>QQTW01000466.1_pt1 | contig 25289 bp, 20 predicted proteins | sample 1904831 | NCBI WGS metagenome assembly QQTW01 (sample SAMN09435610, study PRJNA476489) | Subsurface metagenome, whole genome shotgun sequencing project. | reverse complement strand
GGGCGTAATACTCCTGGTTTAAGTTTACCTGCTGTGGCAGCTGACTTGAATTCACTCAAACCATTAATAGTTGCACTATCAGTTATCATTTTGCCATCACAACGAGTTTTTGTAGAACTTCCAGCAATAGTTAAACAAACTCCATCCAGTCGAGAGTCCCATCGATTACCTGGTATGCCATCAATTACGGGTTGTTGACCCCAAGCAGCCGTCTTGAAACCTTTTTGATTATTTGCGGTCAAACCGAGAATCAAACTGCCATTGTTGTTAATACCACTATTTGCGATCGCAATAAATCCGTTACTTAGATTTCCTGGTAATTTTCTCAACAAGTTATAGGGAAGCGCTTTTTCAAAATAGTTGACACCGATAATACCGGAAAATGGCACGCTACTCTTGGCTGAACAATTAGGTTTTTGGGCAACACATTGGCGACTGGTAACAACCTGCACGGGAACGGGTTCAACGGTTGGAATCAAACCAACTCGGACATTAGTATAAACTAATTCTCCCTCCAGAATAGTACCATCAGATAATACCTCTTTGATATTTTGACCCGTTCTCCGGATCGGAGCATTCCCCAAAAACTCTTTCGGAACTCGCAGCCCTGCCGACCCTGTATCGAATAAAACACGCTTTGGCTGACCGCCTGCTACTGTGACCTCAAGGAAATAGCCGCGAACCCTTTGACCGATGGAAGGTTTTGGATATAAAGGTAGGGATATTGTGTCAAAAGTTGGCTCGCGGGGTGTATTTTGAGAGATATCGCGCAACCTGGGATTTGGGAAAAGAGCCGCAAATGCCGACTGTCGCTGTGCTGGTGGTTCTGGTGCTATATCCCAAAGGCTTTCGTAGTAGAAAAAGGCTATACCTAAACCGCGTTGTTGAACTGCTTGCACCTGAGACTGGATTTGTGGTATAGAAACTGGGCGATTTCGCAATCCGGCTATAATACCGATGCCCGTTGGTATTAATTGTTGTGTTTCTAAAATTTCTGGGCGGGTAATTTGACTGATAAAACTTTGCAAATCATTACGGTAAACCTGCATAACCAACTCATCAACAATACCCAACCGTACCCAGTTCAGCCAGTCTTGGAGTTGCAGCTTGTAAGCAAAATCATAGTAATTGGGAGAAACTGAGAAGATGGCATTCGGTTTTCGGGCTTTCGCGGTTTGCTTGAGGTCCACCATAAATGCAGTGATTTTATCTGCCCGCCATTTTATCCATGCTTGGGCTTGGGGATTTTGTGGGGGAGGATTCCCAGTTTCTTCACTGTATAGGTTAATCGTGTATTTATCGTAACCAAAATCGACAGGCAAACTCATGTGGTCATCAAATTGAATGCCATCAGCATTGTATTGAGTGATGACTTCCATGACGAGTTCGGTAATAAACTTTTGCACTTCGGCGTGAAAGGGATTCAGCCAAGCGACTTCACCCGCTGCACTAATTGATGTTTGAGTACCATCTTGCTTTTGTGTCAGCCAATTTGGATGCTGGGATGCAAGTTCTGAACTGAGGGGAACCATGAAGCCAAATTCAAACCAGGGTATCGCTAGCAATCCTTGGCTTCGGGCTTGGGTGATGATGTCTGCAATTACATCCTGTCCATCTGTTCCCTTGAAGAAAAAAGGGATACCCTTTTTTTGTGTTACGGCACTGGGGTATGTTGTATAGCCATCGTTCCACACAACGGGATAAACAGTGTTAAAATTGAGCCGTCGCAGTTGGCTCATTGCTGCTTGCACCTTCGAGCGATTTCTAAAAACGTTGAAATCGTTCCCACTCAGCCATACTCCCCGAATCTCCTGACGGGGTTGATTCTGTAATTGGGCAATGGCAGGGGCAAAGCTTGCAAGTTGCAATACCGCAACGAATGACAATAGAAATAATAGTGGCAGTAGATGCTTTCTTAACAACCACCAACCTTGACGAATGAGAGGCGATACCATCGAAGATGGTTGCCAAGGGCATCGCCCGCTTTTAAATAGTAATTTAGTTAAAGTTGCGTTAACTCTTATATTTTTTTCCCAAAATTTACTTGCCATTACTTCTGCGTACTAAGTGTGGTTGATTGCTAATATTTGATTCCATGCGATCGCTAAATTATTGCATTAGAAAAACTGATACAGTCATATTAATTGCAGTATTGTTGACGCATTTATTGGGTTAGTAGTGCCAAGTCGAAATGCTTTAAATACAAGCCGCGACGATCGAATTTTTGCTACTCCGGCAATGGTCTCTCGTTTCCATTTCTTGAGAACAAAAAAGCGAACAGATCGTAACGCGCATCTTAAAAATAAAAATGGTATTAGTCAACTTTATCGTTAGAATAAGGTAGGCTAATGCGATCGCTCTCAAAAACTACCCAGGGCAATAATTGACTAACTAACCTTAAAACCCTCATCAAGATATATGAAATAGGCAATTATAAAAACTACCTTTAGATAGATACCTTTGTACCAATGAACCTGTATCATTATAGGTATTAAATCTATTAATAACTCACTGGAGATGAGTTTTTGGTTCATTTGGCCTAAATTGCATTAGTTGCAAGTTAGGTAAAAGTCAATTGCAGACATAAAAGACTTAAAGGAGCATCCGTTGGTTTTTTTGTCTGAAAGAGGAGTCTCAGTGACAGAGCTTCTGACTTCTGAACCCTGAAGATTATGAAAATTGCACAAATCGCCCCCTTGTGGGAAACAGTTCCGCCTACTACCTATGGTGGCACAGAGTTAGTTGTGAGTCGTTTGACCGAAGAATTGGTACGTAGAGGTCATGATGTCACTTTATTCGCATCCGGCGATTCTCAAACTCTAGCTCGTTTAGAAGCAGGTAGTCCGCGTGCATTACGGTTGGATAAAAGCATCAAAGAACCTGTAATGTACGAACTTCTACATGCGAGCGAAGTGTATAAACATGCTGAAGAATTTGATATTATTCATTCGCATGTAGGGGTATGGTCATTAGCTTTGGCAAGTATGGTATCAACACCGACAGTGCATACCTTGCATGGTACTTTTACCCGCGATAATAATAAGGTATTTAGGCAGCACCACACGCAACCATACATTAGTATTAGCGATTCTCAACGCCTGTTAAATATAAACTACGTTGCGACAGTTTATAACGGTATTAGCGTTGAGTTATTTCCATTTTACGAGAAAGCCCAAGAACCGCCATATTTAGCTTTCTTAGGCAGATTCTCACCGGAAAAGGGACCTCAACATGCTATTGCGATCGCAAAGGAAACAGGCTGGCGATTAAAGATGGCTGGTAAGGTGGATGTTGTAGATAAGGAATTTTTTGATAAAGAAATTGCTCCTCACATTGACGGTAAGCAAATTGAATTTTTGGGTGAGATGAATCACCAGCAAAAAGCCGAGTTATTAGGGAATGCATCGGCTACGCTATTTCCCATTACTTGGAGTGAGCCTTTTGGTTTGGTGATGGTAGAATCGATGGTGGTTGGTACACCTGTAATTGCGATGAATATGGGTTCGGTATCGGAAGTCATCGCTAACGGGGTATCGGGTTATGTTTGTCAAAGTTATGAAGAGATGGCAAAAATGATACCTAAGGCTTTACAACTTAGTCGTCATAAATGCCGCGAACATGTTGAAAATAAGTTCAGCGTTAAGCACATGGTTGATGGCTACGAAGCAGTTTATGAAAAAATCGTGGGAGAGCGTAATTTCCGAAACTGGTTCAATACTGCCCTGAGAAGCTCATTGGAATCGATTACGTCTTTTACCCGCTAGCTGGTAGCAATAAGTAGGCGATCGCTTTTCTCTCCAATTAGAATCCTTTCACAATCTTAATTTAATTTCAATACTAGTTAAATTAATAGATACATGCTCCCTTGAGGGGAGCTTTTTTCGTATAAGCTCGTTAAGAAATGTATTTTGCCCAAAATCCTCACCAATGACTAATGACAACGGACATAGACGCGTTCGCCCTTGGCGTTGCCGTAGGCTAGCGGCTGTTGCCGTTGGCGCAGCCGCCCTTTCAGGGCTAGGCTAGGGTAGGACAGTTATACTAGTTAGGTTTTTTATTATTGAACTTCATATGGTACTGCTTCACCTGCTTTCAGATTTTATAGATGGTTATTGCGATCTGCGCGATCGCAATTCATCACCCAGTTACTATTATCAAGGAGTTTGTCCGCAAACTGGCGAGTTACTAAAGTTGCCGCGCACGACTTTGGCAGAGCAAATTGCCTATGGTTTAATGCAGCATCTTGCTAAAGATGAGCTTTATTCCCTTGAAGGTAAGATGTACGGCATATTACTGTTTGAATTACCCGATGGTCAGCAAAGGATACTCAAGGCTTTTTCGGGATTGTTGAATGGTTGCAGTGTAGTTGAGGGTTGGATACCACCGATTTCGGGACGCGATGAAGTCGCATTCGATGAAGCGCGGACATTAACTCAATTGGAGAAAATTAAGCAAGAAATTATCGCTTTGCAGGAATTGCCCGAACGACGGCAGTATGATGATTTGGTGCGGGAATTTGAAATGCTTGAGCACATCATCACCGACTCTCATCGACAACGACGGCTACAACGCCAAGAAAAACGCCAATTATCCGCATGTACAGTATCAAAAGAAGTACTCGACGAAGAAAGTCGTCAGGATGGAATTGAGCGAAAGCTATTTAAACGCGAACGCGATGTAGCTTTGCAGCCACTTCAAAAAATCATCACCACCGCAGATATACGGATAAGCGAGTTAAAATGGCAGCGAAAAGAACTTTCACGGCAGCTTCAAGCCAAGATGCACGCAGCTTATTCTGTCATGAATTTTTTGGGGCGATCGCGATCGCTACAAAAGTTAATGCCGTCGATGCCGACTGGTACGGGGGATTGTTGTGCCCCGAAGCTACTAAACTATGCAGCAACGCACGGTTTTAAGCCGCTAGCAATGGCTGAATTTTGGTTTGGTGCAGCCAATCAAGATAAAATTCAAGGACAATTTTACGGTGCTTGTGCGGAAAGGTGCCAGCCATTGATGGGGTTTTTGCTATCGGGATTGACTCAAAGTCAAAAATTTGTAGATATTAACACTACAATTACTCATGAAAAAATAGAAGAGAATCATAATAATTCCTCTTCCCCTCTTTCCAATTCCTGGAGAGACGCGAAATTTCGCGTCTCTACATCTCCCTACTGCCTACTCCCTATCATTTACCAAGATGAATATTTAATTGCTGTCAACAAACCTCCTGGATTGCTATCGGTTCCAGGTCGCTACTATCATAATCAAGATAGTGTTATTAGTCGTTTGCGTAATTTATTACCAGATAATGAGAAAATTATTGCTGTACATCGATTAGACCAGGATACATCCGGTATTTTGCTGATAGCTCGGAATTTAGAAACTTATCGTCAAATCACTCAGCAATTCCAACAACGGCAAATTCATAAAGTTTACGAAGCAATAATTTCTGGTTCAGTTATTACAAAAAAAGGTGTAATTGAACTACCACTATGGGGAAATCCTCAAAATCGTCCTTACCAAGAAGTGAATTTCCAGCATGGAAAATTGAGCGTAACGCATTTTAAAGTTATAAATCAAGTTATAAGTAGACAGGATTATAGCCGCATCGAGTTTGTACCGCTAACAGGACGCACCCACCAGCTTCGAGTTCATGCTGCGGATGTGCGAGGATTGGGAATACCCATATTGGGAGATAAACTATATGGGTGTTCTGCGGGTGCGAGTCGCTTGCATCTCCATGCAAGGGAACTTCGATTTGAACATCCGCAGCTAGGAAAAACCATACATTTGCACGCAGAAACATTATTTTAAGGAGGTGAGACGCAACTGGTTTGTGGCACAATTGGATGCACTGGAATTTCAATCATAAATTTTGTGCCTTGTCCTAATGTGGAATCACACCAAATTTTGCCACCGTGTTTTTCCACTACAATTTGATAGCTAATTGATAAACCTAATCCAGTACCCTTGCCCACAGCTTTGGTCGTAAAAAACGGGTTAAATAACTTGCTGCGAATATCTTCGGGAATACCCGAACCATTATCAGCTATTGAAATTAACACGCGATTTTCTGAGGTAACTTGAGAATGAATCGTAATTGTAGGTGTTTTGCCTTCTAAGCGATCGACGGTTAACCCCTCTAGCGCATCAATAGCATTAGAAAGTAAATTCATAAATACTTGATTTAGTTGTCCTGGATAACACTCAACCAAAGGTAGTTGACCGTATTCTTTGATAATTTCAATTGCTGTCCGGTCAGCTTGTGCTTTTAGACGGTGGTTTAAAATCATTAAAGTCCCGTCGATACCTTCGTGTAAATCTACTGTCTTGAACTCGGCTTCATCTAAACGGGAGAAATTGCGTAAAGATTTGACAATATCCCGAATACGGGTTGTACCAATAGTCATTGATTTAATAATTTTATTTAAATCTTCTATAATAAAATCAAGGTCAATATCTTCTATATCTTGCTGAATATTTTCTGGTAAGTTTGGGCAATATTGTTGATAAATTTGTGTAATATGTATCAAGTTTTGACTGTATTCTTCAAGATGATCTAAGTTAGCATGGATAAAGTTAACTGGATTATTAACCTCATGGGCAATACCTGCCACCATTTGTCCCAAAGCTGACATTTTTTCACTTTGTAACATTTGTACTTGAGTTTGATGTAATTCTGACAAAAGTTCCTTTAAGTAGATATTTTTGTCGTTTAAGTCATGAGTTCTCTCATCGACTCTTTTTTCTAAAGTTTGATTATAAGATTCTAATTTTTCTTTCGCTTCTTGTTGATGCTTCAAAAGATTTTTTACCGAGTATAATAGTTGATTAAAAGAAGTTGCTAGTAAACCTACCTCATCTCTTGTTTCAACCGTAGCTTGCAGATCAAAATTCGACTCTTGGATAGCGCGTTGAGATATTCTGGTTAAATTTTGAAGGGGATGAGCAATAGCCTTTGTTGTCGCGATCGCCAAAATAGTCGCAATTATTCCTGAGATACACAAAACTCCGAAAACAATTCTTAACTGTAATGTTTTTAGAGTATCAATAGCTATTTGTACTTGGTCATATTCTTTATAAATAAGGCCGTTGAGTTCGATTAAATCTTCTGAAAAATTCTTTATTTCTGTAAGCAAAACACTTGTGTTAGATTCTACTAGCTTGAATTTAATAGTTTCAATACTATCGGCGTTTAAGTTAGAGGAATTAACTTGCCGCAATAGTATATCAATTTCTTTTATATATGTGTCTATAAAATATTTATACTTTTTTGTCAATTCCTTTACTTTCTCTACCTCACCTGGTAATTCCTGCTCTTCTTCACCTTTAGTTGCTCCTTCAGATTCCTTAAAATCCAACCATCCTTCTTTAAAGTCAGAATAGTGTTTTAAAAAATGATTATATACTTTTTTCAAATCTTCAGACGCCATTTTAGAGGAAATCATTTCCCATTTGTGTACGCGCATTTGCAGTAAACTATTTTGCAAGCTGTTTATTAGTTTAAATTCTTCTAGGATATCCTTCTCGATTGCGTCGGCTTGACGTTGATAGTATTGCGTCAGACCAATACCAGCAGTTGTACCAGAAATTGCAACTGTCAATATCATTCCATAACCGAAGCTGATTTTTTGACCAACCTTTAATTTGCTAAACCATTGACCAATATTCAACGGAACCATTTGTGTTTCTTAAATTGATTTTTTCTATTAGTATTATTCCCATTTCTACCGTATATCAGTCTAAGCAAATATACGTATTTTTTTATATATAGCCGTCCTGGGGGAATTGTTGAAATATACGTAACGTAAGTTGAGGTCTTTGTTCCTGGTAACGCACTGAGACATGACAAATGGTGCGCGATCGTTGAAATCCATAACGAACCTTACAAATAATGTATATGTATGGATGTTCTGTGGGTGCAAGTCGGTTGCATCTTCATCCAAGAGAACTTGAATTTGAACATCCGCAGTTAGGGAAAATGCGATCGCGGTAGAAACAGCGTTTTCGGATGTAGGGTACGGGGTGTGGGGAGTAAAAGAAGTAGAAGAAGTAAATAATTTTCCTTTACCCTTTATCCTTTACCCCTTCCCCCCTTCCCCTACCATTTATGACGAATAAACTCGAAAATATCGAGATATTCTTGACTGGGATGATTCCAGGAATAATCGTATCGCATCCCTTGAATAGCTAATTCGCGGAACAACTGCGAATTGTGGGTATATAAATCAATTGCCCTTCCCAATGCTGACTCTAACGCAGTATTATCTGTCTCATAGAATACAAAACCATTGCGAGTTTCTGGGGGATGATTTTGGTCGTAATCCCAGTCAAACACGGTATTTACCAACCCACCAACACCGCGAACTACTGGGACAGTGCCATATTTTAGACCGATCATCTGCGTTAAACCGCATGGTTCGTAATTACTAGGCACAATAATTATATCTGCGCCTGCATAGATTAAATGTGATAATTCCTCGTTAAAGCCCAATTCGATATGCACATCGGGGTTATCGTTCAAAAATTCCTTTTCATGGGCAAACCATTTGTGGATAGCTGGTTCTGTGGCAGCACCTAACAACACAAACTGCGCTCCCCGTTGGAGTGCATAATAAATAGCATGGTGGACAAGATGAACGCCTTTTTGATTATCTAACCTGCCAATGTAGGCAATTAACGGTTTATCTGCATCCTGCAATAAAAGTCTTTCTCGAAGTGCTTTTTTGTTATATAGCTTTTGTTCAAAATCTTCCCTGCTGAAAGTATGGGGGATATATTTATCAACTTCTGGATTCCAAAAATCGTTATCAATCCCGTTGAGAATACCGTGAAATTTATCTTGATGAAGGTGTAAAGTATGTCCCAACCCGTAACCGATTTCCGTGTGCTGTGCTTCCCATGCGTGATGCGGTGAGACTGTTGTTACAGCATTCGAGTAAACAATGCCACCTTTCATTATATTCAACGCAAACGGGTTAAAATTATCGCGCAGCTTGTCGTATTGATAGTAGTATTCTTCGCGGTTTAATCCAGTTTTCCAAAGTAAATCGGAACCTGCACTTCCCTGATGTTTAAAGTTGTGAATTGTGTAGCAAACTCGCGGACTCCACATGCCATGATGCTTGTAGATTTCATACAACAGCACTGGAATCAAACCTGTTTGCCAATCGTGACAGTGTATTACATCGGGACGTTTGTTGCTTTGGAGGAGAAATTCTAAAGCGGCTTTACTGAAAAATGCAAACCGCATATTATCATCGTCGCAACCGTAATAACAATTACGGTGAAAGTAATTTTCCAGAGAATGCGGCTCAATAAAGAAACACAGTAATCCGTGAACCCAACCGCAGTGTACCGTACAATTGACCGCACCACCAAACCAAGGTACTGACAACCCGTTATAAGCTTCGTGGAGTCCCCAAATATGGTCGTAGCGCATACAATCGTACTTGGGCAAAATTAGCTCAACGCTATTGCCCTTGATTTCCAACTCTTTGCTGAGTCCATACACAACATCACCCAATCCCCCCGCTTTGATAACAGGGGCACATTCTGAAGCTATTTGTACTATGTACATCCCTAATCCTCGCGTCATAAAACTTCATCATTATATATTCTCACTGATACATACGAGAAGTACTTATTGACAAGCGGGGATTTTGGTGCAATATCATAAAAATCAGTCTGAGGTTATATTTTTGGCGATCGCGCAGCCTGTCCGCTTGGAAAGCCTATGCTGTAGGCTAGGGCAATTAAATACTGCAAATTAACCAAATATTTGAAGAAATACTCAATTTTGTTATTATAAATAATCTCAGTCTTTTCAATTATCCATACTATGGAAACAACGAGATTATCTGATAAGGGCAAATAATTATTCATCAAGCTTTGCGGGATGCTAATGATTGGAAAGATGGTCAAGAGCTAATTGTCATTACAGCTATTTTCAGCTAATTGAACCACAGATTTTCGTAGGGGCACGGCACTGCCGTGCCCCTACTGTGTGGTCTATTTACAAAGGAAACTGCTGTAATATCGGTGATGATATTCTTCTTAAACCTAATAACAAAGAGTTTCCAGAAACTAAGTTAAATGATGTTGCAGGGTGTTTAAAATGTGGCCAGGAATAATGGATTAACTGATGAAGAAGTAAATTCAATGATTGAGGATGTAGCGAAAAATGTGATGCCGATAGATGTAACAAATCTGAGAAGGTTAGGAATAGATGAAATTAGTTTAGTCAAAGGACAAGGTAAATTTATTGTTGTGCTAGTAGACATAGATTCAGGAAAATTAATAGGATTGGTAAAAGAAAGAAAACAAATTCAAATCGAAAAGACTATGAAACAGTGGGGAGAAGAAGTCAGTATTGATCTGACAGGAAACTATAAGTATTTAGTCGAGAAGATTTGTCCAAACGCCCTGATAACGGTAGATAGGTTCCATGTTACCAAAGTAATACATGAAGAGTTAAATCAAGTTAGAATAGCAGAAAATAAAATCGCCTCTGAATTAAATGTGCTAGAAAGAGAAAAAATATTTGAAAGTTTAAAAGCGAATAAATTTACCATCTTAAAAGCTGAGAATAAGCTGACAGAAAAGCAAAAAGATAAATTAGATAAAATTCGAGAAGCTTCTCCTTTAATAGCAATAATGCATTCATTCTAAGAAGAGTTTCACGATATCTTTGATAAGAGCGAAGATTTAGGAACAGGAATGTTAAGACTAATCGATTGGTTAAAGGAAGCAAATTTTTGTAGGCTCTTATTTTGGCAAAGGTATTGATAGTGATATGTGTTTAGACGAAATCAAAGCCACTGCTAAAATCTGAAATTGAAACTCCTTCAACAACCGCGATTAAGTCGTTGTTAAAAGATATCCCTGTCCCCACAACATTATTAATAGAGATAATACCCAAGCTAAAGGTAGATTCAGGTAGTTCAATAAAGTCCTCCCTGATATTGAAGTCAGTAATCAGGGCGTAGTCACTATTATTGCCATTATCATAGAAAATTTCATTACCTGCTCCCAAAACAAAGGTATCGCTATTAGCCCCGCCAGTTAAGGTATCAACTTCGTTAACAATCGATCCAAATCCTGGGGCGAAAGGTTCAACGCCGATCAGGCGATCGCTCCCATCACCACCCGATAAAGAGTCGTTTCCAGCTCCACCAATCAATAAGTCCGTGCCAGTTCCACCAGTAAGGGTGTCATTTCCAACTCCAGTCCCACCAAATACGATGTCGTTACCAGCCCCACCCTGAACAAGATCGTTGCCTGCATCACCATTGAGTTGGTCGTTACCTCCGCCACCTGATACCGTGTCATCCCCAGTACCCGCAAAAACTCGATCATTTCCAGCGTCACCAGAAATTACGTCGGTGCCATCAGAGCCATTGAGGATGTCATCTCCATCATCACCATTAATGGTGTCATTCCCTGCATCACCGAAGATGCGGTCATTGCCTTCATTACCAATGATGCGGTCATCGCCGTCCCCCCCATTGATCGCGTCAACCCCACTGTCGCCATCAATGAAGTCGTCCCCAGCATCTCCAAATACTAAATCGTCGCCATTCCCAGCATCAATTGTGTCGTTTCCTGCCCCACCAACGATCAGGTCTTCGTCATCGTTACCAAAGATTACGTCGTCACCGGCTAAGGCTACAATAGTATCGTTACCATCGAAAGCATCAATGCGATCGCTGTCAATAGTGCCAGAAAGAAAATCGTCCTCATTTGTACCAGTAATATTCATGTGTTTTTTCCTTTCAACTTTCAGGAATGATCTCAAAAGGCATCAGTATTATTTAGGCAAGGGGAACATCTAAGACAAAGTGTCTGAACTGAAGACACAAATATCAGATTGTTTAAGTTATTGAGAACAATCTCAATCAAGCCCAGCCGGAAGTTGACTTTACCGAAGCAAATAACTTTATATGAACAGCATATCTGCTTTTAGGTAGTTTTAAACTATCTCTTAAGGTATAGGTTACTGAGAAAAAATATAGGAATTATATTTGATTTCTGAAAAAGACTGCGAGATAATACGGCTAGAAATATCTGTGTAATAAAGAACAATGAAAAACCAGCATCAAGAAATAGCGATGCCTTCGGCGAGCTTCGCTAACGCAGAATTACAAGAATTTATAGATAGTCGTCCAGATGCCCGTGAAGTAAGAAAAGCTTTGGCGGTGGCAACAAGTAAAATATTACGCTTCGTTAGCGATGGAACGGATAGCGCATGGGGTTGATGAAGTTAAAAGGTTCCTCACTACCCTCACTAGTGATGAGCGTTGGGGGGTGATGGTGGCAATTGATGAGGCACAACCGCAGATATTTGGGCAGTTGGTGGCGGCGGCTCCCGATTGGATGGAATGGATGGGGTGAACAGTTTAAAAATTGCTTTAGTTCTGTTTTGTAGCAGTTCTCTTGCTTGAGAAAATGGCGATCGCAAAGCGCAGATCGCGCTGTGCCAGTTGCGTCAGTTTTGTAATACAAAGGTACTAAAAGTTAGCGATCGCCTGTGCCAGTTGCGTAAGTCCTGAAATAGTATTAAAATTTACTAAACTTTCTGTGAAAAGTAAGTAATTATGTTGCTTCACAACTAAATAACGTAGTATATTGTTGTATCAATCGTTTTTAGATAATTAAGTTAAATTACGTAATATGAGAACGCTTTTGAAAAACTATCATCATTTAGCGATCGCAGCAGCACTAACAACGGTTACAGTCGGATCGCACACAGCATCATATGGCGTTACATTTGTAACTCAGCAAGCTAATCTCGAGCAAAATGACATATTAGATTGGTCAAGTTTGGGTGTGGAATTCCCCTTTAAAGTTTTACCAAACTCTTTCAATGCCACGTCCAGTAAAGGTTTGAAGGTGAATGTAGATATACCAAAATCAAATATCCCTGGTGTAACTCCACCGCTACTCTTTCAAACTTTACCAGCACCTGGAATAGCAACAAACTTTGCAGCAGGAGATGTTTTGTTATTCACAGGCTTGAATCCAACAACTTTTCCAGCAGTTGGAAATCCTGGACCTCTATCGCTCACTTTTCTTCAACCAGTTCAAGCAGTTGGTAGTCAAATTGCAGTAGATGATACTTTCAATTTCACAGCTTTTATCTCCGCGTTTGATAGCGATAACAACTTACTTGGTACTTTCTCGGCGCCGGGAACTTCGTCTTTAAATTTAGATAACTCTGCTTTATTTTTAGGAGTTAAGAGCGATACTGCAAATATTGCACGTTTAGTTTTTAGTACTTCAGAGAATAACCGTGCGTTTGCTATTAACAAGTTAAGAATTGCGACTGTACCGGAACCAAGTTCATGTTTAGCGATTTTGGCTGTCGGTGCGATAGGCGCTTTTTTTAGAGTAAGGGCGCAAGTGATTGATGCCAGTTGTAAAAAATATTAGAGCGCGACAGTTCAACAGTACATGTATACGGTACTAAAGTAGGCATTGCACAATAGCCAATTTATTTAACTGAGGGTAGGAACAGATATATGTCTTAGGTGGCTAGCTAGCAATTTGATTGATAATGACAGCTTTTATAGTTTTGAAAGGTAAATGCTGTTGGGAAGAGAGAGTTCGATTATATATTTACCAAGGTAATTTGCTTCCATCCCATGAAAAAAATTGTCCGGTATCGCTTGCTTGAAGTCCTCCAAGTACGTTTAATAATTGACTGACTGTTTTCTCAACTGAAAATAATTTCTCTGGTGGAACATTTGCTTGAAATGGTTGTGAGAGTCTTGTATCTGTAGTGCCAGGATGTAATGTGACGACGATGTTTTTCGGGCAACTTCGACTATATTCAATTGACACATTCCGCATGAACATGTTTAATGCTGTTTTAGAAGCACGATAACCATACCATCCACCAAGTTGATTATCGCTAATACTGCCGACTTTTGCTGAGATGGCCGCAAATATACTGCGTTGTTGATGTTTGAATAAGGGTAAAAGATGTTTTGCTAGAAGTACTCCACCGATACTATTGATTTGGAAATAACGAGTTAGGTTTTCAAGGTTCACACTTCTTAAGCTTTTTTCGGGTTGCTGGGTACTGTCGTGTAAAAAACCGACGCAGTTGATAGCTAAATGCAAGTTTTTAACATCATCCTTAATTTTCTGACAGCAGTCGGTTATTTGTACCTCGTCAGTGATGTCCATTGACAAACAAGTTAATTTATCTGGATGTGATTTGGCAACTGCAAACAACTTGGATGCTGACTCCTGATTGCGGTAAGTCGCGTAAATCTTGGCAATCCTAGTATCTTCGACTAATTTCTGCACAAAACCCAAACCGATACCTTGAGTTGCACCGACAATAAAAACGTTAGACGGATTGATTTCGTCGAAAAAATTTTCTGTCATGCGATCGCACGTTACCTGAAAACGCGATAATTCTTACACTCAGGTCAATTGTAAGGCTATCGGGAGTGTTCATGCACCACAACGAAGGAACTTTTAACAGTAGAGACGGTATAAAGCTGTACTATCAAAGTTGGTTGCCATCCGCGACGGTACGGGGAATCCTAATTATAGTACATGGTTTGGGGGGACATAGCGGCATGTACTTAAATATCGTTAAACAATTAATACCCCATAACTTTGCTGTATATGGTTTGGATTTGCGGGGAAGTGGTAAATCTCCCGGTCAACGTGCGTATATTAATAGTTGGAATGATTACCGTTTCGATGTTACAGCGTTTTTGGAACTAGTTAAAACTCAAAATCCGGGAATCCCCTGTTTTCTGTTTGGACACAGTATGGGAGGATTGATTATTCTCGATTACTTGTTGCGGTGTCCGGAAGAAGCTAAGTTATTAAAAGGCGCGATCGCATTTACTCCTGCTTTGGGTAAATCGGGTGTTCCACCGATTAAACTCATCCTGGGAAGGATTCTTTCACGCGTTTACCCGCGTTTTTCGATGAATACGGGGATGGATTTGGGTTTTGCTTCGCGGGATGCGGAGGTAATTAAAGCATATGCTCGAGATACATTAAGGCATACTGTGGGTACTGCACGTTTATCGACAGAATTTTTTACGACTCTTGCTTGGGTTCAAGAACATGCTAAGGATTTACAAATACCATTTTTAATGATGCTTGCGGGTGACGATAAGGTGACTTTACCTGAAGGTGGGAGGATATTTTTTGAGAAGGTGAGTAATGAAGATAAGGAATTGCGGGAATATCCGGAGAGATATCACGATATGCAGGATGATTTTGGTTATGAAGAAGTGTTGGAGGATTTAGCAAGTTGGTTGGAAAGACATTTATAAAATTTTGATTTTAGAATTGGGCTGATAATAACTACCGAGATTGATTTAAATATTCGTCATCTTCTGGATACTCATTAATAGGTATTTCTAAATAAATCAAAGTTGCACCCAAACTATATAAATCGGAAGCTGGTTTTGTCCTCCCACCAAATTGTTCGAGTGGCATATATCCATAGGTTCCTACCACGGTGATTGTACCACCTTCTTGGGCGGCAATATTCGTAACCGAACCAAAGTCAACTAAATAAACCTGTCCAACGCTATTACCGGAACGATTTGTAAGTAAGATATTACTGGGTTTGATGTCGCGGTGAATTACAGGAGGTTGTTGTTGATGAAGGTAGGTAAGAATTTCGAGAATTTTTTTTGCTAGTTCTTTAACTTCGGTTTCATTAAATCTTCTTCCCGCTTGTAAATGTTCTTCTAACGATTTTGCTTCGACATAAGTTTGAACTAACCCAAATCCTTTATCGTCGGGTGTATCGAATTCAAAATAATCTAAGTATTGCGGTATTTCTGGATGATTGAGACTTTTTAATGTTTCGGCTTCGCGTTGAAATAACTTCAAATCCTGCCAATCAAAATCTTGTCCTAAAAACAATACTTTGACAACTACTGGCTGTTGAGTTCCTAAATCGGTAGCTAACAAAGTTCGTCTTCCTGTTTGTCTACCTAATTCACGTTCAATTTGATATCGATTATTTAATATGCTATTTTTCATAATTAAAAATTAAGCGTGTATGAGTTGTAGGGTGCGTTAGACGCAAGTCGTAACGCACCGTTAAAGACTGTTGCGGTGCGTTACGCTGTCGCTAACACACCCTACGGCTTTTAACTTTTTACGACTTTCCCTTTCATACCATTTCGCAATTGTTTGACTAGCAATACCCATAGTTAATCCAATCATTATCGATAGGGGAACTATCCAAATTATCATATCTTTGAATTTAATATTGCGAAGAGAATAACTACCTGGAAAAAAACTTTTGAAGTAAATAAAACTAACAGCAATACCTAATACCGTACTCGTTATTCCAATCGCACGTCGATATAAATAAGCATTTTTTAATGGTGAGAAAAATATCTGCGTAATTAACCAAATTAATATTCCATTCCCAAAACCCAGCGGAAAACCAATCATCTGCCTACTTCCAGTCATCACCTTTAATACGGTTATAGCTCGGTTTTGAGTTAACTACAAACTGGTATATACCGATTCCGGATAAAATTCGCTTCTTTGTGAGGCTTTTTTCAAGGATACACGAAGTTTCATGACTTTAATCCTCATTTCCCACAGGTGGATTAGAAATCAAGTTTTGTCGAATCATTTCGATTAATTGCGGTTTATCTATTTTACTTTCGGCAACGTCCAAGACTAAACTATATAGTTCATCGTCAGATATAGACAAACTGCAACCATTGAGAATTAAAAATGCTTCCATAACACCCAGTCCTGCACGTTTATTGCCATCGATAAACGGGTGATTCTTACAAAGATGAAATAAGTAAGCAGCAGCTTGTTCTGCTATTGTGGGGTGAAGCAATTCTCCGAAGAAAGAAGCTTGTGGTTGTGCCAGTGCTGACTCTAAAAGTCCTTCGTCTCTTAAACCTAGACTTCCACCAAATTCTGCAATTAAATCGTCATGAATTTCAATTGCTTGTTGTTTACCTATAAAATTAGGAATCAGCAAGACGACGATATACCTCGTAACGATTCTTTTTGGAAATCAAATAAGCCTTAAATGCTTCTGACTCCCTAACTTCTGATTTTACCGTTGATGCGATCGCGGCAGCCACTCTATAAGGGAGTATCGCATTTAATTGATTATTTTCTTCTACCGCTTCCGAAATCAAAACAATTACTTTCACGCGGGTTTGTTTTTCTATAGTCAATGGTGCATCTAAAGTGAGATGACCTTGTTCATCCACTGTTCCCATAACTTCAATGGCTTTAACTACTTCGGTGGGATTTGTTTGCACTACGTTTGTACCAAGTTAATTAAGGTTGAAGAATACTACTTTGATTATGACATTGGAATGGATGAAGCGCTCAGGTTCGCGTAGCGTTCTGAAGGAAAGGTGCTTCGCAGATCCCATTAACCAAAACTACCACTATCCCCATTCCCCGCAGGTATCGAAATCAAGTTTTGTCGAATTACTTCGATTAATTGCGGTTTATCTATTTTACTTTCGGCAACGTCCAAAACTAAGCTATATAATTGGTCATTTGATAAATTTAAACGATAATCATTAACTCCTAAAAAAGCTACCATTACACCAAATGCGGCACGTTTATTACCATCGGTAAACGGGTGATTTTTACAAAGATGATATAAGTAAGCACCAGCTTGTTCTGCAATTGTTGGATGAAGCAATTCTCCAAAAAAAGAAGCTTGTGGTTGTGCAAGTGCTGACTCTAAAAGTCCTTCATCTCTCAAACCTAGACTTCCACCATACTTTTCAATCAAAAAATCGTGAATTGCAACAGCTTGTTGTGTATCGACGAATTTAGGATTCAGCAAGACGACTATAAACCTCGGAATATTTCTCTTCTGATGCCAAAAACGCTTGAAAAACTTCTGATTCTTTAACTTCTGATTTTACCATTGATGTATTGTTATTTTCTTCTACCGCTTCTGAAATCAAAACAATTACTTTCACACGGGTTTGTTTTTCTACAGTCAATGGTGCATCTAAAGTGAGATGACCTTGTTCATCCACTGTTCCCATAACTTCAATGGCTTTAACTATTTCGGTGGAATTTGTTTGCACTACGCTTGTACCAAGTTTGTTAAGGTAATACTATTATTGCTTCGATTATGGCATTGGAATGTGAGAAACGTGATTTCAATGACCAATACGATAAGAAATATTTTGATTCAGACGGGATACTTCCGAGATGAGCGTAGGACACGGATGATAGTCACAGTCGTCGATGTTACCTGGTAAATTACGAGATAGGGCGTTTGAAGAACAACCAATTCCCTCGTACTTTCAAAAAGTAGCTATAAATAATTGATTTGTATGAAATAACATTTGAAGTTATTGATTATTAATGTTGTTTACTTATACAAGTGTGGGTTTTATTTTATCGAAGAGTGCAATTAGCCCTTAAGCAATACAAAAATTACTTATTTTAGCTTCTATCTAAAGATATACTTTATCAGTACAGCGGGCGCGGAAATAAACCTACTATAGCAATCCTATCTGATTTGTGAAAAACCGTGGTGTCCAGATCCCCGACAACTTTTACGGATGCTGCTGGCGAATCAGGGGTGACACCCCTCAAAACTGGCAGCATATAGCCTTATCGAATGCCCAAAATCCCGCCCTACCATTGAATGGTAGGGCTAATCGGAACGAAGCCGGCTTGAAGCCGGCTTCGTTCCGATTAGCCCCAGGCTTAAAGCCTGGGGCGGTTTATGAGCAAACGAGGGGTCTAACCCTCTATTCGTCAGCGGTATCCTTTAAGAAGTCGGGGATCTAAATTTTCACGTAGGCGTACAGCCAGCCCGAAGGGCTTATGATTTAGGACTGCTATATTTCAAAACGCCAAAAAGCTTATGTTTCCGGCTTTCTTCCTTCAGCATAGCTGCCTTCTTACTTCTGACGAATCATACTAGTACAATAGGGCGGAAATAAGAATACCATTGTAGTGCGAGCATCTTGCTCGCGTACTATATAAAGCGAGCAAGATGCTCGCACTACTTTTATCAAAATTGAAATATTTTTAAAATGGTATGGTTATTTGCGCCATGCTGTACTAGTTCTATTTGCCCATTAAATCGGTTGAATCGACACTTATAAAATTTATTAAAATCTGGGGTAATAACTTGACTTTAGTTAAGTTTTTTTACGAGATACTCAATTAACATATTTAAATATACGGGAGCATCCCAATTTTGCATGAAGATGATTTTTTGTCATTCTGTTGCTTGCATCCCGCAGGGTGCGGAACCCTTCACGGGGCCTGCCCGTTGGGCTTAGGGCTTAGGGGTTAGAATCTTCAAGATGCTTCATTAAGCTTCGCTTCATTCAGCATGACATTAAATTTAAACATTTGAGATGCTCCCAAATATATAGCTTACTTACCGCATTCAAAAATAAGAACGCTATTTTAAGCTTTGCATAACAGCTTGAAAGAAGCCTGTAGATACAATTAGTAACTTCATTATGTGCTCAAGCATGACTGATAATGATAATAAGCATAGATTAAATCAACGGTTTGCCGCCGATCCCTTGCGATGCGATAACAGTTCCGACAAACTTACCCAATTCACAGCTTTACTGATAATTAATCAGTCACAGCAGAAAAAAGGTCAGTTCAATCCCGCGATTTTGGATGAAGCACAAAAAATTTTAAACTCGATGGAAGCAGATTCCCCGATGCAAATCGAAGCGTTGCGGGATTTAGTCACAGCTTTCTCAAAGGCTGGACGGTGTGACGAAGCCGAGAATTTATTACAACAACTAAATAACAACCCAGTTATCAAAGCTGAGGAACTGCGAGAATTAGCAGCAGCTTTAGTAGCCGCTGGAGATATATTTGCTTTGGATGCTATTGAAGTTTTTACCGAAGCTGAGAAATTTGCACGGGCAATTAAACATGCAGAGACAAAAGTTAAAACATTGAGAGAATTGGCAGCAGTACTGGTACAAACTCGTATACTAGAGGTGGTGACAAAGAAACTGTCAAATCTGTAGGGGGTAAATCATAATAAGTAATAACATTACTATAGGAATCCGATTTGATTATTGAAAAAATTTAAGTATATGTAGGGTGCGTTATCGCGAAGTATATGTAGGGTGCGTTACGCTGTCGCTAACACACCCTACGTATCTACGTATCTGTTTAAAAATCAAATAGTAATCCTATATGATATAAAATCGGGAAAATATTACCCGGTTAAAGATATTTGGTTACAAGCTAAAAATTTTGTTCGAGAATTTTATCATCTTTGTAAATCTTTTACTTCAGTTAAAAAAAGATTTGAGATGTAACTCACATCAAGCTTTTTATTTTACAAAAATATTTATGTATGATTCATTTTCACGATGATTTAGGATTGCTATAGTTGTATATCTAATTCTTTAACATTAGTATAATTAAAGCATTGCTGCCTGAGAAGCTGTCATCTAGGGTTTTGTCAGTAGCAAAAGTGAATCATCGAGCTTTACGTCACCATACACTCTATCTAGCACTATGATGGCTTCTAATGTCCTGATAGCACATCCTTCATCAACCATCGCGATCGTCGGCGCTGGCTTTAGTGGTTCTCTAGTAGCGGCTCACCTGTTAAAAACTGCCACCCGTCCTCTGCTGATCAAGCTGATTGAGCGCAGTCACGACATTGGCAAGGGAGTTGCCTACAGTACCGACACCAACAGCCATTTGCTGAATGTATCCGCAGGCAAGATGAGTGCTTTTCCCAACGATCCCGGCCATCTGCTCCGCTGGCTGCACTATAACCGCAGCGAGTTGGTAACATTCCTGCCCAATGACCTGAATGCCAGCAGCTTCATTCCCCGCCACATATATGGGCTTTATATCCAGTCCATTTTGGAAGAAGCTGAAGCTACTTCATCGAGTAACGTCCGGTTGGAGCGCGTCAGCGATGAAGTGGTGGCAGTGGAGCCACAAGCCTCTTACGCGATCGTCTCCCTGCGGAGCAACCGTGTTTTCGCGGCAGACAAAATTGTGCTGGCTTTGGGAAACGCGCCTTCTGCCCCTCCTGAATCCAAACCTGAAGATAATGACACTCCTTACCTGCGTAATGCCTGGTCAGCTTCGGCGTTGGCAGGACTTGAGAGTAACGCGCCTGTATTGCTGATTGGCACTGGACTAACTATGGTGGATATGGTGGTGGCACTCCGCGATCGCAACCATCGGGGTAAAATTTACGCCGTGTCTCGCCGGGGCTTGTCTGTGCTGCCGCATCAATCGACCAAACCTTACCCCACCTTTTTGACCCCAGACACCGCCCCCAAAACGGTTCGGGGCTTGCTGCGGCGAATTCGCAGTGAGGTGCAGGCGGCGGCAGTGCAGGGTTACGACTGGCGATCGGTGATTGATTCCCTGCGTCCCATCACCCAGCAACTCTGGCAACAACTGCTCCGCGTAGAACAGCAACGTTTTTTGCGCCATGCCACCCCCTATTGGGATGTGCATCGGCATCGAATTGCCCCCCAAATTGGGGAGGTTGTCCAGGCAATGCTAGATTCAGGGCAACTAACCATTACCGCAGGGCGCATTCAGGACTATCAAGCGAACAAAAACGCGGTGGCAGTGACCGTTCGCCAGCGCCAAACACAAACAAATCGGGTCTTGCAGGTCAACCGCGTGGTGAATTGCACAGGGGTACAGGCAGATTATCGCCGATCGTCCCAATCCCTAATCGCCAATTTGCGTACCCAAGGGACGATCCGCCCCAACGACATCGGCTTGGGGTTGGATACTGCCCCAGATGGTACCGTATTCGATGCTCAGGGCAACTGTTCCACCCTGCTCTATACCTTGGGCACCCCGCGCAAAGGCAATTTGTTAGAAACGATCGCCGTCCCAGAACTGCGCGAGCAGGCGCAGGCAATAGCGGCGACGGTGTTGCAGTCGCTGCCGATGCGGGTGCGTCCCGTTTCGCCCTTCTCTCGCGCCATCGAACAAGACAGCAGCGATCCTCGACCCGCCATCCCCCAGTCAACGCTGTTGTTTCGCCAATTCTTTGACCCGGAATCCAGCACCTACACCTATCTGATTGCGGACAGTCAGACGAAAGAAGCGGTGCTGGTAGATGCGGTATTGGAGCAGGTTGACCGCGATTTACAAGTGCTCGATGACCTGGGGTTGACCCTCCACTACTGTTTGGAAACTCATATCCATGCCGACCATATCACCGGGGCAGGTAAACTAAGACAGCAAACGGGTTGTCAGGTAATTGTACCCTCAAATACTACTGCCTGGTCTGCGGATCGCTCCCTTATCGATCGCGAAACCTTAATTGTGGGGGCGGTACGCATTGAGGCGATCGCCACACCAGGGCACACCGACAGCCATTTGGCTTATTTAGTCAACAACACCTACCTGTTAACGGGGGATGCCTTATTGATTCGGGGCTGTGGACGCACAGACTTTCAATCAGGCGATGCGGGCACCCTGTATGATACGGTGACGCAACGGTTATTTACCCTCCCAGAGAACACCCTGGTTTATCCCGCCCATGACTACAAAGGGCGCACCGTTTCCACGATTGGCGAAGAAAAACGCCTCAATCCCCGATTTGCCGCTCGCAGTCGCGATCAATTTATAGCAATCATGAGCCATCTGGGTTTGAGCTATCCCAAAAAGATGAACGAAGCCGTACCCGCAAATGAATACTGTGGTGATTTTATACCCGATATGAGTCTGAGCAATGGCACGAGTCCAGCGATCGATGCAGACCGTGAAAAAATAGAACAGACGCTATCGACCAATACTGAAATCTATGAAAGTTACTTTGCCATGTACATTTAGAAGGCAGGGCAAACGCATCTGAAATCAAGGTAGGGGAGGCAGGCTTTAGCGCTAATTGAAGAATGTCCTAAAACTCACAAGTCAAATTCATAGGGATTTTCAATTGATAATATGAGAGAACGTAGCGATAGTATTAGCGCACAACTGAGCATCAACAGCCAACCAGGACAGGGGATAAATGTGAGGTATTGTATGAACACTGTATAACTAATATTGATTGAACCTATTAATAGTTCGGTAGCGATTGTCAGAGTAGTTACTACTTAACAAAAAAGTGGGGGAATGTATCAATGAATTTAATGTCGATCCGTATTCTCATAGCTGACGACCATCCTGTGGTAAGATGGGGGGTGACAGCGATTGTTGAGCGCGAGATAGATATGACTATTGTTGGACAAGCTGGCAATGGCTATGAAGCAATAGAGCTTTACCGCTCCTCTCAACCTGATATCTTATTAATGGATTTACGGATGCCGCAACTTTCAGGTGTTGCAACAATTAAAGCCATCTGTACCGAGTTTAAAAACCCAAATATTATTATTTTGACCACTTACGACGACGAAGACATCTATTGCGGAATCGAAGCAGGGGCAAGAGGCTATCTACTTAAGGATGCTGAACCCGATGAACTTCTCAAAGCTATCCGTACAGTGGCTTCTGGTCAAAAATACATTCCACCTGCCGTAGCAGCCAAACTTGAAATGCGGGTCAACAACCCGGAGTTAAGCGATCGCCAGTTGGAGGTACTCCGTCTCATTACTAATGGCAAAAGTAATCAAGAAATTAGTGCAACCTTATATATTACAGAAGGCACTGTTAAGTATCATGTCAACAATATTTTAGGTAAATTGGGAGTTCACGACCGGACACAGGCTGCGATCCTTGGTTTCAAACGGGGAATGGTTGATTTTGGAACTATACGAAGATAATGACGAGGAATTTGTTAATAAAATGATATAAAAAATGCGATACTCTCCTTAGGTACTTCCAAAAATTAAATTCTCCATATGAGTGGAATGGGCATCCCTTCGCTTCGCTCAAGAGCAAGCTCTTGCCTGTTCCTGGTTTACGGCGGGCACTCTCTGCCCACCCCGCTCATATAATTTTGGGTATTTTTTATTTGGAAGTCCCTTAGGAACATCGCACAATTTCAACTAGTACTCACCAGATTAATTTCGAGGGGCTGCAATCCCGACGCGACCCTCACAACTTTTATTTGAGGGTTCCCAAAACAACATCAGCTTCGACAATCTTAGGAGTTAAAAACCTATTGGCATACACACCCGGATTAGCTTGAGCGATTTGGGTATACGATTGGCGAACTTGAGCATTTACAGCCACAGTTTTCACATCGTACATTTGCATTGCGGCTTTCGGATATAACCCAATTCCCACAATCACTACAATAAAGCAAGCTGCGATAAACACTTCACGGGGGCTAGCATCTCGATATACAGCTTGGGTTGGTAAAACGCAATCGGTACCGAAACAAACCGCTTCCTCATCTGACAAATTTGGCAAGCTGGTACTGTTAATGTCGCATATTAAAGCTTTCCCAGTCCCGTAAAATACCTGCTTCAACAAATTCAACAAGTAAATCGGGGTGAGAATAACTCCCACTGCGGCGAGGAAAACTGTCACCGTGCAAAAACTCGAACTATAGATATCGCTAGTTGTGATACCAAGGAACACCGCAAGTTCGCCAGCAAAACCGCTCATACCCGGAAGCGCTAACGATGCCATTGCACCAATCGTAAACAAAGCGAAAACCTTTGGCATTGCTTGCCCGACACCACCCATTTCTTCCATCATCATCGTATGGGTGCGGTCGTAAGTAACTCCAGCGAGGAAGAATAATACCGAAGCAATCAAACCATGAGAAATCATCTGTAACATTGCACCATTTATTCCCAAGTCGGTGAATGAGGCAATACCCAACAGCACAAAACCCATGTGCGATATCGATGAATATGCCAAACGTCGTTTCATATTGGTTTGGGCAAACGAATTCAACGCACCATATACAATGTTGACGACACCGAAAATCGCTAAAACTGGGGCAAAGTAGATATGTGCATCGGGGAGAAGTTCTAAATTCAAACGAATCAATCCATATCCGCCCATTTTTAGCAGCACACCCGCTAATACCATTGATACGGGACTCGATGCTTCACCATGTGCGTCTGGCAACCAAGTATGGAAAGGAAAAATAGCTAGCTTCACACCAAAGGCAATCAGCAAACCCGCATATAGCAACAGTTCCAAACCTAGCGGATAATCCTTTAACTTCAACGCCGCAATATCAAAAGTTACATCACCACCGTAGAGAGCCATTGCGATCGCAGCGACGAGAATAAATATAGATGCGGCTGCGGTATATATTAAAAATTTAGTAGCAGCGTAACGTCGCTTTTGTCCACCCCATATACAAACTAGTAAGTAAACGGGAATCAGTTCGACTTCCCACATGATGAAGA
>QQTW01000465.1_pt1 | contig 25296 bp, 24 predicted proteins | sample 1904831 | NCBI WGS metagenome assembly QQTW01 (sample SAMN09435610, study PRJNA476489) | Subsurface metagenome, whole genome shotgun sequencing project. | reverse complement strand
CGAGAGTAATTGCCGTGAGGTATATTTGAATGCAAAACCCAGTGTTCTACACAAAGCTCTCGTTCCACTAAAGATTCCTACTTCGGCTGTTTAGGAGGAGGTTGTGGCTCCTACTGACCCTTTAGCAGCCCGGTTCAAAGGAGTGCAAGTTAAACATGAGTTGCTATATGGAGACGGCAACCACTTACCAGTGAGGAAGCGGCTTTGTTGTTGCACCTGACGCGGCAAGCAGTGGACAAGCGACGGTTAAAAGGGCAACTGTTAGGGGTGTCTCTAGGTAGACGGGGCTACCTTTACCCAGCTTGGCACTCAAGAAAACTTCAACTTCGTCAATACCTACCTGAAACGAGTTAGCCCAGAGATTCGCAATCACTACGGAATTATTGTCAAATTCTTGGGAGACGGCATGATGGCGGTGTTTCCTGAAGGTGCGGATGATGCAGTTGCCGCAGGTATTGCCAAGCAAAAGTGGGTGCAGGAATACAACGAGGAGCGCCAGACTACAGGCAACTTGCGCCTGTAGGTGGGCATCGGCATTCATGTCGGACACATGATGCTTAGCCTTTTGTCTAGACAAAAGCTATTGTAGATATACTGTAGCTCTGGGAGGCAATCAAGATATGCCAGCAGTTATCGACGGCAACCAGCGTCTAAACCCACTCGATATTCGCCAGGGATTAGCTATCTCTCAGCAGCGCATGAGCACCCTGCTGAAAGTTAGCACCAAAACAGTAACCCGCTGGGAAAAAGGGGAACGACAACCCAGCGACCAAGATGCTCTGTCGCGGTTAGCCAAACTCAAAGAAATTAAAGAGCTGGGACTAATGATTTATAGAACCCATTTGAGATCTAGTTCACGGCTAATCGCTTGAGCATCAGGCGAATGAAGCAAAGATTGACCTTAGCGGTCGCATTGTCCAAGGTTCTCTCAAAGTTTTTAACCAAGCTTTTACAGCGCTCCATCCAAGCATTGGATCGCTCTACAACCCACCGAGCCGCTACGGGAACAAAGCCCGATTGACCTTGTGCTTGTTTCTCTGCTTTCGAGGGCTTGGGAGAGAGTTCAAACCGAATCTTCGTCATGCTCTGAGGATAGATCAGCTTTAATGCTTTGGTGAGGGGATCGGGATGGTAGCCGTGGTCTAAGAGAATTGTGCTCTTGGGAATGTTCACAGGCTTTGACTTGAAGTACTCGATGTTGAGTTCCAGCATTTCAATTAATCCCCCATCATCTGACACATTCGCTTTCGTGCAGTGGGTGAAGAAGGGGAACCCTAGCGTATCGACCGCGAGATGTCGCTTAATCCCATTCGTCGATTTGTAAAAACAGAAGCCCTTGGAGTTTACACTGGCATTGCAGGTATTCTTCACGGCTGGCGAGTCAATCAGGAGCAGTCTTGTCCACTTTGGTTTTTTTTGACCTGTTCGCGCACTTGGGCATGGAGCGCATCCCGGATGGAGACCAGCACGCCCTCGGAGCGCCACTGCTTGTAGTACCAGAACACCGTGGAGTAGGGCGGTAAGTCTTTGGGCAGGTCGCCCCAGTTACAGCCGTTTTTGAGCTGGTAGAAAATACCATCCAAGATTTCTCGCTTTGTCCAGTTAGGCGGTCTTGTTTTCTGCTTCTGGGGTAGGAGTGGTTCAATAATTTTCCACTCTAAGTCGGTTAAGCTGCTGGAGTAGGGCATTTTTGATAACCCTACTCCCATCCAATAACAGATGCCAAATGGGTTCTATAGAGGCGATCGCCTGGGAATGAGAATAAGTTTGTGTATCCACAGCCTAAGCGTCTGTAAGCAAAATGCTTGCATTCTTGTGTGCATAAGTCGCTTTTGCTAAACCTATATGAACATAGAAGGAAAGCTCAACTCTGCTTAACTTCCGTTCAAAAAACCGGGAGGGCTTAATCCACACCATCAAATTTTTGTCAATGCGCAAGTCCTAGTTAGGTTCAAGTAGTGTGGCAGAAACCCTTGTTTTCGTTAGTCGCAGCTAATTTTCGTTCAAGTCGATGATTGCAGGTTCAGTTACAGTTAATCCTGGTTCAAAAATATTCTGATTGCAGGTTTAAGCATTTAGTACTACACGTTGCTACAATTATCCACTACCAACTCGACTACACGCAGAAGCTTATGACTCATTTTGGACTGATCTGTCCTGCATCAACTGGTCATCTCAACACTATGCTTCCATTAGGCAAAGAACTACAGCGGCGCGGTCATAAAGTCACGTTAATAGGGCGGCTTGATGCAAAGTCAAAAACGCTGGCGGCAGGATTAGAGTTTCGGGCAATTGCCGAGGCAGAGTTTCCCAGCGGGTCAATGGCGAAATCCTGGTCTGAGTTAGGGGAACTGAAAGGAGGCGCTGCATTAAAATACACAGTCAATTTACTCAAGCAAGGTGCTGCTATTTTCCTGCGAGACGCACCGGAAGTTATTAAGCAAGCTGGTGTAGAGGCGCTGCTAGTGGACCAGGTTACACCAGAGGGAGGAACTGTTGCTGATTTCCTAGACATTCCCTTTGTTAGCATTTGCAGTGCGGTGGTACTTAATCGCGAAGAGACTGTTCCCCCTCATTTCACTAACTGGCGTTATAGTCCAGCTTGGTGGGCACAGTGGCGTAACAAAACTGGCTACACGTTGCTAAGTCAATTTGCAAAACCACTTTGGGATGTGATAGCTCAATACCGTCAAGAGTGGAAGTTGCCTCCACATGTAAGTCCAAACAACCGTTATTCTCAATTAGCCCAACTCAGTCAACAGCCTGCTGAACTGGAATTTCCCAGGCAGAAGTTGCCCCAGTGGTTCCATTTCACAGGACCTTATCACAGTCCAATAGCTCGGGAAATTCCTGTTTTCCCTGAGCAAAAGCTGACTGGACAACCGATAATTTATGCCTCAATGGGGACTATACAAAATCGATTGATTGAGGTTTTTCATCACATTGCTGAGGCATGCGTAGGGTTGGATGCCCAGTTGGTCATTTCTTTAGGGGGTTCAGCTAGCCCAGAATCTTTACCAGCACTGCCCGGTTCGCCTCTGGTTGTAGAATATGCACCACAATTGGAACTTCTCAGAAAAGCCACCCTGACTATTACCCACGCGGGTATGAATACTACTTTAGAATGCTTGAGTAATGGTGTGCCAATGGTTGCTATTCCAATTGCTAACGATCAGCCGGGGATAGCGGCACGTATAGCTTGGGCTGGGGCAGGTGAGGTTATACCCTTATCTCGTGTGAATGTTACTAGGTTGCGAGAAGCAATCAAGCGAGTACTGACACAAGAATCCTACAAAAAGAATGCACTAATGCTACAAGAAGCCATTCACCGCGCCGGAGGAGTTAGTCGAGCTGCTGATATCATAGAGCAGGCGGTGTCTACGGGTAAACCTGTCTTAGCACAATCACAGCGATAGGGATATTTGTCGTAAGGATAACTTTAGAATTTGGAGCTAACCATTGGAAGATGGACAAGTCTAAATATTCTTTATTGTATCTGAATCTGTTGTTTTACCCACAGCCGAAAAGATTGTCGCAGCGCGTTTCTGCCAGCAACTAAATTCTGCTTGATGAAATCAGGTATAGACTTTACCGGAAATTCATCGAAAGCGAGACTGGTTTGTGTCTCAACATACATTCCGTTGACCAATTGATAGAGCCGCAGTTGCTTTTGGTCATAGCGCCAAACTTCAGGAACACCCAATCGAGCATAAATCGGTAAGCGATTCAACGGCTTGCTCGTAATGTCTATCTCCAATACCAAATCTGGCGGAGGATCAGAAGCCAAGTCAATGTCCAATTTTCCTCGAATCGCCGCTAGATTTTGGATGTAAAAGCAGTTGTCAGGCTCTGCACCTCCCATGCGCTCTTGTTGTCGCCAAGTAGTAGAACCGAAACATTCGTATTCAATAGACAACTCAAAAGCAAGGTCTTTGACTAAATCCCCAATAGCATCCTTAAAATACTCATGTTCCGGTAACGGCACCATGATTTCTAGTATCCCTCCGTCATATGCAAGAATGGAGGCGCGATGTTCCCCTAACTCCGAAATAATTTCCTCAAATTTTGACCAGCTAATGTTTTGTAGCAAAACACTTTGTCCTGGTAAGAGAACCAATTGGTTTAATTCAATCGTCGAGTTGCTAGCCATATTGATTGATGCTTTTAGTTCTGTAGCTAGCCAACTGATAGAAATTAGGTGCTAGCGTTGTTAGTTGAAATGCCACCTGCCATTAAGTAACCTACCTGTTCAACTGTGGCAGTATTAGCATCAAGGATATCTAGAAATTGACCTTCGTACATCACAGCAATGCGATCGCTCATTGCCATCACTTCTTCTAACTCAGTGGAGATATAGAGAATAGCTGCGCCTCTTTCCCTTTCTGCCAACAAGCACTGCTGAACAAATTCTGTCGCACCAACATCTAAGCCACGGGTGGGTTGCATAGCTACAATCAGCATCGGTTCCCCAGAAAGTTCTCGTGCCAGCACTACTTTTTGTTGATTGCCTCCAGATAGTTGGTTGACTCTGATGCTATTATTTTCTGCCCGAATGTCAAATTTGCGTATAGCAGCATCTGCATTGCTGTTGATTATTTCGTCTTGCAAGAACCAGCTACGGCAAAAGGGTAAATATTTGAAGACTTTAAGAATCAGATTCTTGGCAACACTAAAACCCATCACCAAGCCCATTTTTTGACGGTCTTCTGGAATGTAGCCCACTTTCAGGTGTTTTACTCTTTGCTGAGGTGTCCAGCTGGTGATATTTTCTCCCGCTAGTTTAATTTGTCCTTGGTTGACTGGGTGCAACCCTGTGATTGCATCTGCTAATTCTCGCTGTCCATTGCCATCAACTCCGGCTACACCGAGAATTTCACCTGCATGTAACACAAATGATACGTCGCGCACTGCTGGTAAGTGGCGTTCATCCCGTACCTGTATTCCTTGAACTTCCAGCACAGCTGCACCAACAGCAGCTGCTGGCTTATCCAACTTGAAGAGAACTTCTCGCCCTACCATCAGTCTTGCTAAATCTTGGCGGGTGGATGCTTGAGTTGTCGTAGTTGCTACGACTTTACCACGTCGCAACACTGTTACTGTGTTGCACAACTGCATCACTTCTTCTAATTTGTGGCTAATAAAAATAATTGTATGACCTGACGCAGCAAGTTGACGTAGAACTTTAAACAAAGACTCGATTTCTGGAGGTGTCAACACAGCTGTGGGTTCATCTAGAATCAGCACTTTAGCTTGACGGTAGAGGGCTTTAAGAATTTCTACCCGCTGTTGAGTGCCTACGGGTAAATTCTCTACTCTGGCTAAGGGGTCAACTGCCAAGTTGTATGATTTAGATATGATGGCAATCTCCGCAGCTTTCTTAGACAAATTCAGTTGCCAATCTAACGTGGTTCCTAGAATGATATTTTCTGTTACTGTTAGTTGGGGTACCAGCATGAAATGCTGATGAATCATCCCTATCCCTTGGCTTATGGCTATGTTAGGAGAAGTAATTTCTACATGTTTTTCTTGTAAATAAATCTGACCACTGTCAGGACGGTACAAACCACATAAGATATTCATTAGCGTGGTTTTACCCGCGCCGTTTTCCCCTAATAAAGCATGAATACTGCTAGCATTAACGCTTAAATTAATTTCATCATTGGCAACAAATGTACCAAAGCGCTTAGTAATTCTCTCTAGACGTAAATAAGGCATCATTGATACCGCCGAGACGCCAAGAGCGCCAAGGGGAGGAAGAGTTTTAAGAGTTATTAGGTAATTGTAATCTTTTTACTGGCGATGCCATCTTTTGTTTGAGTAGCTTTGTCTTGGGTGGCTTTTGGTACCATTTCGCCAAACTTACCTAGATAGAGAACGTCTGACTTTTCCCAGCCAAAGGTGTAAACTTCTCCTTTGAGTTCGTTTTTTGTCGCTAGTTCAGCAAGGTAGCCGATCGCAACATCAATTCGCTTCACCATACTGGTTAATACTGCTTTTGGTGAGACAGCTTGTTGATCGACAGTGTTACCGATTGCAAAGACACCTTTATCACTAGCGGTTTGTAAGACAGCTGGCGCGGCATTATCTAGCCACTGGTAGATTACATCTGAGCCTGCTGAAATTAACGCTAAGGCTGCTTCTTTTGCCTTTGCTGCGTCATTCCAGTCTCCGGTGTAGCTGGAGGTGACTTTAATATCAGGCTTAACTGACTTGGCACCTAATTCAAAACCGCGCTTTTCTTCATCTGTTGATTGAAACTGTTGGGCACAAAGATAAGCAATCTGGTTAGATTTCGTCATTGAGGCGGCAATGACGCCGCTGACATAACCTGCTTGTAGACTATCGATTCGCAGCGAGGCAATGTTCTCACCTTTAATTGCCCCATTGACACCAACAAAAAAAGTCTCAGGAAAGTCAGCTGCTACTTGCTGAATTGATGTATCAAATTGCCCTCCGTGGGCAAAAATCAGATTATAGCCGCGACGGGCAAAGTCTGATAATGCCTCTACTTGATCTGGCTGCCCAACTTTCTCAACATAAGCAGTTTCTACTTGTTTTTCTTTGATGACTCCTAACCCTGTGTATCCCGCTTGGTTCCATGCTTGATCAGTGATAATTCCAGGCAAAGCCATAGCTACTTTGAATTCTTTTTTGGCGTCTGTAGCTGCAACTGGATTGTTAGAGGGAGCCGTTGATTCACTTGTAGTATTAGGAGGGTTACTCGCACAAGCTTTCAGTAGCAGGCTTGTAGCAAAAGTAGAGGAACCGTACCAGAGAAATTGACGCCGACTGTATCTTCCTGGCATTTAGTTTTTACTCCTTACATTTATTTGCAGAACGGCAGAGGTCTTTGGCACTATTATCTACTAGACAGTCTGCGGTTGCAGCACGTCTTCCTCGGGTAACAGAACTTTAAGAGCATCAATATAGTCTTTGGTTGTGGAAACCCAGCCGAAGAATTTCTCAATGTTGAACAAAGTTGCCTCTTGCACCGACTGCGCACCGACCTGCAAAGTCGCATCAGCAATAATAAGGGAGAAATATTCTAGAAAGAAGGCGTCCCGCAGCGTCGATTCTACACAAACGTTCGTGGCAACTCCTGTAAAAATCAAATTACGAATGCCTCTTCCCCGCAAAAGCATATCTAGGTTTGTTCCCCAAAAACCACTGTATCTGGGTTTTTGAACGACATAATCTTGGGGTTGGGGCTTGATATCATCAATGAAATCGTAGTCCCAAGTCCCTTTTATTGTTAATTTGCCTTCCAACTCCGGATTTTCCCGCATCAGTCGCATGGCATTTGACTTGTGCCAGTGGGGTGAAGCTGGTGTACCCGCTTCGTGAAGATTAGCATTCCAACCATTTTGGAGGAAGACAATCTGCATGCCTGCTTCACGGGAGAATTTTAGCACTAAGTTTACTGCATCAATTACAGGCTTAATTCCAGAAAGATCCACGCCAAGAATGTCTAAATAGCCGCATTTTGAGGCATAAGCGTTTTGCATATCAACAACAATGACAGCAGTTTCTTGGGGATTGAATGCGATCGCTTCTGGTAGTGCCGGAATCGTAATTTGAGCCATTGAGAAAAAACACTGAAGTTTTAATTACTGGATATGAGCAATAGAGGCAATCTCGACGAGAAATTCGGGCTTCACTAAGTCAGCCCGGATGCAATAACGCGCTGGGGGATTTTTAGGAAAATACTCGGCATAAACAGCATTCATTTTGGAATAGTCGGCGAAGTCCTTTAAAAAAATCATGTTAAAGGTAATATCTGCCATCGTTCCCCCCGCTTCCTCCACCACACTTTTGATCGATTCTAGTACCTGGCGAGTCTGTGCCGTTGCATCGTCTCCTACCAGGTTTCCCTGTTGATCGAGGGCGAGAGTTCCAGAAACATAAAGAACTCCGCCTGCTTTCATGCCAGGAGAATAAGGTGCCAGAGGTGGGGGCGAACCTTTAGGAATAATCGGACTACCAGACATATACCTAGCTCCCACAAAACATTAAACTGCATTTGAGAGCGTGCAAACTGCTACTGTCTCTCACTTGTTGAAAATACTAATATTTTTATCAAAGATTCGGGCAATTCACACTTGCATTCAGCAACTCTTATTGCCCCATCACAAAATCTGTCCCTGCCAGAGGCAACTTTGCCATTGCCGAAGCTTCTAGTGTTAAGGCCACCAAATCCTCCCGCTCCAGATTGTGGACATCCGACTTACCACAAGCCCTGGCTAAACTTTGAACCTCCATTACCAGAGCTTGTAAGTAATTAGCCACGTATGTCGTCGCTTCCTCCACTGGCAACCGTGCCATCAAATCCTCATCTTGCGTAGTGATACCCACTGGACATAATCCTGTGTGGCAATGATGACAATGATATGGTTCAGTACCTAACTTGTGATAATCCTCTACGTAGATAGGTTTATTACACCCCATTGCAATCAGAGGAGCTGTGCCAAGACTAACGGCATCAGCACCCAACGCGATCGCTTTTGCCACATCTGGTCCAGAGCGAATTCCCCCAGAAATTACCAGTTGCACCTGACCATAAACTCCGCTTTCCTGCAAAGCCTCCACTGCTTGCACCAGTGCCGGTAGGGTGGGAATTCCCGTGTGTTCTTGAAAAATACTCTGCGTTGCCGCCGTTCCCCCTTCCATCCCGTCAAGGACAATTACATCCGCACCAGCTTTCACAGCAAGTTTCACATCATCCTTAACACGGGTAGCGCCCATCTTGACGTAAATGGGAATTTCCCAGTCTGTCGCTTCTCGCAACTCCTCAATCTTGATTTTCAAATCATCCGGACCAATCCAATCTGGATGGCGACAGGGTGATCGCTGGTCTACCCCCTCTGGTAATGTCCGCATCCCAGCTACCACTTTATTCACTTTCTGTCCTAGCAGCAAACCACCGCCACCAGGCTTCGCGCCTTGCCCCACCACAATTTCAATCGCATCTGCCTTTTTCAGGTCAGCGGGGTTAAAACCGTAACGTGAGGGCAGACATTGATAGACCAACTTAGTAGATGCTTCCCGTTCAGCTGCCAACATCCCGCCGTCACCAGTTGTCGTAGATGTACCTAGCAATGTTGCCGCCTGTCCCAATGCCACCTTAGCGTTTCGTGAGAGTGCTCCAAAACTCATCCCGGCAACTGTAATGGGAACATCTAATTCCATTGGGCGTTTGGCGTAGCGGGTTCCCAACACTGTTTTAGTTGTGCATTTCTCTCGATAGCCTTCTAAAGGCAGCCGGGTTAGGGAAGTACTTAGGAAAACTAAATCATCAAACCGGGGGACATTGCGAAAAGCGCCGTAACCCCGAATCATGTAACGACCCAACTCTGCCCTTTCCTGAATGGCTGCGATCGCTTCTGGCGTAAATGTGCTGCTGGTTTTTAATACGCGTCTTTCCATTTGGCCCAATCTTTTGCTTTAAAGTGATATAGCTGTTTAGCGCAAACAATTTTTTTAAACTCATACTCGTGCGGACTGATTCCTAACGGCTGCAACTCTTGCGCCAAGAACTGCCAGTCCTCATCAGTCATAAGTTCTATCTGGGCATCGGCACCGAGTTCGTTAACGGTTCCGCCTACAAAAATTACCCCATCGTAGATAGAATCCCCCAGATTGGGACCCGCATCACCACAGATAATCATGCACCCCTGCTGCATCATGAAGGCAGACCCATAACCAACATTGCCTGTCACAATTAAGGTTCCGCCTTTAAGGGATATCCCTGCCCGTGGTCCCGCATTGCCGAGAATGCAAACTTTTCCCCCATGTGCAGAAGCGGCGGCGTTAGCAGAAGCGTTACCGTGAATTACTATTTTGCCGCTCATTAAATTCTCGCCTACTGACCAACCGCAGGAGCCGAGTACTTCAATGTTAACTTGCTCACTCAATCCACCGCAGTAGTAGCCCACTGAGCCCTGGAAGTGAATTGCAATTGGTTGAGTAATTCCTACACCTAAGTTGTGTCGTCCCGCTGGATTGAGCACTTTGACTGCAGGGATGCCTGACTCTGCTAGGGCTTTTAGCTTTTGATTGATTTCACGGGTGCTTAGGCTAGCACAGTCTATGACTATTTCTTGTCGGATTGGCTCATGCATCGGTTCCGATTAGTTCAAGAATTGGAGTGGGGGTAGTGGTGATAGACCAAACTTTGACTTCTCCAGCATCGGGTTCGTAAATGGTGGCGGCGGGATCAAAGCTAGGTAAACTTAGGAGGCAGTGATATTCAGAAGAGATGGCTACCATGTTTGCCGACTCGTAAATCACAGCTGGCTTAGCGGCAAACTTATCACGCACCAGTCCAATTTTGTCTGATGTAGCAACCAGAAATGTGTAGGTGCCATCAACGTCCGCTAAAAGACAGTTTAGTGATTCTTCTAGGGTCTTACCTTGCAACAGCTGGTAGCGAATGTAGTGTGCGATCGCTTCCGAGTCGTTGTGAGTTGTAAACACTACACCCTGTCGCTCTAAGGCAAACCGTAACTTGTAGTAATTAGAGAGTTGACCGTTGTGAACGATGCACAGATCTGGAGCAGATGTGAAGGGATGGGAATGATAGGTATCTACCACCGACTCAGTTGCCATGCGGGTGTGTCCGATGCCATGACTACCAGCAAAGCTTTTCAAGTCATACTTTTGAAAAAGATTTTCGGCAGCCCCGACTTCTTTGTATATTTCTAGCCTCTGCCCCACACTCATCAAGTGAATCTGGGGGAAACTTGTAGCTAATTCCGCCTTTATATCTTCTAAATGTGTAAAAATGTGCCCCGGCTCATCTTTATGCAAAGTCATGCAGCGTCCTGCACCAACTTTTTCAGAATTGACTACATCAGCCAACCTGTGCAGCCTTTGTCTCACTGCCCCCCATTCCACCTCACTTTCGGCGATCATTAAAAGTTTTAGATGATTCGGCGGCACGCAGTTGCCATAGAGTCCCACACCGCAAGAATCTGGTCCTCTGCTCTCTAGCGGCTGAATTAGCTTCAGCAAATCACTGCCTAGCTGTTTGTATAGCTGGGGGTGGCGATAAATGATTCCTGCAATTCCACACAAAGTTGCTTCTCCAAAATTTAATTGAACTGAGCAGGCCACCCTGCTTACGCTAATAAAAGTGCTATTTTATTTCTTATAACGATTATCTTACTGTAAAACTGTGTCTTGAATTACTGTTTTGCGACATACCCGAAAATGTTGGGCGGTGTAAAAATATTCAATCGGCAAGCATAGCGTAAGTATAGACTTGAGTGCAGAAAACTTTGAAGCATTTAATCGTCGAATGAGAGTTATGGTGAAGCTGCGTAGGCGCGAGCAACGCCCAGGCAAATCAGATAAACAAGTAAGGGCTGCATGCTTTTCCACAAAGCGCGATCGCCCTCCTCAACCGTTTATCTCCCACTGAACTCGTTCATCAGTTCTGTTACGCTCCAACCGCTACCGTAAACCGATTCATCTCTAATTGGTTCTATTAGAGAATTTATGTAGCTTTCTGGTGGTTGTTCTAACTGTTCTATCTCTGGTTCTTGTACAGATTCTATCTCTAGTTGTTGAACAGGTTGGGATAGTAGTAGAGGCTTTGTTGTAGGCTTGTTTGTACGTATAACTGTAATAACGTTATTTAAATCCCTGATCTGGCTCGGCTGTGTAGTAACTGGATAACTAACAATAGGTTCTTCATGCTCGTTAGCCTTGCTATTGCCGTCTAAATTAATGCCTTCAGCATTAATCAAGGCATTTAGGAACTGCTTCATGTTGACACGCTCAACACCATTTTTGGTAACACTATAGTAACCACAAGCTTTAGCCTTTTCTTGCTTACTCAAGGTTCCCAGCTCTTTTACCTTACTTATAAGTTCTTCACTAACTAACGGCTCAATCTTTTTCTGTTTAATCATCGATGCTGCTGGGGAACGAATAAAACAATTAGTCAACCATTATCCAGTTTAACATTGAGCTATCGTAACCTTCAATACTGTTAACACCACTTTCCAGCAGCCAAGATATCAAAAGTTGAGCTTTTCCCTCAACATGAGTAGCCAGTTCTGATTTCGCTCATTCAATTTGAGGAGACCAGTACGGCTGATGTCAAAGACACTCATTACAACAGAATCAATTTCAGGAGAAGTACAAAACGGCAACGCGAGCCCGAAGGAGCAAGCCGCCTCCAGCGGCATCACGTGGGTTGGTTGCAATCGCATGTTGCGTCTCCACATGTTACAATATACTACACTAGGATAAATCACAACTACCATCTCCAGCTTAAGTGTCGCTTCAATCTTTCAAAAACAGTTCAAAAACTCTGTAGGTAACTAATTAAAACTCTCATGACCCTTGCAACTCGACCTCATACTGAATCGATGGCACTCACAGTTTACGACTTGTGGAAGTCCTATGGAAATCGCACAGTTGTTCAAGGTGTCAACTTCACCCTAAATCCTGGAGAGATTCTCGGCCTGCTTGGTCCCAATGGGGCAGGTAAAACCACAACAGTGGAAATGCTTTACGGTGCTGTTGTTCCCAGTCGTGGCTTTGTCCAGTTGGGTCAAAACCAAATTAAAGCTCAGGGGCATAGTGCCCGCGCCTCTATGGGGATTGTCACTCAAGAAGACAATCTTGACCCGGACTTCACCGTGTTTGAGAATTTAATTTTCTTTGCTCATCACTACCGCATGATCGGCAAAGCAGCACGCCATCGAGCTGGGGAATTACTGGCTCAGGTAGGATTACAAGATTACGCTAATAACCGCATTGATGAACTTTCTGGTGGCATGAAGCGCCGTTTGGTATTAGCACGGGCTTTGATCAACTACCCCCAGGTGGTATTTCTTGATGAGCCAACAACAGGACTTGACCCCGATGCCCGGCAAGACTTTTGGCGCTTAGTCAGCCAGCTGAGACAAGATGGCTGTGGAGTGTTATTAACCACTCATTACATGGATGAAGCACAGAGGTTGTGCGATCGCCTCATCTTGCTCCAGCAGGGCAAAATAATAGATCAAGGCACTCCAGCTGAACTCATTGAGCGCACCGTCGGGCGAGAAGTAGTAGAAATTGAAGGCATTTCGGAATCTACTTTGCAACAGATAGCTGATCAGGCAGGAACCTGGTATCGACCCTTCGGCAGCAGCTACTTGATTGGATTACCTATAGATAATCCCCAATCACTATGGGAACAGTTGAATACTACAGCACCACATCAGCTGACGCGCCGCCGCACCAATTTGGAAGACGTATTTTTACGACTGACTGGAACAAAACTTGAATGAAAGGCATTTCAATAACACCTTGGGGCATCTACTCCGTTTGGCATCGTCACGCTAAAGTTTATCAACGAACCTGGTTAGTCAATAGTCTCCCCCCACTATCCGAACCGCTGATTTATCTAGTTGCTTTTGGGTATGGTCTCACGCCGCTGATAGGAGAGGTTTCCTATAACGGTCAAACTATCAGCTACTTGGAGTTTATTGCTCCTGGGATGATCGCGATTGGGGTATTGTTCCAGTCGTTTTTTGAAGGGTCTTTCGGCAGTTTCATTCGTCTGAGTTACCAAAAAACTTGGCAAGCCCTACTGACAGCACCTCTAAGTTTTACAGAAGTCTTTTTAGGCGATTGGTTGTGGGCAACGACCAAAGGAACAATTGCTGGTCTTCTCACAGGTATAGTTACAGTTATCTGGGGACTCTATTCCGGCTGGCACTTGCTCGTGTCTGTGCCACTGATTATCTTGGGTAGTATGTTGTTCGGTGTCCTGGGACTATTTACAGCCGGAAGCGTACGTACTATAGATCAAATTAACGTGCCGATCTTCTTGTTTGTTATTCCTATGTTTACCCTCTGCGGCACTTACTTTCCCAGAAATACACTGCCGCCAGTGCTGGGATATGTAGCTAGTGTGCTACCTCTATCCTCACTAGTAGACCTGTTACGCTGGCCTCTAGGATTACCTGAGTTTTGGTTTTTAGAGTTGCTCTGGCTACTGATGTGGATTAGTGTCTTTTCCGTACTGGCTTGGCGACAGATTTACCCGCAGTTATTTCGTTGAGGAAGCAACGCGATTTTAATGAAGCTTAACCCCCGACATGGATGGAAGGACGCCGATCAGGATTCTTCTCTGCCTTGCGGAGCACTTCACGAGTGACGACAGGAATATCGCCCTCGCCAAACAAGATAAAGCGCAGCAAGTATTTTATTGGGTTTCCCTCTGACCAACCGAAATAAGCGTGTGGTATCTTACCTGTCTGGTCCCGAAGATAGAGAAGTAAGGCGGCGATTGCGTTAGGTACCGCTGCACTTTCAGCTCGCAGGATGTGGTGACCACCAACATCCACCCCTTTTACTCGGATGACGTCCGCAAATTCCGAAGCATCGGCTACCTTAATCTCTAGAAAGAGGATGGGATCAGTGGGCGGAATATGGTTGTCTTCACGCACCTCTTTCTCCTTCAAAAAATACTCTCGCACATCGCCCTCATTCAATCGATTAGCAATCAGTCGTATCGCACCCCGGCTCTCTTCAGCAATGAATCGACGGGCAGTTTCGTCAACTTCGATCCGCTCCACTCGAAGTTCGGTCGACCGCCACACGCGTGAAACCAGCGAGGTAAGAACGATGGCACCGATGAAGAACGCAGCGATCTTAATCCCCTCGGGTCTTTCGAAGATATTTACAATAGTAGTATATATAAATACTAAGGTAATTAGGCCAAGGCCGAGTGCTTGTTGAGACCTCTGACGGCGAGCTGACAGGGTCACAGCAAACGCGGCTGAGCTTATTAATACAAGCACACCAGTTGCATAAGCTCCGCCCTGAGCTTCCACATTAGCTTGGAAGAGAATTGTGACAACAAAGGCAATAGTTGTATAGACTAATACCAAAGGTCGCGCAGCTCGCGCCCAATTTGGGGCCATACCATAGCGCGGCAGGTAGCGGGGCACGATATTGAGGAGCCCTGCCATCGCTGATGCGCCTGCAAACCACAGAATGCTGATGGTGCTGATATCGTAAATTGTGCCAAAAATATCACCTAAATATAGATGTGCTAGATAAGCAAGAGCTCTTCCACTTGCTTTGCCTCCAGTGGCAAATTCTGCTGCTGGAATCAGGAGAGTTGTTATTAAGCTGCTAGTGAGCAAAAAGAAGCTCATGATCACCGCAGCAGTAGTAAGCAACTTGTGCGTATTACGAATACGCCCCTTAGGCTGTTCATGGGTGTCACTACTACTTCCCCGCACCAGTGGCATGACAGCTACGCCAGTCTCAAAGCCTGACAATCCCAGTGCTAGCTTAGGGAATAGCAGGAGGGCTACGCCGAGCATGAGCAAAGGGTTACTATGACGTGCGTTAAGTGCAGCCTGCCAATCTGTGATTACAGATGAGTGATTTAGGATTTGATACAGACCGACGCTAACAACAACGAAGTTTAATAGTAGATAGACGCTAACCAGAAAGACTGCTATACCGACGGCGTCTCGGAAACCTCTTAGGAAAACTGCGCCCAGCAATGATATAAGCACGAGGGTAATACCGACCTCTTGCTGGTGAAGTTGACTTGGCACGAGCGGATTTTCAACGATATGTGCCGTGGCATCAGCAGCCGAGAGGGTAATGGTAATGATGAAGTCAGTTGCCACAAAGCCAAGTAGGCAGAGCACGAGTAGCTTGCCTCGCCACCAGGAAAGCAAGTGTTCGAGCATCGCGATGGACCCTTCACCATTAGGACTTTGGGCAGCAACGCGCCGGTAGATCGGCAATGCCCCAAAAAGCGTCAGTAGAACCAAAATTAGGGTGGCGAAAGGAGACAGAGCGCCCGCTGCTAATGCTGCAATACCAGGTTGATAGCCAAGGGTTGAAAAATAATCTACACCAGTCAGGCACATCACCTGCCACCAGGAGTGTTTGGGCTGTTGCCCTTCCTTTTCTCGGTCTTCTTTGAGTAACCAGTGGATGAATCTCCTTTTTGTTGGACTGGTTGGTTTAGCCATCAAACATTACTCCTGCTCCACAACAACTATATTGTCATTTCGCACTGCAACATATTACTGAATCAGCTCTTGCTAGTGACTAAACCAACACTTGCTCGTTCATGTTGCTTGCGATAACACCGATAAACATCAAAATCACAGCCCATAATTCAGGGGTGGGTTGAAAGATTTGTACGTAAAACATAATCCTACTCATCGTATCGAAGACTAGAGCAGGATCGATATCTATATTGAATACCAAACTTTGTGAGTACAATTGAAACTAGGGTCTAGTTGGCAAAACTTTTAATGAGTTGAATGTGTTGAGGTAGTAAATCAGCTAAAGCATAACGCTCCTGCACTGTTCGACGAGCTAAGACTCGGAGTCCAGCCATACGCGTGGGATGCTCCAGCACTTCATCAATCCGCTCAGCAATTTTTTTAGGAGAGAAGAAATCAACTAGCAGACCGTTGTCTCCGTCTTGGATGACTTCAGTTACAGGCGCGGTGTCAGAACCAACCACTAAGCATCCGGTAGACATGGCCTCAAGCATTGACCAAGAAAGTACAAATGGCCTTGTTAGATAGACGTGTACGCTTGATGCTTGAATGACTTTAAGATATTGATTGTAGGGTAAAGAGCCAGTGAAGTGAACCCGTGACAAATCGAGTGGTACTTTTTTCAGCATCAGGTCCTTGTAGCTGCTGCCATCAGGTAAAGACTTGCCATAGCACACTCTATCTGATCCAACAATAACTGCATGGCAGTTCGGTCTTCGCTCTTGCACATAAGCGAGCGCTTCAATAAACTGAGGAAACCCACGATAAGGTTCCATCCCTCGCGCTACATAAGTTACAATCTCATCAACATTAGATAAATCTAAATTGGGCAAAACCAGTTTAGCTCCTGGATTTGGCTTGAAGTATTCTGTATCAACTCCATCGTGCAGTACTGAAATTTTGTTATGGAATTCTGAAGAAAACTGCGATTTTTGCCAATGGGTTGGTGATAACCCCCAGTTACATGAATCTAAGTCAATTAAAAGCGGCGCGTTTTTAATTCGAATTCTCGCCAAATCATCAACTGTCAGAGGCTCTGTTGGATCAAAATCTGCATCTGAGCCGTGAGCATGGTAAAACCACTCAAAATAACAAATGAGTGGTTTATCTGGAAATACGTCTTTGATAAACAACGTCGGTCCCCAACCCGAATGACCACAAATGACATCAGGAACAAAGCCTTGTGCTTTGAGATTTTCGGCTATCTTAAATACTGCTTGTCCATGCAGTACAGCACTCTCCAATGACCGCACATAATGATGGGTTGTGGGATGGGGATCGCGGCTAGGTTCAAAGATAACTTTATGGATACCAGGTAGGCTCGTATCTCGATTCTTAGTACCAAATACAACCTGATTATTACCCTCTTTAGCAAGAGCGACTGCTATGTGACGGTACTGAGCTGGAAAATTGTTATGAAGGAAGAGCACTCGCATGAGCTTAGCAAGCTGGTAACAGCATTATTGCTTAATTTCCTAAGTTACTCTAAGTCAGCTTGAGGTGTAGTGGAGTCAAACGTAAGTAAGAGTTTACCTTTTTTAACAACTATCTACCCATCCTAGATCTAGATCTCAAGGGCAGCTCCACGCCAGTTTCCTTGCTCCTCTCCGGGGGTACTTCTGTCTCACTGTATGCAACCAGCTCCCCCGCTGGAGCTTCTCAAGCAAAATTTCATTACTAACTTTGCATAATTTAAGCTTGAATGCTGCTGAAATCAGTGAATTTACTGTGGTTGCAGAGAAGAATTTATGATTATGTAAAAAGGTTTTCTACACTTTTCTATTGTTGATTCCAGGGCGATTAACATATTTATCTAATATCATCAATAACTCAATGCCTATAATTAATTAGTTATTAACTCGGTAGCAACAATGACCTTGCTCAGTCCAAAATAGAGATGAGGTGGTTTTGCCGATGTAGTCTCCCTAAAATCAGGTTTGATTAAATAAACTTAAACCATTGGGGAAAGGTTTAGCCCAAAATTGGGCATCAGGTATATCAAGAGGGCGATCAGTGTGCTGTATTTAGCAGAAGTCCAAAAGCAGAAAAGTGGGTTTATCAGTTCTGCCAAAGCAGAACTCAAACTACTGGCTTATCAACGGGCTGACCAGAGTTGGAATCCTGTGCAGGGAGAAGAAGTGATTTCCGCAGAAGGAGTCAGTAACTTAAATGCCGGTGCGCTGGTATTAGCTGAGCTGAATGCAAATCGACAAGTGCAGCGAGTTCAGGAGGCAGGGCGTCCGTTGGTCAGCATTTTGCAAAATTTCTCCCGCCAGCTGGAAAAATTTAAGAGCATGGAAGAAGAAATTGCTGAGTGGAAGGAGTCCTTGAATTATCAAAGTCAAGAGCTGAATAGCCGCCAATTGGCAATGGAGGCGCGCTTAGAACAGCTGCAAAAAATGGAGGACGACTTTAAACAGTTGGAGGCGCAAGGCTTGGAGGAGCAACAAACACAGTTCCAACTGGCGAAGGTGTTGGATGAGGCTACTGCATGCCAAATTCAGGAATTACTCAATCGCTTGTCCAACGGCGTTACTCCCACAGAAGCACTACAGGAACAGCTGAATCTTTCTTTAGGGATGGTCGCTACTCACCAAAGCATTCTAGATCAACACTGGCAACAGCTAGAGCAGCAACGGGAATCTGCCCAGCAGCAACAAGAGGAAGTTGACCGCCAGAACCTTACTCTGCAAAACAGCAATCAGGAGTGGCAGCAAGCTCAAAGTTCTCTTGAGCAGCTTCTAACAGAGTCGAAAGTGCTGACATCGACGCTAAATAGCAAGCAAGAGGATGCTCAGTTGCTCAATCACAAGCTGCATAACCAGGAGGAGATATACCAGCAGATTCACAAACTTGCCCAGACTTATGACAATGTTGACGTTGTAAGCCAGATAGATGTAGAGGCGCTGGAGAAGATGCCCTTAAACCAACTCCAGCAAATTATCCAAGAGCTACAGCGGGATTTGCATAAGGCTTGTCACTTTGTCAATGAGCAGGAAGAGGAACTGAAATTTAATCAACAGGCGATCGACGAAGTGCAGGCGCAGTTAAACCAAGCCAACGAGTATGACCGCACCGATCTGGAGATGCAACTGGTAGACGAGCAAGACCGCTACCGGATGCTTAACGAAACGCTTGTGGGTCAACGCAAAAATCTGCGAGAGCGACAGCAAATTCTGAGTCAGCGTCAGGCGATACTGTGGCGGCGGCAAGGAATTGACACTAGCGGCAATGGACGAGAATACAGGAAAACTGATTTACAACCGATTTTGGTTCAAATTGAGGCGCAGCGACAGCAACAGACAGAGGAACTGCACAATCTGGAGCAGCAGATTTCAGATCTGCGATCCAGTATTCAGCAAGCGCAGGAGATGATTGACCATCAAGCTCATTATCAGGAGATGAAGCGTCAGGAGCTACAATACCTAGAGCAGAATTTGCTGTCCCTGCGGGCAACGGCAGCCGAATGCTGGGGACGGGTTAATCTTTATCAACAGATGCTACAGCCAGTTCAAGATGGTGTGGATGGGTGGCGATACAAATTAGAGGCGATCGCAGGCGCGTTTACTCAGCTCCAGGAAACTGGAGACTATCAACTCCAAGCCATTGCCCAACTACGCTTGTCGCTCCTCAGTATAATGCCTAGCCAGGAATCGACAGCTCGTTCACTAACCTCTAATCCCTAATCCAGATCCAGTCACCGTCTACTTGTGCGATCGCACCACCTGGAAATGGATCAGTTTGCGAACGATTAGGAGCTGTAATTAAAGCAGTCAGTTTTTCGATTTGCTCAAAGCTGGGTGTGCAGGGTAATATTTGTTGTAATAGCTGCCGGATGACGCGACGTTGCAGGGCGAGTGGTGCTGTCTGCAATACGCGCCGGTTCAGTCTTGGAGGCGACTCGGATTGTGGCATGGCTTGTTGCTGTAGCTGGTAGGCAGCAAGCTCAAGATATTCCACCTCAGCTTGTAAAAGTTCAGCTGTTTGAGCTAAGGCTTGCTCGACTTGAGGGTTGAAATTGGTTTGCAAATAGGGCAGTAACTCCTGACGAATGCGGTTACGGGCATACTTCAAGTCTTGATTGGTAGAATCTTCCCAAATCGCCAGCTGCATATCTTGACAAAATTGCGCGGTTTCAGCCCTTGTAAACTCTAGGAGTGGACGTACCAGCATAAGTCCAGAACTCAGTAAGCGTCTCCAAGTTAAGGCTTGCAATCCATCTGCACCACTACCACGCATCAGGTTGTAAAGTAGGGTTTCAGCCCGATCGCTTGCTGTATGACCAGTAACAATGCAGTTGTAACCATTTTCTTGGGCGATCGCACTCAATGCTTGATACCGCCACTGCCGTGCAGCTGCCTCACTCTTCAAAAGTTGCTCAGACGTACAACAATAAAACGATGTTTCCCAGTTTTTAGCCAACTGTTTTACATGATTTGCATTGGCATCACTATCTGGACGCCATCGGTGATCGCAGTGAGCAATTCCCAGTTGCCATCCCCACTTCGGTTGTAAATCTAGCAGTAATTTAATTAAGCAAAGGGAATCTTGTCCCCCAGATACGGCAACAAGCAACCGCTGGTTGCGTTCAAACAATTGGCACGAGCGAATTTTTCGATGCAACCGGGCATGGAGAGGAGTCCAACTTGAGCTTGTACCCACACCCCACACCCCATTCTTAAAAGAACCAACCGTAAGAATGCAACCCCTTACCCAAGAGATTGACACCGAGGTAGCAAATCCACACTACAACAAAGCCAGCGGCAGCTAAAATGGCAGGACTACGCCCCTGCCAGCCACGAGTAATACGAGAGTGAAGATAAGCAGCAAATACTAGCCAAGTGATCAACGCCCAAGTTTCCTTGGGGTCCCAACTCCAGTATGAACCCCATGCTTCATTAGCCCAAACTGCACCGGCAATTATGCCAATTGTTAGGAGAGGAAATCCTAGTCCAATAATGCGATAGCTGATGTTATCTAACGTTTCGGCAAGGCTCAGACGCTGGGGTGAAAGTGGTTCTTGTACGGACAGTACAGACGCTCCTACTGTTTGAGATGGCTTAGGTGTTACTAAGTCGAGAACGGCAGTCTTACTGTTGCCGTTGCTTTCAATCAAACGAGCCATTGCTGAAGAGTCAATATTCACTGGCTGGGGTTGAGTCACTAAGTCTGTAGCGCGGTGCAAGCGGTAGCCATTGGTGCGATAGCCGCCAGTACCAACGGAACTGCCCCGTAGTTCAATGTTCTTACCGCGAGTAACGACTAGGAACGCGATCGCTAGCAGTGCTCCTACCATCAAAGCAGCATAACTCAGCATCATCACACTAACGTGCATCATCAGCCAATTAGACTTGAGCGCAGGCACCAAGGGTTCTGACAATTGCATTTCGCTCGGCAAAGTCAAAGTAGCAAAAGCAGTGATTCCCATAGCAACCGGCGCTGTGGCAACCCCTACTAACCGGCTACGGGTCATGTTTTCTGTAATTAGATGAACAGTAGTAATTCCCCAAGCCAGGAAAAACAGTGATTCATATAAATTGCTCAAAGGAAAGTAGCCAGCTTCTAGCCATCTAGCTCCCAGTAGGGTAGAAATGCACAAGTTGGCGATCACCATCCCAGTTGTCCCCAAAGCTGGTAGATAACCGAGCTGAGGAAAAGCCGCCCCGCCCCAATAAATCAGCATGCTGGCAAATAGGACAGCAAACGAGGCATTGTCTAGCCAATTCTGGAGTAAAACCAGATTCATAAGTGTTCTCCCAAATTGTTTTAGTAAAGTATCGCTTTAGATTTTGAGCCTATTGGGTATTATGATTCCATTCTGACAGCACTAAGGGGACAAGGGGCGAGTACGACTCTTTTTCTCTTAGGGAGACGGGGAAGGTGTTGCAGAAGGTACGGGGATGCTGCCGGGACTGGGTAGAGGGCCTGGTTTTCCAGCCTTTTTGAGCGAGACAAAAATGTCATAGCGAATACTGTGATCATCACTCACAGCTGTTGTTACCCCAATTGAGCGCATTGCCTCCACAAATTTTTGTTGCCCAGGGAAGAATTGCAGCAGGGGTAAGGCTTTGAGCGTGGGAGCCACATCAAGAAAAAACTCACCATTGTTCGGACTGAGTTCGGAGGGTACTGTTTTTTGGAATTGCTCAGTACTAGCCAGCGTTGTTGTCGGTTTAGGAACAATACTATCAGCGATCGGTGCACCCAGCGTCAAGAAAGCAACATCTCCATCTAACCAGCCGTGGGTAGCAGTCAGCGTGCCATAGGGACTAATCCAGTTAACGACTGGTTGACCGCCGACTTGCGACTTTTGTGGTTGGAACTGGTATTTTTTGCTCATCACTTGCTCCAGCTGTTCGAGAGATTTTTCAGCGCCAGAGCGATCGCTTGTTTGGACCATGAATGCCAATGAGAGCGCAAAATTCTGAGGTGAACCTGTTTTTGGGGCAGATGGGATAATAGAAAGCGAAAACTCGCCCCCCATCCATTTGAGTAAATCCTGATCTAAATCAAGACCTGTGACGGACTTTATACCCGATCGTAGATTCTCTGGTGGAACGGGCGTAAGTGGATTAGATTGTGACGAGACGACGTAATCTTGCCACAACCGCTGCAAATTGCCACCCGATAACATCATCAAAGTCTGAGCTGGCAGACGGCTCTGCATTCTGCCACCCTTGTTTTCCACCACATGCACACGTTCGCTGTTTGGCTTTAGCCAAGAAATGCTCTTAAATTGAACACCTTCTGGCACAATGGTCATTGTTGTTGCCAAGCCTTGGTTTTGCTGGAGTTGAGCTAAACCTTGAGAGGGAACAGGTCGCCATGGGTTTGCAGCAGCTACTGTGGCAGCTACCGGAACATTAACATATAACTGTACAAAGGGCGATTGAGCTTCTATTTTCCCCACTGCCTCAGCGTAACCCGGTGTTTTAGCTAAGGATATCCCGCCTTTATAAGCATCAATCGCTCGTTCCGTTGCTTTAGGATGATCAGTCACGACCAAGAAACGCTGATCCAGTACGGTTGCTGAGTAATTTTGAGAGGGTACGCCCTGTGTCTCTCTAATCTGTACACCCTTATAGGTACGGTCAGTCCAGTTACCCTGTTTGAGAGGCTTAGGTTTTTCTAATATCTGCTTGGCAGCTAGTGGGTTTTCAATCGGCAGCACCATTACGAAAGACTCTTGCTTGCCAGAAGCAGTAGCTGGGGGTTGTGGATTTGGGGTGGAATTTGTTGTTGGTGCATTACTCGGAGAGGACAGAAAAGCAATAGTCACTTCCTTGCCTACCCAAGGCTGGATATCTTGCTGGTAGTTGTAGCCATTGGCGGTGAGGAAGCGATCGCGCCACTCCACCAGATTCTTATCCAGTTCTGCTTGCGTTTGTGGCGTCCCAAACTCCCGTAATTGCTGCCATTGTCCCGAATCGGTTGAGACAGAGAGAGTCAGTAAGGCATCTTGGGGAATGATATTAGCTCCTACTGGCAGATCTCCCGAAAACCAGTTTTGCTGGGTTAATACCAAGTAAGTCGCTGCACCGCCACCAATTAGCAAGCCAGCAGCTCCTAAAGTCAAAAGGAGGGAAGATTTGTTCTTTTCAGGCATTGGGTCAGAAGACAGAGGGTGTCTGAAAGTTTTTTCCTAAGTCTAATATTTTTGGGCATTAAAAAAGTTCCGTCAGACGAGCTGCAGAACTCAATTAGATGTAATTAAGGTTAAAGAGACTATTTCCCCCTTAACCTTTACTTTCGTAATTAAAATTAACCAAAACGTCCGCTTACATACTCTTGGGTTGCTTGCTGCTGAGGACTTTGGAAGATAGCTTCCGTCTTATCGTACTCCACTAGGTAGCCTTGGCGACCTCCTTTGTCTGTCGGCTGCACATTGAAAAAGGCCGTCATATCTGATACCCGCGAAGCCTGCTGCATATTGTGGGTAACGATAATAATCGTGTACTGATCTTTGAGTTCCTGAAGCAGTTCTTCAATCCGCAAAGTTGAAATTGGGTCAAGGGCAGAGGCAGGTTCGTCCATCAAAATGACTTCCGGTTGAACTGCGATCGCGCGAGCAATACATAACCGCTGTTGTTGTCCACCTGACAAAGAGAGGCCACTTTGTCTAAGTTTGTCTTTGACTTCGTCCCATAGTGCCGCTTGCCGCAGTGAGCGCTCAACCAACTCATCTAGATCGCCTTTGTAGCCATTAATTCTAGGGCCAAAGACAACGTTGTCGTAAATCGATTTCGGGAAGGGGTTTGGCCTTTGGAACACCATGCCAATATGCCGTCGCACTTCTACCGGATCAATATGAGGGGCATAAAGATCTTGATCGTAGTAGTTAATCTTACCTTCTACTCGAAAAGACTTGATGAGATCATTGAGCCGGTTATAACACCGCAGCAACGTGCTTTTACCACAACCTGACGGTCCAATAAAAGCGGTAATGCGGTTTTTGGGAATATTTATGTTGATATCCCGCAGTGCGAGAAAATTGCCGTAGTAAACATTTACATTTTCCGCGTGGAAAACGCTTTCAGTTTGATTTGAAGTTCGGGTGTCAGAACGCATAAATAGACCAAGGAGTATGTCTGATGATTAATAGACTCGACGAGCCGTTGCCATACGGGAGATGACACTCGTAATTAGAACCAGTAAAACCAGGATGAAGGAAGCTGCCCAAGCCAGTTCCTGTTGATTCTGAAAGGGAACTGTGGCAAAGTTGTAAATCAACACAGCTAGGGAAGCCGTTGGTTCGACTAAGCCACTATCCCAGTTGGGCCAAAACTGTGTGAACAGGGCTGTAAATAGTAAAGGTGCGGTTTCGCCTGCGGCACGAGCGATCGCCAACGTTGTACCTGTGATAATTGCTGGCAGTGCTGCTGGCAACACCACCCTCGACACAGCTTGTAACTTGGTTGCTCCCAGTCCTACAGCTGCCTGCCGCAGCTCTTGTGGAACCAGTTTTAAGGCTTCATCTGTAGTTCGCACAATAATCGGCAACATGAGAATAGCTAGGGCAAACCCGCCAGCCCAGGCTGAATAACGCCGCACTGTCAGGACAATTACTCCGTAAGCAAACACACCTACAATAATTGAGGGAACCCCACTGAGTACATTAGTGGCAAACCGCGTCCACTCAGCAATTTTCCCAGCGCTAAACTCCGATAGATAAATCGCTGCCAAGACGCCAATCGGGATACTAATCAGCGCCCCGATCCCCACCATAATTAATGTACCAAGAATGGCATTACCAAAGCCA
>QQTW01000464.1_pt1 | contig 25331 bp, 36 predicted proteins | sample 1904831 | NCBI WGS metagenome assembly QQTW01 (sample SAMN09435610, study PRJNA476489) | Subsurface metagenome, whole genome shotgun sequencing project. | reverse complement strand
CAATCCCGTCGTCACAACACTCACCCCACCCTCTGTATTCCCCTCATCATCATCCTAGTACAACGATTCTGCATTATCATGTCACGATACATGATTTCTTTGTTACCATCATGCACCCATTGTACATCACTCGACCACAATGGAATCCATTCAATCCTCCAACGACAATGGACAGTCACATCTTTGTGCCATAGCCACGTTCTTTATGCAATCCATTTGTATAAAGTCGGCACATCAGGCACTTATGATTTCTTCCTGTCCCCAGTTCATATCTTTGCTGTTTCATATTCCGTTTTGCATTAGCGTCAGCATCAGCATCAACTCACTACATTTCTATTTGTCTACCCGACTCCACCCAGCACTAGCTAGATACGTTATCCTTCCTATTCAGAACTTACTTACCATCTAGTTCTACCTCAACCAAGCATCTTCACCCCATCCACAATGTGTCGCCGTGCCCTTCACGAATTCACCTGCGGCCACACCAAGGTTCTGGACGCCTACGTCCGCCGCTGTCCTCCGGGCTCAACCAACTGCCCTGGCCTTCTTCACGGAGCAATTCGGGTGGAGGGAGTTTGTCCGGGGTGCATGACGACCGAAGTATCGCGTCTCTCATCTCTTCTACGGACCAAAGTCACCGAAGTGGAGAACAAAATGTACGCTGTGTTGTCCGCGGACGCGGAACGGCCTCGTGCGAGATACCACGCCACGAAAGCACACTCGGGCCCCGTCAACCCCGCCATTCGCAAGTACCTCCATCCAACCAACGAGGAGCTTCGGGCCAAGAACGACGCCGAAACGGATCAGGAGAAGGATTCCAAGATGATCGATCGCAATCTCCGCGTCGATGAGGCCTCCAAGATCTGGAATAAGGCGCATAAGGAATTGATGAAGTTGGAGCTCGAGCTCAATAAGCGGTTCTATAAGATCGAAGCAAGTTTTGTGGAAGGCTTGAACAGACGGAATCGTGCCGAGATTGACTACAGAGACGCGACTCGGAAGGGGATCAAGTCCTTGGTGAGGTTGGACGATGCTGGGATTCCATTCGAAGACGCAGCTCCGAATTGGAATGGAAATGAGACGGGCGGGTTCGTGAATGAAGAGGATGATGATGAGGGGAATACAGAGGGTGGGGTGAGTGTTGTGACGACGGGATTGCAAGGGTTGACGGTCACGGAGCATGGAGTATTCGATTTCCATGATGGAGGTAATCTCCCGATGGAGGTACAGATGGGTGGAGCGAATTATGTTCCTCCTCCACCGGGAATGACGGCGAATGGTGGAGTTGGAGTCGAAGCTGGAACTGCTGGACCAACAACAGCAACAGCAACGACGATGGAGACCGCACCGGAGACTCCACCAACGACTCCACCACCAACTGCACCAGCGAACTCACCTGCAACTCCACCAGCGACCCCACCAGCCACGACGGGTGAAGATGGAGAAGAGGAGTTGGTGGGAGGAAGCGAGACGGATCCAGAGGAGGTAGGTTTCTCCAGCGATGCCAGCATCGATGAAGATCATTTTGGGTTTGCAGATTGATTGATTGATCGACGACACTCGATCCATCAACTCAACCTTACGACCATCACCTGCCACCAAGATCCAACTCACCCATTTAACTGTCCACACACTCTTTTATTCAGATCAGATCAGATCTAATCACTTCGGCTAACTAGCGGAGGTGACTCGGGCAGTCTCGACAATCATCATCAAACACGGTCTTTACCTAACATCACCATCAACCATCCTTCATTATGCACCAGACATGTCTCGAGACTGTGGAGCTGCATGAGCAGCAGTAACAGGCACGAGAGAAAGGAAGAAAGATAGTGAGTCCAGCCCCCTTCCTCCCCTAATAGAATCATTAATATACATCATCAATAATACACTCCTTTGAACAATCTTAGAATGAAATCACTTTAAACCCAAACACTAATGATGCCTTCCTTCCCTGCCGTGCCGTTTTCTGATAACAAAAAGTCTTGTGTGATCTCCTTATCCAGTTCGAATGCATTCAATAGCGTTGTTTATGCGGTTGATTATAGTAGTAGAGGTCGAAGGAATTGAATCGGAAGTAGCATTAATATCGCGATTAAGTCACTTAAATCGAATCAGAGCCGGGCATACTCGTACATGATAGCACAGATTCAATAAACGCTCAAACGAAAATCCAAGTTGGAATGAAACACTGAGAGGGAGGATGCCTATGGTTCTTAAGTGAGAAATGGAAAGAGGAAGAGTAACCTACCCTACGGCAATGCGAGCACTGTCGGCGGTTTGGCAGGCATAGACGAGAATTGCTGTTTTTAGACGTCACATGACTCGTACAGGCGTCACGTGATGCGTCAATCCCCTTGACTAGCCGACTACCCCCTATATAGCTCCGCCTTCCCTCCGAGCTAGTAGGTGTATGTGAGACTGAGAGAATAGAGAGAGCAATTGACTTGTATTGAGAGCGAGAAGCCAGCGAGACAGCTGGACGACAATTAGAGTATCTACTTGTTGCCTTCTAGACGGTGGACGACGCAGCGGATCGATTTCAGAGGGCTGTCACGCCCTACTCAGACAACAGCCAGTCGGGAGCTAGTCCTTAGCTGCTCGAGCAAAACGCCTTCAGCACCACCCCAAAGCGAGCAGGGAGTCTTATGAACTTTGAACGACTGGTCCAAATCTATCAATTGATTTAAAAGTGATAAGGAATTAGATGTACCCTTGAAATTAGGACATATGATAACTTTGATACCGGAGCACGCTCTTTGCGCATATGTCAGAAGTATTGAGTCGTGCTCGCTTTGCGGTGGTGCTCGCATTGCCGTAGGGTAGGTTACGACTCGTGTCCATTGGGGAATGTGAATATATAACGCGACAGCTGTGCTTGCTTACTTGCTTGCACGGTGTGATGAAAATAAAAGCCGTCCTTCATCAACCACCACATAATGAAATAATAGGTAGATGATAGTTACGAGTAAAAGCGTAGATCCGATTCAACCTCGTCAGATGGAAGATATAGGACGCACATGTACTGTAAATGTCAGTCTTCGGCATGCATACTTTAACGAAGCTCAGATTCAATCGGTTATTTTCGTCGTCGTCGTCAGGATGTTAACTCATTTAGAAGAAAAGCCAGACTCTCTTTGGAGTCATCATGCCTATGCTGTCCATGAAAATGTATGATCAAATTATACAATTTGGTTCGGTGGAATGAAAGTCGAGTGTTGATCTGAGATTTACGCGGAGCAGTAGTTAAATGGACGAACGAGGGAGACACGCAATCGTTCGTGACCACAGACGTACGGTACGGTACAAGGAAGAGACAAGCAGACAAGCAGACATGCATGCAAAGACACGAGACGCCGGACTACATAGATTGCTGCAACTCAACTCAAGACATAACCACCGATGAAAAGACAAGAAACCCAAGAATCACCGTTGCCTACGGTACCCGACTTGCATTCTTTCCGCTATTGCTTCCTTTTCTTTTGATGTAATGTACTCCCGAGTGAAGATCAAATTGCCAGACGCAAGATGACCGTGACATCACAAGCCCAAGTAATTTGGTACGTAGACCCAAGATGCAACTAACGAGAGACCCACACCACAGACGAACAAAGTTTGGGGGGAGCAAAGAGCACAGATGAACAGCACAGATGAAGGCATATTGTCAATAGGGAACTGAACCCAATCAAAGCTCGTCATGAATCTCCGCTTCTTCATCGTCTGCCACCGCCGTCTTGACCGCCTCGGCGGCCTCGCTGATCTTGCTCTTGACTTTCCCCTTGATATCGTCCTTGGCGTCACCGGCCTTCTCCGTCGCGGTGTCCTTCGCGTCGCCTGCTTTATCGGTCGCCTTGGCAGCCTTATCCTTCACGGCATCTTTAGCTTCACCAGCTTTATCGGTCGCCTTGGCAGCTTTGTCCTTGGCGGCGTCCGTAGCGTCACCGGCTTTCTCCGTGGCTTTGCTGGCGGCCTCGCCTGCCTTGTCGGTCGCCGAGCTCGCTTTGTCCTTGGCGGCAGCGGTCGCATCGGCGGCTTTGTCGGTTGCCGAGCTCGCTTTATCCTTGGCCGCGTCCTTGGCGTCACCGGCCTTGTCCGCTGCCTTTCCCGCCTTGTCTTTGGCGGCCTCGGTGGCTTCGGCTGCTTTGTCCGTCGCGCTGCTCGCCTTGTCCTTGGCCGCGTCCGACGCATCGCCGGCCTTCATCTTGACTTGCTCCTTGGCATCACCGGCCTTCTGGCTCGCCGCTGCGGCTTGTCGACCCATCTTGTCGGCATCCGGCATGGGCACGTCTTCGTCCGCCGCGCTGATGTTCGCGTCTACCTGGTGCTTGCCGTTCTCCTTGATGAACGTCGCTAGATCTTCAACCGTGCGCGAGCCAGAGTATTCAATCGGTTCACCCTTGCCTCCAGCCGGGAACAGCTTGATGGTCGGGAAACCAGCAATCTCGTCGGGCACGTCATTCGCCGTCGCGTCAACCTTGGCCACGACCACCTTCTTGGAGTAGTCTGGATTGTTGAAGTACATTGCCGCCAGTTCCTCGTATTTGGGGGCAAGACTACGATTCCATCAGCACTACTTTGAAGATACGCCGAGAACGATCAAACTCACGCCTTGCAGTGTCCGCACCACGGGGCATAAAACTCCAGCAGCACATCTTTATCGTCATCCATGACAATCTCTTGATAGTTACGGGCCACCACGACATGCACCGGACCATCCTGCTTCTCCGGGACCGGCTCCGACTTGACGCTCGGCTCGATCTTTCCGTCTAGCATGTCCTGCACAAACTTGCCCACATCCTTCTCGGTGAGCTTCTTGCTCTGATCAAAGGGGAATTTCTGGTTCTTGACCGTCTCCTGAATGGCAAAGGCCGGGAACTTCTCGGTTTCGAGGTTGAGGTTGCCGGCATGCGCACCAAAGGCCTTGGCGTCAATGGTGGCAAAGTTGATCTTGCCTTTGTACTTCTCGGCGATCGGTCGAAGCGTCTTGGCTAGTTCGGCCCGCTCTGCAGCCTCTTCGGCGAAGATGTACGCCAAAGGAAGACCAGACTGAGAAATTGATGAGTACCAAAGTCCAACGATACAAATACATCATCGACTCACCGCCATGTAATCGCCATACGTCTCCGGACCCACTTCGCCCACCAGCGGCACCGACGCCGTCTTGACAAACGACTCCAGTTTTTCTTTGTCAAACTTCTCGGTGAAAGTGTTCTTGCCCTCGTCGTATTGCTTGTACAAGACCACGGCCGGCATCTTAACGCCCTCGGCCTTGGCCAGCGACTCATCGTTGGTGGCGCCGAACAGATACTTCTCTCGGAGCGAGTCGGCCACGGCCGTGAACGTCTCATTGGATGACTTATCGTCGGCCGACAGATAGGCCACCAACACGACATTCTCCGCCTTCTTGAACTCGTCCAAGGACGACTTGTCGAGAATCGAAACAGCCGGGAGAGACTGCTTGATCATGTACGATACGATGCTGGGGGATTGTTAGCGCTGATGGAACCAGCCAAAAGACATAATGTGCATACGCCTGGGCCTTGCGCTGTCCAGTGTAGGGCGTAACAACATTGGGTCCTCGAAACACCTTGACGGTCGGATACCCTTCCACGCCATAATTCTGGCAGAGTTCGGCCTCCTCGGTGCAGTCGACCTTGACGAGTGGAATGTTTTTCTCCTTTAGCGTCGAAGCTGCCTCTTCATATTCGGGCGCGAGCGCCTTGCAATGTCCGCTGTGTACTATCAGCATATCGTCGTGATATATGAAATCAAGTTCACTCACCACCAAGGCTATCGTAACGATCTAAAGTCAGCGCAGATTCATAGCAATTAAACTATCAACTGGCAACCTACCGCGAAAACTATCAAATGACCGTTAGCAAATGCTGTCATGTTCGAACTTCGAAGGTCATCACTACTCACATTCTGCCAATACCAGATCATGCTTCTGCACAAACGGCTCAAAGGTATCAAGCTTGAGGTCGTGCACGTCCGAGGCGGAGGTGACGGCCGCCGCGCCAAAGAGCGCCAGCACCGAATTGACGAGATTCCGCATCGTGAGTGAGGTGGTCGACCAAGAACAAGGAGAGTGGGGTCAAATGAGAAGAAATGTGGTGGTAGAAGCACCGAACGATCAAGGGGGAATGATCACTAAAGGGAAGTGAATTCCAACCAGGAAGGGGATAGGAATTGACCGTGAAGAGGTTTCTTCCAAGGCCCTTATATCCGCGGGGAGAGGGGAGGCAAAAAGTTGGATTACGAAGGAGGGATGTCTCCAGCTGAATGAAGACAAGGTGGCTTCATCTTCAATTTGCGATGCTGACTAACCCATCTGCATGCAAACCTCCAGATCCGACAGCCGATATCCGAACACGAGACATCCATGAAGGGGGCCTCTTTGGAATACTTCTCTACTCGCCACTTCACCTTACGAACAGGATACCTGCGCGATGTCTGAATTGTCGAGAGTCCCATCATCTCCAAAAGGGTAGTAAATGTTTCTCTCTGAGGGCTTATGAGACAGGGTGGGCTTCTAGGACGCCGAGTTGCCCTATCAGGGTCACTATGCGGAGACGACTAAACTGGGCTTCGTAACGACAATCAAATCATCATAACCACCATACATCGAGGAGATAACCTGAAATCCTTCATCCGCGCTGGGAATATGTTGATGACTATCTTCCCATTTCAATATTTTTGCTTCCTTGTCAACATTAAAAGAACACCATGCTCAATTCTCTATGTAAAATAGTAATCTACCCCAGTAGTAGATGAGACGATGGTTATAAGGATCACCCTTCCGAAAAAAGACGAAAGTCTGCTCTCTGATGAAATCCTTTGTGCGGCAACATACTGCTTCATCAACTTAGTTCTGGCTGTCTGGCGAAGAGCTACACATATACTAGCTTGTCTCCGATTTCATTCCACTTCAACATGATTTATCCTCCCTCCTGAACCTGGAGTAAGAGTCCCCATACAATGTCCATAAATTAGATGTCTGTTAATTCTATAGCCAACATTGATTGAAGCCGTCAGCAAAGCCAAGAGCTCCATAGGGCAAGCGGTTGTCGTGCCTTCGTCCGCGGCGTTCATCGTCGCCATCAGCTCCTCAACTTTGAGAAGAACCCATGGTAAGCGTATCTTTTCTCTACTGTATTTATCTTTATTTATCGTAATTTTTCTATCCCTCTTACCAAACATTATCTGTAAGCTAAAAGGAACCTGTATAGTCATCTGTCTATTTGTTCGCAACCTACACTATTGTACGTAGTCGCTATATAGCCAACTAGATGAGATTGTTGCTTCAAGCGCAACGGTCTTAGAGTCTTTCGGTTTTCTAGTTGACCAACACTGACATACAGGTTACAGTGTTGTGCAAATCAAAGTAAGAAAGTAACAATGCCCACCAATCAATGTATACAATCCCTGACTTCTTGATATTCAGTAAGACGTATCTCCACTTCTCGTGAGTCCCCGCTCGTGCAAGATCAAGGTCATCACTTTCCTATTTGCTGTGACCAGACCATACACCGTACATGCTACAGCGTTCCTAATGGGTTTTATCCATCCTTACGACCATCCTTACGATAATGTTCACCATAGCCAGTTACAATCGTGGTGTCCCTGTGCTTCTACTTTCTGTCATACAATCTCGAGATTATTTACATACATACCCTTGTCCTTTTCCAACCAGTACAGCCTCCTCCGACGGATGTCCGCAGCCGATGGTCGACCATGTCATATCAGACCCAGACATCATTAAATAATCAAGTTGGCAATGAGGTGTTATATACTTCATTCTTGAATTGTATGATAAGACCGAATTGTTTTGCAATCATTTTTCGGAGAAGCTCGACCGAGACTCTCAGATGCAACTAATGTTTCGAACGGCACGAGGTTGAAAAACCCTCGTCCGCTGAGGTCCACAGATGAGTTTTTCAATAATGGTAGTTGCTTACAGTACATATTCCCGTGGTGCTTCTTGGTATTGATATTTCAGAGTCCATCCTGTCCTCAAGCCCTTCAAAGCAGGATACTTGCTTCAACTATACACAACATGGTCTGCGATGCACATGGCTCCCAACGACGGACGTGACCATGAACGACCAGTGACTGATGATGACTACCGCTTCGCCTTCTCCTGCTGCTCACGCATGGCCGCACGCGCACTACGACTTCCACCCAACTTCGGTCCCTTGGGTCGATCATCTTTCTTCCCCGCCTTGGCGCCGGCGGCGGCTTTACTCGCGCCAAATCGGCGTCGATGTCGACTCGAGACGGCGTCAAGGAAGTCTCGTCGAAATTGCTCCGCGATGCGGTCATCGGCCGCTTGAGTGTCCTCGGCATCGTTGGCCATTTCTGGTTCATCGTAGAGCTCGACTGTGATTTTCGTGTCAGTATATATAGTTCAATAATCATAGATAGTACAAACATCAACCTCGTGGGGGGAAATAGAAAAAGATGAACACATACGTCGAGACTCCCGTAATACCTCTTCCACCAGCTGGTCACGCTTGACATCCTCGCTCGTCCGGCGCTTGCGGTTACGCCATGGCTTGCCATTCTTGCCGAGCTTCGGCTTGGTTTCACCTTCATTCGACTCGTCCAGTAATCCACCCCCAACCTTCTTCGTCGCCGCTTCCGTACGCTCGATGTTCTGAAGTTTGTTGCTCGGCCCTAGGTCGACCTCGTGCAGTTTTCCTAGTGTCGCGGGCTGTCGCGGACGTTGGCCGGGGGGGTTGGCATGAGTCGTCGACCCTGACGAAGACGGTCCAGCGCCTGATGCAGCATTGCCATCATCGCCATGATGAAGCCGAGCCAGTTCCGAATCTATATACGCCATCCTTTCCTCCATCAGTAAATGCACTTGAAATGGATTTCGCGGAACAAAGGAGAAGATCGCCTCACATGTGTTGATTGACGTCGGCTACTTGTCCCGTCTGCGGTGCGAACCGATTCGCAATCGCTGCAATCTCCTCTGGGGGCTCGTCACGCTCGACATGCATTAGGTCTGTCGACTCGGACATCATGGTCGTCCGGATGGAGTCCGCATCGCCCGGGGCGAACTCGATGCCACCGCGACGGTGTCGTGCAAGCTTGCGGAGGCGGAGGATCTCAGCCGTCGGCAGCGGAGGAGTATCATCGTCTGTGCGCTCGTCCGGAGGATGCTCAAATGCATGGGCAGTACTGGTCGGCTCCAGCGCGGAATTCTGGGACGTTACCCCTGGCACATCACCTGTGCTGACGTCGGGATCATCGGATCTTCGTCGATAATGTCTTCTCCGCTTGACTGGTCGAAACAGAGGCTCAACGGGTGATGCACGGTCCTCGACACCGACGTTGGTGAGCTCTGCCATCTGGTGGATGTCGACCTGACGTTGGTGTGTTGTTGCTGGTCGTAATTGGTGGTCCGACGGCGATTCATGACAGATTCCCTGATCGGGAAATTTATACGAAGTAAGCCCTGTAGGACATCCCCATTCAGACAAATTAGTATGGTCAGATTAGAGAGCTACGTAGGTTATCACCTTTCAGGGCAAAGATGCAGTGATTTTTGTTCTCCAGAGTTTTGAAGAGGCTGAAGAGTCCTTCTTGGCAGTGACTGCTAGAGCTGATCTATTTCAATTGATACTTCACTTGTCACTTCTTCATTACGCAAGATGGCCTGAGTCCAGTCAAGCTCAAGCCCAAGCTATCGCGTGCTTCATTATCATCTCCAGACATCTAGTAATATTATCTGGTTCTGTGCCTGTTATCGACGGCCTGGAATTTCTGGACGGTAAGTCAGATCGATAGACTTCAGGATGGACACTACGAGCGATCCAACAATGTCGAAGATCTGTCATGGTCAAGCCCATAACGATAGCTATCTCATCCGTCACGGAAAATATTAAGAACAGAGAGAATATACATGAGCAAATAGAACAGTGGCTTCCGACTAAGAGACGCTTGCAATCGTTGATGTTGGGCTGATTCCATCTCGTCGTCGTAAATCCAACTCAAAGACGACTGGACATATCGTCCTTAGCGATATGATGAGGATTAGCTCTTCTTCCATCCTGACGATGAAAGAATCCTGGGAAGATATGAAGCCGTTATCGCTGAGCTGGTCCATATATTTCTGCCACCCGCGTGCCTCGGTCCGAATCCTGTAAACCATCCTAGAGGTTTATCTCATACCGTTCACTATCTCCATCACGCCATTGCACGTCATGTCGGGCTCTTGAAAGGCTATATGACTGCAGTGACTTCATCAGATGCATACATTGGTACTTCAATCATTGTCCAAATGATATAAGAGCGGAGTGGTGGTCGATGACCTTGACCCAAGTCCACAGGCGCCTGAAAATGCTCATCACCCACGCCCCGATGGACTCGAGCCATCCTATGCATAGAAATCCAGACAACGCGACCGACCCAGGATATCTCAGTCTAATTTTCCAGACGCCGTCACCCAAAAAGAACAACGTTCATCAGATGTTATTCAGACTACTTCTTCCCGCTCCCAGCCCAGTGAACGAATGGTCTCTGTGGAATGACGTTAGTATCAAGTTCAACCGTCCGGACGAGCATCCTGATCACTCACCAATGCCCTTGGTGGGATGTGGCTTTCGATCATCAATGTATCGACTGACAAACGGATTCGGATCCGATGTCTGTGAGAGGTTTCTAATGGGTTGGATTGTCAGCGTCGGATCATCAGATGTACAGTGGCGAAAGGGTACCTACCCGAGCGTGTGATTCACCTCACGATGCTTGGCCTCGTCGGCCCGGACGTAGAGCAGCAGATCCCTCATCGTCCGATGACCCTCGGGCATGTTCCAATACTTGACGGCAATCTCGGGCGCCTGAAGAGTTTTCCACTTGGGCAGCTTGCCGGCCTCGATGTCGGCAATGGCCAGCGTGTACGTCATGACGGCCTCCTCCTCGAGATAACCGACGAATCGATGGCAGGTGCGGGGCGAGATGAGATAGGCGAGGAACATGCTGTTGAAGAAGACGCCCTGGGCGCCGAGGATCATCAGACGCATGAACCAGCCGGGCTCGGCCATCTTGAGGAAGGTCAACAGATGCATGCGTTCGTTGTACGCTTCCTCGAGTAGCGTCTCGATCCTGGTTACCTATTAGCTATAAATTCAGGAGTGAAGATTCGATTTCTTAAACGAACCATCCGTTGTCGCGCTTCATGCGGCGCAAGCTATGCAGATGACGCAGCATGCCGGCCACCATCCCCGGCACGCCCGCCACGCTCTCGAGAAAGACAAAGCGTACCAGCCACTTGCGCTCGTTCATGTGGTACTTGCTCTGCGCATTGCTCGCCTTGGGGTCCTTATTGCCCTGTATGACCTCCTTATCGTGCTTGTAGCCAGTGGCAATATCCGTACCCCAGCGAAGCAGGCGCACCATGCTCCAGGCCACCCAATCGGACCAGTTCTTCGTGTCTCGATGGGCGATGGCGATGTTCCGCATATCGGCTTCCGAGTAACTGGACGTTCGTCAGCTCGTTGCTGTGGCCGGAAGGGTGAAACGGCGTGTGAAAGATGCTTGAAGGGAATGCCATCAGATTCACGATCCGATGGGGTCTTGATCTACTCACATGGGATGCTTCCAGGCCGCTTCGGTTGTCTTGATGTTCGGACTGTCGTTGGGCGGAGGGAAATACTCCTTCAGTCTCCATCGGGCCGTGGTCGAGAAGGGCATGTGTTGAGGGATGATATTGGTCAGGTGGGCGAGTGGGATGCTTGCCAGCCTGGGAGAGACTCTTGGTGATAGCACCGTGGAGCTGTTGAGGGCGCCAGCAACGGTCTTGCTGACCCGCAAGCCGGCGCCACTCGACGGGACCTTGGTCGCCGCGAGCATGGCGGTATGTGGGTATGTATGTAGGTGATGATATGTGGTTGATGTGTTTCGAGTTCGATCGACTCTTGATCAGATGGACACCAGACGTGTGTGTGTAGTGATGTGTCTCGGGTTTGGTTATGGTAAGAGATAACAAGCCTCGACTCCTCAGGTTATATATCCAGAGGATATATTAAAGAAGATCAGAAGGAAGAAGCCGAGGAAGACCAAACAGTGTTGGTCTCGGGCCGAGCCGGAATGAATGAAGAAAATAATGTTATTCGTGGCTGAGCACGAGTAACCATACAAAGAGCGAGAGAGAAATATAAAGAAGAGCCCGAAGTGAAGATTCTTCGTCCTTCAGGAGACCACCTTCCTCCACCAAGCATTAATCAGCATACACCGTATGTTGTGTCCAACAAGGGCGCAGACGCCGTCATAGTGACCAGAGAGCATGCTTGACGCTGTCAGCTGCAACATCATGGCCACGCACTGATGTGGTCAAGAGCGTGGCCATGCCCAGGCCCACCCCGGCGCATTGATCAAGGGTTGGCTGTCAAAGGACGTCGGGATGGTGCTAGGGCTGACTCAGCGCGTCATTGACTTCGGATGAAGTCGGCCCGGTCGGGAAAAATCGGAACGAAAAATATTCCTAATGAAAGCGGCAGAGACGACATGTGGCAACCTTCACTCCATCACAGCCATTCAGGAGATGAAAGAGAAGAAGAAGGATGGATGGATGAAAGCAGGTCAATCAGGTTGCCATTTTCGTGACCCGATGATGCTTCGTTGTTTGATATATGGCAGGCGACAGGTGAAAGGAGGCGGTCAAGGGAGACTATCACTTTCGACATGAAGCAGGTAGTGGGGTAGGCTGATCATATCTCATGGTCTTATTTTAATCCAGAACCTTTGTTGGAGCTTTAAATGCAGTACACAATTTGCATCAAATTCTAACAGAAGGGTCAAGGAACTGCTCTCTGGTCAGATCCTTGGGATATATTATGTGCTACCATACTGTCACGTGGTGTACCAAATAATCCGCGAAAGCGGACAGTCTTCAGCATGCTGAAGACCACCTTGTTGGCCGTTTGATATTGAATGTTGAATCTAGTCGTCAATAAGCATAGCGGCCGAGGTCTAGGCGTTCCTATATAGGCTGCTATATAGGCGTACGAGCGAGCAATTACCCGTCCGGACCAAGGCGGCTAGGAGAGCTCCTAACTCGAGTCAAGACCTCGAGTCAGGCGTCTACAAGAGCTGCCAATTTGCCAGTATATAGCTACAATCAAACACCGCAAATTCTACCCTCTTCCTCGCCTTCTGCCTAGCTCCGAGCTAGCCAGTCACGTGCCAAATAGACGTCAGTTGCCATATTGATATTCACGACCCTCAGACAACCAAAACACCATGGCCAAGACTCAGAGCAGAGATACAGTATTAGCTCAATCTTCATCCACCTACAAAAATTTGCAGATCATCTCCAAGTGGTATACTCTATATACGTCCAGCATACCTTTGGACACAAAGCTTTTGCTAAAAGCTCTTCTTCGATTTGTTATACACCCCTCGGGTTTTAGCTACCAGCTACTGACTCATACGGAGATTTCGGGGGCCACCGCAGGACCGTCCAATCAACTTGGTTCCAGCGGTGGTGTCAACCTCGAGCCATATTAGCTTACCACCATTGCCAACATCCCCGGGTGCCTTGTGATGTTACTCCTGACTTAGATGGACTGCTCAGCAGTAGCAGTTGCTAGCAGATGCTTGTGGGCCACTCAATGTTTCAATACCTCAATAGTCACCCTACCTTAAAAGCCTGCTGAACTTAATATGCTCATCTTAAAGGTTGAGCAGAACAATGGCTGTGATGCCAGGGGAGCCTAATAATCATCTTCAATGCCACTGTGATCTTTCGTGCAGATGATGGGATGGAATAACTCATGTCTTGAAGCTCTACGAATGGGATAACCTGGTGTTTTACAAACACCCGACTTCTATCCTCGGCGCGTCTTTCATGACCCGAGATGTCATCTATCACCTCACTTCGAATTTAGACTCCCCTTCGTTGACGTCTTTGTCGGTGATATCGACCTTGACCACGTGGGCCGCGGATGGCCCAGTATCAAGGTCCTTAAGCAACCGCTGCACCGACTCTTCCTCGCCTTGCACTTCCCCTTCCACCTATTTGTTACCCTCGTCAGACATCAATATCATTGTCAATTGTCAAAGTTTAGCGGCCAAAATATTGCGAAATAAATCACATGCTTGGAAAGACCTACCTTGCCAGCATCAGTGTTGCGAACCCAGCCGGTCAATCCATAGCTGGTAGCATGTTTCTTGGTGAAAGATCTTTCATCGAATTTGTCAGCCTCTTTCAAAAGGCTTATTACGGTTGACATCTGTACCGAAAATTGACTCCTACCCAGATCATCAGCCAAAGTCGAATATACAAAGCATGGATAGCAGAAGTGGTCCAAGAGAATCTAACGCTGGGGCTCACCTTGGACATCGCCATGAACGACAAAGGCCACCTGATACAGGTCAGCTGATCTCCATCATTGATTCAGGCGAGATCATGAAGCTGACACGTTTCGCTGCCATCATGCCTAACTCAACGAACAATTCGTGTGCTTCAAGAATTGGTTGAATCAAGACGGGACAATGCCACTGCACAAATCGAGCCGCTGACGTCGATTGACGTGGACGCGTGAAAGTCGAGTCCAGTTATGCAAAGCGCGTATCGTTGTGCAACCTCCGAACCTCCGTGATGCCAAAACACGACAAAGGGGAAACGCGGAGGCGCGAATGGGAAATTTCCGAGCCGCATCAGGGATGGGATGGTTGGATAAATAAATTAAATGAAATGGATCCCCCCATTCAGCGATCGAGACGAGAGAAAGAGAAGGAGATTCACGGAAGTCAAGGTGTGTTTTTCTCTTTGCCGCATTGGACGGACGGCATGTGAATGAAGCTCACGAGACGTGGCCAGATCTTGAGTGGACGTCGAAGATGCATCACCAAGCCAATCATGGATGCTTCCTGACAATCAGATGATGGACATGGGGAGCTGCCCTCTTCAGCACGGCTGAATGCATAGATGAAACCCCCCATCCTCGTATTGATCTCCTTGAGGCTCCTTACTGAAGGATCCCTGGGGATATCATGACCTGAGGGACAACAACGCGAACAACTGCAACTGCCTCGAGGTGCTGCTGATCACGTCGTGTTGTTATTGTCGTTGTTATATCGACTGGGACTCGTTAAGACTGTGATCCATCATTGCTAGGTTAGGGAAGGCAAGAAGTACTGGGTCGTCATCATCATCATGGCCGATACCCCATCATTGCACCTGCCCGATTCTCCCATGACCCTGCGAAGGGCATCTTCCTCACCCTCACCCTCAATCTCGCCCACGCCAGCCTTATCAGCATGTCCACCATTGGAACGATCAGTCTCGACCGCCTCCACGACGTCGACCTTCTCGCAGCTGTCGTCGGCCTCACGGTCGTCCGAAACGACAACCGCGGCAGGTCGTCGACGAGGCTATGCTCGACCGCAGGGAACCTGTTTTGCCGACTCGGCACGCAATCGCGAGAGCGTGATGAGTTTAGGAAGCATCGCGCATCTGCAGCATTACTTTGCTCGAACGGGTTTACTGGATGGGAAAGGGGGTCAATTGTATCATGGCAAGATCCGGAAGAAGCCACGGTCGTCCGATGCGTCTTCGTCGTCGATGCTCGACCGAGATATGTCGGAGTTGAGCTTGTCGTCGTCTCCAGCCGAGTACGGCTCGCCGGATATGATGATGGGTGCATCTCGAGCGTCGTCCGAGGAACGATCCGTGGAGGATTTGGATCCGATGATGCTTCCACCCACCGCTAGCACGTATCATCATCGACCGAAACATGTCCCGCCGCCTCCGGACCTGGAAGAGCTACGGGGGGAGTTACGGAGGACGTTGATGGAAGCACGCAAGATTTTGCAAGATACAGCGTTGGAAGAGGAAGATAAAGGAGGGGCAGCAGTTATGACCCCAAACGATGACAATAAATCAGAATCAGCAGTCACCACCATCACCAACAACGACGATCAATCGGCAGCCGAAGCTCCAGCGATATCGGACACCGAAGAGAAAAACCACTCCTCCTCATCTCCATCCTCCCCATCCCCAGGCTGGACCGAACTCCAAGGCCTCACCATCCTCGACAGCATGACGCTCGCCATCCGGGCCGCGAAGATGTACTACACGGCTCACGAGCAACCAGCACGACTAGCATCGTATAAATCCGAACGCAAGCTACGCGAAGAATTACTCGGAGTTCTCGATACCTTGAAACGGATGGCGATGCGGAATTTCGCGGGTGGAATCCGTCCGCACGAACGAACCCTTATGCTGGCCTGGATCGATGGCGTCCAAGATCTATTGACGCACGAGGAGGGGTTAGAACAAGTGGAGCAAAACGAACGATTGAGTTGGCGATGGATGCAGAACAATACTCCAGACGAATGGACCGGTCCGGAACGTGCCCGAGAAAGAGCATGGTTGTTTTTATGTTCCTTTGATCCCGTCAACACTTCTTCCCACTCCTCTACTTCCTCCAATGGTCATTCTTCGCTGCTGCCGAAATGGACACCCACCGTCGACGACAACGATCTCCCTACCCCGTTTTTGAGCAGACTTCAATCAGGTCTCAAATTGGTCCAACTCCATAACGAAATGGTGCGCAAGTCACGTAAACCGTTTGGACAGATCACGGTGTATCACACCGATACCATGAAGCCGTATCGATGCGCGGAGAATTTGCGGTATTGGATTAAAGCGGCGGAGTTGAGATGGGATGTTGTGTTGAAGATTGATGTGCTCGGGGTCGTCTACGGGAGAGGAGCCGACGTCTGGAAAAGGTTTGAAGAGGAGGTGTTGAGATGGTGTGATGGTGTTAGGGAGGGGTTGGTGGCAGAATGGAATGAGAAGAGGGTGTCGGTGTCGGGTGCGAGTAGTGGTACTAGCGGGACGGTGAGGTCGGTGTCGGCGCCGTTGAAGTTGACGTTGCCTTCATCTTCGTGATTGTCATGATCATTACCATCATCATCCACTATCAAACCCATGAGGATCCATTCTTCGTTGTTGTTGTTGTTGTTGTTGTTGTTACCACCAGCATCTTGTATGAGTCTCAGCATCTGCTACGAGACTATCTTAGTTTCTCTATTTAATACCCCCCATTTCTCTCCATTTGTATCCTATTTCCCAATCCAGCATGTCATTTAGTTCCAATGGCGCGTGTATGACCCTGCGGATCTCCCTTCCCTTCTCTTCTTGTCTTCCTCCTCGTCCTCCTCTTCGTTGTCTGGCATGAGCTGTGGACAGAACTGCTTCGATGTACGAGTACTGCACTTTCGTACGTTTGTTTGTTCGGGGACCATCCGCGGTATTCCAATCTTCATCCATATCTTGAGTTACATACCCTTACTATCCCGTCTGCGATTCGTACAGTATGTGTCTAGTCTGTGTTCTCGTCAGGGTCTCTTCCATTTACAGCACTGTCACCCATTTTATACCCATCGTATCATTCCTGGTTCTACCAGGTCCCACAGACCTGGTCCGACGTACGAAAAGGTGGCGACAGACATGACGGTCCAGTGTCTGACCAAATGCCCCACCAAAATTTGGCGGGGGGACTGGACCGTCATTTCTGTCGCCACCTTTTCGTACGTTGCTTCGGTCTCGTATGTTTCAAGGCCACCGTTTACAGGATTCTTCTAAACCAGCTCCATCTACATCCCAATCCATCTCACTCGCCACTCCCACTCCATCTGCGATTCGTACAGTACGTGTCCAGTATCTTCTTTCTGTTCTCATCCAGACTATCATCCACCCACCCATAGCACCGTCATCCTACCTTATACTATATCGTATCGTATCATTTCCTGGCGTGAACTACGTCTCCAGAGAACTTCTTCGAGGTTGCTTCGGTCTCATAGATTTCATGGTCCATTACAGTATTCCGGTCCATCTTCATCCGCATCATCCCAATTCATCTCATTCCCACCCACTCCATCTGCGATTGGCGATTCAGAAGTGTACATAGTCTACTATATATCAACGGGGCGACTCGGCGGCTGGGCCGGAACACATCGTATCATACCCCACCAGGCATTCTTTCGTAACCTTCGTTCTCGTGTGTAGTGCTCAAATAAGATTTACAAGGAGGGACCATCGATTTCTATAGAGGCCCCCCTCCACCCTTCCATCCCCCCTTACCCACTACCTACCATCCGCCTCTGCCTCTACGCCGACTAACTGCAAGATGATGAAATACTATATTAGGAACCTACCATAGAAAGTGGTTATTCATCATCCTACTACAGTATACCCACAACAATATTCTATGTTATCTCATTATTTCATATCATATCATATCCTACCGGGCATTCTTTCGTTTCGTAAGCTTTGTCGTGTGGAGCGGTTAAATAGGAGCAAGAAGAAATCCCCATCAAACTCTATAGAGGCATCCCCTACCACCCACCCATCCACCATCCGCCTCGGCATCGATTCGCAAGATGATGAAATAGCAAATTGGAGGAGGCATGAAAGATATAGATATTAGTGTAAAGCTATGGAGCCATCATGATCCGCTTCGGCATCGGCATCGTTGGAGCTCCCGCCAGCCGTTGTCCATTGACTGGGCATCTGTACGACGCCTTGAGCAGGATTCTTGGTCATACCCTGCCGGACCTTGCCCGCCGAGTAGTCGCCCAAACGATCGAGGTGAGTCCATCGATTCGGATGGAGAGCAGGAAGCATGTTCTGCCGAAGGTGGTTGTAGACTCTTTGAACATCGCCAGCCAAGGAGGTCCGGGTTAAGGGGAGGCTGACGATGCGAGTTGATTCCTTGGGTGAGTTCTTCTTCTTGTTCGGCGGCGGTCGCGGGTTTACATCGTTGGTTTTTTGCTTGTCTTCCTCGTTCTGCCGCGTGGAGATCCGACCTGGCTGCGTGTTGCTCGTGCGACCGCTGCCGCTGACGATCCCACCTGCTCCTAACCTACCATCCTCCTCCATCTCATCACTCCATCCCTTCGGATCGGCCTGGTCCAGATGACCCGGCCGATTGTTATCATTCTTCTTCTTCTTCGTCGTCTTCGCTAGACTCTTGCGTCGATACCCCCGATTGAGCTCTTTCTGCCGTTCACGCTCCGCGTGCACCTCGGGACCCAACCGAGCCAGCTCTTCTCGTTCCTGGGGATCGAGCGTCGCCGGGGTCTTTTTTCTCCAGCTCCCGCACTCGAAACTCCTTCATCTCGCGCACCATCTTGCCTCGACTTCCATACTGGATCAGTTCCTCCCAGCGCTGGAAGTCCTGCACCGAATACCGTCCGCTGCGGATCCGTGGCTCGAGGGCGTTCCGTTCGGCATCCGCGGCGGCGCGGTCTAGCATCACCTGCTGACGTCCTTCGTGATAACGCCGGATCTTGGCATCCGCCTCGGCACGTAGCTGGCCTTTTAATTCCTTGAGCTCTTCCTGCTCCTGCACCTCGAGCTGTCCCCCGCTCTCGGCCGCTTTGGCTTCCAGAAACGCAATCCGCTGGGACCGACTCGCCGTCTTCTCTCGACTCTTGATCCGCCGATACTCCTTTCGTGCCTCCGCCACTTCGTCCGACAGGCTGGCCAGCCATTGGGCGCTTCGATCCCGACTCTTGGCACGCTTCTGGTCCCAATACGCCGTCCATTCGGGCTTGGTCTGGTCCGATGCGACAAGCTTCTTGATGGCCGCGTACCGCAAGGCGGCCCATCTCGCCATGTTTGCCTTGCAGCGGTTGATGGCCTTCCGCAACTCGTCCGATTGGATCGAACCGTGTGTCTCGATTTCTTCGTTGGCCATCAACCGATCTGCGTGGTATTTCGAGACGGCATCGCCTGCCTCCAAGAACTCCGTCTGTTGGGCCTCCGTCATGAACGGCATGTAGTCCTTTGGCGATGGAGACACGGGGCGGGGCGTCGATGGTTCTTGTCCGGCAGGGAGTGAGTGAGGGGTCTCTCCGCCATCTTCAGATCTCGGATGCAATCGCCGTTGTTGATGGTCGATCACCTTCGGTACCGGTCTGATCGCTGACCCTCTTTGAAGGGGACGGACTTCTGTCCTCTTTGGTCCCATGAATGCCTCTCTCAACGTCAGGTCTTCCGCGGAGTCCCGAAAGATCCATTGACGACCGACCGACGGTGTCGATGGAATCCATGCGGCCAGGGAAAGAGGTAGGAGAGCGAAGATGCCACGCAAACGGGACACTTTCATGGTCCAGCGTCGTTGATGAAGTCGGACGAAGGGGGAGTCGACGGCCAAGTTCGAGGATTTTGCATCATGAATATGTAGTCCATCCCCTTGAGAAATGAAATCTCTCAGAATCAGGAATCATCTCAAGATACGATTTTTCGTGATACCGCGATTAAGCCGCGAGCATTGGCATGCGTGATATTTCGTCAACACGATCAACTGAGCGTGGTCGTCCGGGCAGAGACCAGTGGCGAAGGTTGCCAAAAACGGCGCAGTTTAATATGTCGCTGCTCGTTCGGCCTTGATGTCACCTCAACCCAATCAGCCTGAGCAGTAGTCAGGCAGTGACAGGTGCCAGCATCACGGCTCGAAGGGTTGTGATCGGATCTGCAAAGCAGCGCCCATTCCGCCAGGGGATGGGGATACCTTGCATGCATAATCCCGCTGCCGCCTCGACGTCGCTCCTTGATTCCACGCGAAGCATGTGAACACAAAGATAGGGTATCATATGTCGTTGCCGATTGAATGATCGGCCGATCCCAATGAGATATGCCCATCCCGTGTGATCTGTAGTAGGATCACCGAAATCGATGGGGCCCACTTTCGACGTGTAGTTCCTCCCCAGGTTCCAATGCCACCATCTCAGTATCCATCGCGCCACCGGTTCTCTCTCTGTCATCTTCCTTGCCGTGCATCTCACGACCGCTTGCGGCCATCAGATCCTGCGCTTCATCTCTCGCGTATCGCTTCGTCTTGACAGGTTTCGTGCTCACCCCGCCCGTCTCCTTGTCTTCATCGTGCGCGCTGATCCAATACTTGGCGAGCAAGCTCCGGGCAATCTCCGCTCCTCCAGGCACGCCCGCGGCAATCGTCCCGCCGAGCCACCACCAATTCTGAACGCGATCGAACGAATGAAACAAGACGTCCAGCGGCAATGCCGCCTCGGCGAGGAGATGCGTCGAGGCGTAGGGCTGGATCGTCGAGGCATAGGACACGCCATGGGGCGAGTAGATGATGGAGATGGGCCGGTCCGAGGGGGCCGTATACGACGACATGGACACCGAATGGAAGGATCGAGGTGAGTCCGGTGGCGGCGTTGGCGGTAAGAGGTGGGCTGGGGTTGTCGAGAAGGGGATTAGTACCGCGGTGGAGGTTGGTGGACGGTAGGTGATGCCGATAGCCGTATGCACGCCCGTGAGATCCGTTGGGGACGCCATCAATGCGATGGTCACCTCGCCGGGAGCACCGTCGGGGGATAAGGCGGGCAAAATGATGCGGTGGATGGTGGATTCTCGATGAGCCGGTCGGGCATCATACCGTCGGAGCGACTGGAGGTGTTCCGGCGGGAAATGGCGCCAGCGCCGGATGGTCTTGACTGCGGTGGGATGGGCCAGAATGCGTGTCTTGCTGGTCTCGTCGCCGGGCAATTGACGCAGCGTCGCCTCATTGCAGTGATCCGATTTGCCTTGACTGATGATGACCAGGTCCGGCGGGGGGATCTCCCGGAGTGAAGAAATACATGGCGGGACACGATGCTGGGATCGTGCGAACTTGGGATGAATGATGCTGGTCGACCCGGTGAGCCAGGGATCGAATAATATCGAGAAGGAATTGCTGCTCGTTGGTGGTGATGGCGTTCGGGCCGTGGTCGGGGTGCGAGGGTAGGAGAAGGAAAACCGAGGTGACGGGGAGCTGGCGGATGCGGGGTGAAAGGTCAGCAGAAAGGTGGTGTCGGCATTGAGATGCTTGACCGTGAGCGGCATGGTGAGGATGATCGAGGTGGGCATCAATCATGAGCGCCGTCCTGTGGAAACCCTCGTCGGAAATCTAGGAGGGCAATTGTTAACGCTGTGTATCACGGTCATTGTGCGAGGCTGTCACCCACGTGTGTAATGCATCGACGTTGCCGTTGCGGCTCTGCTCTCCTGAATGGATGACGGCGTTGTGTTCAGGGCTGCCCCGCGGAGGCCGATCCCTCAGTATCTCCATCGGTTCGACTTGCGGTGGTCAACGCTCATCATCGTCCCCGCTGGTCACATGACGTGGTCAATCTTTCGTCGGACATCGCAACGCCATGCGGTGCTCCTCGCCGATCCCGGAATGGTCAGATTGACGCCGAGGAATGTCCTTTCAACGATCCGGTGGCCACTTTACCGTCGACCATCGGTAAGCTGGGCGACACCCAAATGATAGATTTCGGCCGAGCAAGGCCAGGGCTGGGCAAGTGAGCCGTTGCCACGGTACCTTTTTGCCCATGGAAGACATAGCAAAGTGACTTGATCCGGTGCTCAATTCTCCTCTCCCGTCCATGTTCGACAAAATTGTGACCACGTTCATTCCCCTTACTAATCAAAAGATACTAATCACATGATCGATGACGTGACTGTCGATCGGGCTTGAGCTCCCCGGTTTTGTCGACCATCGCAAGCCGGAGTCTCCAGCACGGGAGGAAGCGGTTTCGTCCATCTCTTTTCGAGATCCTTGCTTTTCCCCGCTGGCAAGCTCCCCACAGCTCCCCATTCCAAGCTTCCAGTCCTCCACCTCCACCAGCTCGAACTCGAGCTCCTACTGGTGCAGGAGAGCTCCCTTCCAGATGGCCCTAATCCACCCACGTTTTGTTCATTTGCTTGGTTCCTCTGGACATTTCTCCTTCTCTGCTTCGCTGCCCAATCCCCATGTTCGTGATGGTGAGAAGGGCGGCAATGGGAGACGGAGGCGGGGGAGGGGGTGTCAGCCCTTTTTCCTTGAAAAGTCATCCCCCGCCTTTTCGTCCACCCCGCTCCCCCTCCCCCCACTCCTCTTCATTCTCAATTGCCATCTTTCCCACCTGCCTCTCTCCATTCCATTCTCAATTTTGCAATTGTTTCATTGACCACAATATTAGCTTCTTATTGTCTCTGGGACAATTACCGGAAACAGCAATAGCAAACTCTTAATTTCTCTTCGCTCCCACCTCCATTCAGGAACAAAGGGAAACTGGAAAGCTTCCCTGCTCTCTCCCCTGGGGGAGCTCTCCCCGCCAAGCTTGGCCAGCTTACCAGCTTACCAGCTTCGCCCGCACACGCACACGCACGCAAGGAGCTCGGGGCAGCTTCAATCACCATCCAGGGATTGCTCTCCTCGCTACAGCACGAGATCCCACTAGAGCTCCCCAGCTATCACCCAGCAGAAGACAGACGAGGGAGCATTGACAATCCGACCGCTCCGCACAGACGACTACTATCCTCGGAGTCGAGCGACGAGAACAGCGATCAGTGCTCCTCTCCCCCTCCCCCTCGCTCGCGGAAACTTGGGCCCCTGGTCTTTGCTCGCTCGCTCTCTTATCGCCGTCGTCCATCGCCAACTCCCCCATCCCCACATCGTATCGTGATCCCTCGTCGCGATCGCCATTGTTCCCCCGGCGCATTCGATCTCGAAGGGCACCTCTTTCAAGGCGAGGCCATTGGTCGCATGGTATCATCGCGCTTGCCTCGAGAACATTAGATGCGCGCAGAGATGCCGCCGCGCTCCTCCCTCACCTCCTCCTTTGCCGTCTCGGACGCGGCCAACGAGGTCGTCTGTCCCCTGCGCAATGCCGATGGATCCAGCTGTCGCAAACGCTGCCTCGGGGTGCGTGCATCAAAATTCCCTTCGATCATATATATTGTGCATATTGCGCCCGTCGCACCGTCTCGTCGCACATCCATTCTGATGGTCATGCCATGTCACAGGAGAAGCGCTATCGCTCGATGCAGGAACATATCCGTCGCGCGCATCCGGCCTACTACATCTCCAAGCTGCCCGCCACCGAGGAGAGCTTCTCGCTCATGATCAACAGTCCACCCTCGGACCGACCACGCGAGTCGACGGGATCCGGCATCGCCCCCGTCGGTAAGTGCTGTCCCCCCGTGTGTGTCCGCGCCGCACGTACGTTCCCCACGTGGCGCGCGCGCAACGATACTGACGGTCACCGGGAGCCTACGGACATGACCGGAATGCGACGTATGACGAATCGAGCTCGCCCGCCACCCCGCGCAACGTCGACGACTATCAGGGGAGCAGTGGGACCGGCGCCGGCACGTCGCTGCTGCCGCCGGCGGCCAGCGCCGCGGCCGCGCTGGCGCAGCTGCATCAGAACAAGCTGGAGGCGGATTGGGATTCGGAGCCGGTAGGTGTCGATGGACCGTTGCCGGAGCGGGACGAGATGATCACGACGGCGGGCCGGATGGACGACGATGATGACGATGGTGGATGGCCACAGGAGACCGTGTCCGAGACGGAAGCACACTTCCATCCCAAACCGTCGTCGATCGAGCTGCCGGGCATCGCCCAGATGAAGCAAGCCGGATTGCTGATGTCGCCGTTCGATCCCGGTCGGCCCCGCCAGCTGCTGCCGTCCATCTTATCGAAGACGTTGCCGGGCGGACGATCGTCGACGTTACCCCCGATTCAGCGTCGAGATCGACCGAGCCGGCCACGGAAGTCGTCCATCACGCAGCACGCGCGCAAGCCGCAACACGAGAAGAAGCGGTCGCGCGGTGAGCACGTGCGACGGATGAGCTACGAGGGTCGCAAGGCCTTCTCGGCCGAACCCAGCGGTCCTCCGCCGACCATGGGTAAGCGATGGGAGGATCTAATCGACGCGGCGGCCAGCGCGACGGAAGATGTCGATGGGGATCGAACGCCGGTGAGAGTCATCATTGACTGTTTATCCTCACCATCTCAAGGGGGATCGAATTCGAAGGTGAATGACGCTGATTCGAGATCGTCATGGGATCAAAGATCCCCCATTCCTCCCCCCAAGCTAATCGCGCCTCCCTCCCGCCCTTTTCGACCGCCTTCCCGCAATCCTATCAAGCCTCACCCTTGCAAAACGCCTTGACCCCACCTTCGTACGCGCCCGAACCGCCCTTACCGAGCGTCGAATCCGTCGAGACGTATCATCCCGAATCGCGCAGCGTCGAAGATTCCTCGCCCTCGTCCGCCTCGCAGAACGTGCAGATCTACTGTGCCGCGTGTCAGAACAGCACCATGCTCCGCACCGCCTTTGCCTGCACCGAATGCATCTGCGGCATCTGTCGGGAGTGTGTCGATATCCTGGTGGCCGAACACGGTGCTCGTCGACGCTGTCCTCGCTGTGGGACGGTGGGAGGGCGATACCGGCCTTTTCAACTTGATATCCGATGACTATGCATCTACTCGGTTTCTTCAGTGGTGGATGGCCACAGGAGACCGTGTCCGAGA
>QQTW01000463.1_pt1 | contig 25332 bp, 6 predicted proteins | sample 1904831 | NCBI WGS metagenome assembly QQTW01 (sample SAMN09435610, study PRJNA476489) | Subsurface metagenome, whole genome shotgun sequencing project. | reverse complement strand
GTAAGGTGTTGATAAATAGCCCTACCATTGATTCTGAACCAACTAAGGTAGGTGGACGACCGGAAGATGTTGCCCCAAATACAATATCTTCTTCACCACTATAACAAGCTAGAAGTATAGCCCAAGCGCCTTGTAGGAGCGTATTTAAGGTTAACTTGTGCTGTCGTGCGATTGATTGCAGCGCGGTTGTAGTAGCTTTTGATAGTTTGAGCGACTGGTTGCTATAACTTGCTGCTTTTTTTAACTTTAGCGGAGTAGGTGCAGTAAATCCTTTAAGAGTCTTGCGCCAAAAAGTTTCGGCTTGGGATAAGTCTTGTTGTTGCAACCAGTTAATATAATCTGCGTAGGGGCGCGTTGCAAGGGAGCGATCGCTTAATCCTGCATAAGCAAGCGATACTTGTTGAAGCACTAAAGCTGTAGACCATCCATCTAAAATTAAATGGTGGCTACTCCAGATAAAATGATAAGTATTTTTGGCTATTTGAATTAATGTCAAACGTAATAACGGCGCGTGACTAAGATCGAATCCCTGCTTGCAGTCTGCTTGTAGAAAATCTGTCAATTGCTGTTCAATTTCTAAAGAGTTTTGCCAGTTGTAATATTGCCAAGGTAGAGTTACAGACTTATGAACTACCTGAAATGGCTCTTTGTATTGTTGCCAGTGAAAAGAAGTTCGTAAAATAGGATGAAGGTTAATAACTTGTTGCCAAGCTTGCCGAAAAGCTGCGATGTCAAGAGTTTGACTAAACGTATAGCAACTTTGTACAACATAAACTCCTGACTCTGGCGCGTGGAGAGTATGAAACAGTATCCCTTGCTGCGTAGGCGAAAGCGGGTAGATGTTTTCGATATTTTTTTTATTCATTAGTTCAGTTCGGCAATTAAGCTGTCTAATTCTTGTTGCGAAAATTGCATTTGAGGAAAATCTGTAGGCGTGTAACCGCCAGCATTGGGAGATTGACAGTGAGCAATTAGCGATCGCAATGCCCTAATAAAGTCTTCAGCTAACTTAGTTACAGTGGCTTGTTGATGTATTGCTTGGCTGTAAGTCCAATTGAGGCGCAACTGATTACGCTCAATTAATCCATTTATTTCTAATAAACAGTTACGTTTTCCTCGTGGGCTTTGAGTTACACCGCTAGATTCTGAGGCGCTTTGAAATATAGACAATACTTGGTCAAACTGACCTAAGTAATTAAACTTCACTTCCGCTTGGGGCATTGCTTGCAGCCCCTCGTCTCGGCGAAGATAGCGCAATACACCATAATTAATCCCTCGGTGGGGAATACTACGCAATTGCTCTTTAATCGTCTTTAATGCTGTTTCTGGGGCGCTATTTGCTTCTAGGTGCAAATGTACAGGGAAAATAGTTGTAAACCAGCCAATTGTCCGCGATAGGTCGATATTGGGGATAATATCTTCTCGTCCATGCCCTTCTAAGTCAATAAAGAGCGAATTTACTCCCGTCCACTGCGAAAAAGCTTGGACTAATGCTGTAAGTAAAATATCGTTAATTTGAGTTTGATAGGCGGCGGGAACTTCTTGTAATAAAACTTGGGTTTCTTGCGGGCTAAGAGTTACAGACACCGTAGCCGCCGTAGCTTCAATATTTTCACCATTGGGGAAATCTACAGGTAGAGGCTGTAAAGAAGCTTGACTAAGCCAGTAATCTCGCTCTAATTCCACATCGTTAGATTGAGCGTATTTTTGTAGTTGTTCCGCCCACTGTTTGAAAGAGGTGGTTTTTGCTGGTAATTGGATTGTTTGACCATTACTAAGCTGTTGATAAGCTGTTTGCAAGTCTTCTAGTAATATGCGCCAAGAAACACCATCGATAACTAAATGATGAGCGATCGCCAGCAGGCGGTTGGGTTGTTGCTTTCCTAGTTGAAATAAGACAATTCGTACTAATTGCCCAGATAAATTTAAGCTAGTTTGTAAAGTGGCGGCGCTAGTCTCAATTGCTTGCTGTTGCTGGCTTTGAGTCAAAGTTGATAAATCGACAACGGTAAAAGGTGTTGTATTAGTGGGAGGATTACAACTACATTCTGTTTGGGTAAAGTGCGATCGCAAAATATCATGATGTTCGAGCAGTTTTTGAACTATTTGCTCCCAAAACGTGCGATCGCACTTTTGAGGTACTTCTAGCATAACTGCCTGATTCCAATGGTGAGAATCGGGCAATTCTTGTTCAAAAAACCAGTGTTGAATAGGTGTTAAAGGTAGAGAACCCGTAACAAGTCCTTGTTCTGCTGGCAATACCGCTTTGGTACTAGCAACTATTGCTAATTGAGCGATCGTTTGATCTTCAAATATTTGCTTGGGTGTTAGTTGCAAACCAGCTTGATTAGCTTTGGCGATTACCTGCAAGCTGAGGATTGAGTCTCCACCCAATTCAAAAAAGTTATCGTTTACGCCAATATTTTCTACTTGTAAAACTTGCCCCCAAATTTGGACTAAAGTTTCTTCAACATCATTACGCGGGGCGGTAGGATCTAACTTTGCTCTTTGAAGATCGGGTAATGGTAAAGAGTTACGGTCTATTTTGCCATTGGGTAAAAGTGGCAGGTTATCTAAGAAAATAAAAATAGCCGGGATTGTATAGTCGGGTAGTCTTTGTTTTAAAAAACTCCGCAGTTCGCTAACGGTGGGGGGCTGCTGACGAGCTACGATATAAGCTACTAAACGCTGTTGACTTGGTATATCTTCTCGGACGATCGCAACGTTTTGTTTTACCTGTGGGTGTTGGCTAAGTTGCGCTTCTATTTCTCCTAACTCAATGCGAAAGCCTCTTAACTTTACTTGGTTGTCCTTGCGACCAATAAATTCGATTGCGCCATCAGTTCGATAACGCCCCAAATCTCCAGTTTTATACAGTCGTTCCCCCGTCGCAAAAGGATGAGGAATAAACTTTTGGGCGGTCAAATCTGGGAATTTGCCATAACAACGCGCCAGACTATCACCACCAATATAAATTTCACCCGCAACACCTACAGGCACTAACTGGAGGTAGGAATCTAAGATATAAACTTGCACGTTGGCGATCGCATTACCAATTGGTACTACTTTATATTCATCCTCAGACTGACACCGCCAAAATGTACTATCGATCGTTGCTTCGGTAGGGCCATAAAGATTGTACAGTTCTACCTTTGGTAAACAGCTAAAAAATTGCTGTTGCAAGTCAGTAGTTAATACTTCCCCGCCACAAAATACCCGCCGCAAACTTTGACAATGGGAGAGTTGGGGATTTTCTAATAGCAATCGTAGTTGCGTGGGTACTAATTGCAAAATAGTTACTTGTTGGGCAGCAATTAAGTCAACTAAATAGCCACTGTCTTGATGTCCGCCGGGTTGGGCTAATAGCAATTTAGCGCCTGCTAGTAGAGGGGCGTAAAACTCCCAAACCGAAGCATCGAAGCTAAAGGGAGTTTTTTGCAGTACGCAATCTGCGGAAGTTAAAGGAAATTCTGCTTGCATCCACAACATATGATTGCAAATTGCCCTGTGGGGAATCATTACCGCTTTGGGAACTCCGGTAGAACCGGAGGTATAGATCGCATAAGCAATGTTTTCCGGTTGTACTGTAGTAATGGGGTTAGCTTGACTTTCTCGATTGATTGAAAAGCGATCGCTATCCAAACATATAACTTGTGCTTGTTTGGGCAGCAAATTAGCTAATTTTTCCTGAGTCAGCAATACTGATACGCCAGCATTATCTAGCATAAATGCCAAACGTTCTTGGGGGTAATCGGGATCTAAGGGTAAATATGCGCCTCCAGCTTTAAGAATGGCTAATAGTCCTACCACCATTTCTAAGGAACGTTCGACGCAAATTCCTACCAAAACATCAGGACAAACGCCTAGTTTTTGCAAATAGTGGGCTAACTGATTTGCCTGAGTATTTAGCTGTTGGTAAGTTAGTTGTTTGTCTGCAAATACTACGGCGACAGCTTCCGGGTTTTGGGTGACGCGATCGCTAATTAACTCATGAATGCAACGATCTAAAGCATATTCAGCTTTAGTACCATTTCCATATAGCTGCGGGTTTAGAGGTATTTGGGCAACTCGCTGGCTGGGATTTGCCACAATTCCCTCTAGAACTATCTGCAAATGTTCTACCATCCGGCTGATAGTTGTCCCATCGAATAAATCGGTATTGTATTCTAATGCACCTCTTAGCCCTAACTCGGTTTCCTCCATTAATAAAGTCAAATCAAACTTAGCTGTTTTGCTATTGGTTTCTACTGTTTGCCAAGTCAAACCAGACAACTCTACTTGGGACAATGATGTATTTTGCCAAACAAACATTACTTGAAACAATGGCGTATGACTCAAATCTCGTTGCGGATTTAAAGCTTCTACCAATAGATCGAAAGGCAAGTCTTGATGTTCGTAAGCGCCTAAAGTTGTCTCCCGCACCCGTTTTAATAGTTCTCGAAAGCTGGGATTATCAGATAAATCGGTACGCAATACTAAGGTATTGACAAAAAAGCCAATTAAATTTTCTATTTCCGTGCGATCGCGGTTGGCAATTGGCGTACCAATAACAATGTCACCCATTCCCGCATAGCGAGAAAGTAACACTTGAAAAGCGGCTAAAAAAGTCATAAACAAAGTACAACTTTCTTGCTGGCTGAGGCTTTTAAGCGCAATAATTAATTCGTGTGGGAGGTGAAAAGATTGGCTTGCACCGCAAAAAGATTGACTATGCGATCGCGATCGATCGCAAGGCAACTCTAAAACTGGTAAATTGCTTCCTAGTTGCTGCTTCCAGTAGTTAAGTTGATGTTCTAAAACTTCTCCTTGTAAATACTGTCGTTGCCAAATTGCATAGTCGGCGTATTGGATAGTCAATTCTGGTAAAGGAGAAGGTTTGTGGTTGCAATAACATTCGTATAGCGTTGCTACCTCCTGCACCAACACATCTATTGACCAACCATCGCTAACAATGTGGTGCATGGCGAACACTAATATATGTTCTGTTTCACCTAGACACAACAACGTACTTCTAACTAACAACCCAGATCCTAAGTTGAAAGGTTGCCCAACTTCTTGAACCGTTAGTTTTTGTGCTTCTACTTGACGTTCTACGGTTGGTAACGCCGTAAGATCGATTAATTTAATAGTTAGCTTTTGACAAGGAGTAACAACTTGAATCGGTTGCCCATCAACAACTATAAATGCCGTCCGCAAAACTTCGTGTCGCCGGATGATTTCGTTAAAGCTGTTTTCTAAGGCGGGAATATTTAGTACACCTTTCAAACGCAAAGCCGCAGAAATATTGTAGAAAGGACTGTTTGGTTCTAACTGATTGAGAAACCACAAGCGTTGTTGGGCAAAGGATAACGGCAAATGTTCAGAACTTGTACGCCTAGCAATTGTTGTTTGAGAAGATGTAATTTCTGCTTCTGCTAATAAGTAATCTAGCAGTTCTAGTTTGTCAGGTTGCAAATATAAGTCTTCCATTGTATTTCCTAATTAACAGATTTAGCCGCTTTTCTGCTTTGCAGCGCGATTTTTGCATCTTCTGCGGACATTACCTCAATCTGCTGCAAGATTTGGGCGATTTTCTCTGTCATTCCGGGCTTTACTTCGTAAGTAATTAAGCTTTGCGCTAAAGTCGCAACCGTTGGCGATTCAAATAAGGCGCGTAAAGGTAGCGGGAGTTTAAAAGTTTCGCGGATGCGGGAAACAACTTGAGTCGCAAGTAAAGAATGTCCCCCCAACTCAAAAAAATTGTCATCTATGCCAACTTTCTCAACTCGAAGAATTTTTGCCCAAATGCTTGCTAATACTTCCTCTACAGGGGTGCGCGGGGGCGTGAAGGTACTGTGATTAGCGGCTAGATCGATTTGGGGTAGCGATCGCCGATCGACCTTGCCATTAGCCAAGAGTGGCAGCGCAGATAGCAATACAAACGCTGAAGGAATGGCATATTGCGGTAGCTTTGATTGCAGAAAATCGCGCAATTGTAAATCGACATCTTGACACTGCACGTAAGCGATTAAACGCTTTCCTAATTCATCTTCTCTAGCTACAACTACAACTTTTTCTACGGCTGGGTGTTGGCTGAGGATAGCTTCAATTTCTCCTAATTCAATCCGAAAACCGCGAATTTTGACTTGATAATCGGATCTACCCACAAAAGCAATATTGCCATCTGGGAGATAACGGGCTAAATCACCAGTTTTGTACATCCGGCTACCTGGAGAGTTGCTAAAACAATCGGGAATAAACCTCTCGGCGGTTAATTCTGGGCGGTGGTGATAACCTCTAGCCAAACTTGCACCACCAATATAAAGTTCGCCGCATACGCCAATTGGCAATGGTTGCAAGTAGGGATCTAAGATGTAAAGTTGGGTATTGGCAAAAGGTCTGCCAATGGGGACTAATTGCTCTAGTGATAACTTGCCTGTAGCAGTTTCAAAATAGGAACTATCGATTGTAGTTTCCGTCAAGCCAAAGGAATTAATCAGACGATCGCGATCGCCTAACACTGCTTGAATTTTCTGATACTCTGCGCCGTACCAACTATCAGAACCACAAATTACCAGCCGCATAAAATCAAGGCGCTGTTGAGTTTTGGCTAAGTATTGGATGAGGTTAGTTAAAACGGCGGGGACAAATTCGGCACAGTCTACTTGATGCTGGCATAGCAAAGCGTACAGCGCGGCGGGTTCTAAAAGATAGTCGCGGGGACATAAAACTAATTTACCCCCAGAACACAAAGCCCGAACTAAATCGCCCACAAAGACATCAAAGCAGAAATTTGCCATTTGCAGATGACAACTAATAGTTGGCAATTGATAAGCTGCTTCCCAACCAAAATAAGCATTAGTTAGGCTGCTATGCGTCACCATTACTCCTTTAGCAAGCCCAGTAGAACCAGAAGTATAGATAAGATATGCCAAGTTTTCCGGTGCAACGGTGATGTTAGGTGGGGATTTTGATTCTTGAGCAATTACCCCCAAGTCTGCATCTAAATAAACTATTTTTCCGAGATCCAAATCGGCGGCTAAATGCTTGTGAGTTAGTAAAATTTGACAACCAGATTCTTGCAACATATAAGTTAGTTGCGACAACGGGCGATCGGGATCTAAGGGGACGTAAGCACCACCAGCTTTAAAAACTCCCAAAACTGCGATCGCCATGTCTAAGCTGCGATCTAGACAAATTCCGACTAATACATCTGCGCCTACTCCTAATTTTTGTAAGTAATGCGCTAATTGATTTGCCTGTTGGTCTAATTGTTGATAAGTCAGGCTTTGATTTTCAAATACTACCGCTACGGCGTTCGGTGTTTTTTCTACCTGTTGGGTAAATAATTGATGAATGCACTGCGGCGCTATTGCCCCCCTCGCCCCCCAATTCTGGGGGGAACTTGGCTTAAAGTCCCCCAGTGTTGGGGGATTTAGGGGGCGCTCCTGCGGCGGATAGTTAGCAGTTGTTTTATTCCACTCCACTAATAACTGTTTCTCGGCGGCGGTTAGTAAAGGTAACTCGTGCAAGCGCATTTCAGCATCGAAAACCATTGCTGTTAGCAACGTTTGCAAGTGTCCCAATATCCGAGTAATAGTAGAAGAATCGAAACGACAGCGATCACCAGCAATTCTTAGCTCTAACTCAACCCCAGGTATAGCGCTAATTGTGAGCGGATAATTAGTATTATCTACAGCGCTAAGATTACGAATTTTTAAATCTGTTTGCCAATTTTGCAGCGCCCGATCGACGGGGTAGTTTTCAAATACTAATATGCTCTCAAATAACGGTACGCCTCGCGGTATTTCGCTCCATCCTTGAATCTCAACTAAAGGGCTGTACTCATACTGACGGATTTCTAGTAATTGCTGCTGAAGCTTTCCAAGCCAAGGTAGCAAGGGCATTTGGGCATCTACTCGAACGCGCAAAGGTAGAGTGTTAATAAACATTCCTACCATCGATTCAGCGCTGGGAAGGTCAACGGGACGACCGGAAACGGTTACGCCGTAAACTACATCATTTTGACCGCTATAGCGGCTCAACAGCAAAGCCCACGCGCCTTGTACTAAGGTATTTAGTGTTAGTTGATGTTGTTTTGCCCAAGTTTTGATCCGATCTGTAGTTGCAACCGATAGCTTAAGCCGCCCGTCGTCATACTTTTCTGTTTGAGGAGGTAGGTTATTAACTTCAAGATTGGTTAGAGGTGTAGGTGCTTGTACTCCTTTAAGCAGTCGCCGCCAAAAAGTTTCTGCTCGGTCTAAGTCTTGCTGTTGCAGCCACGCAATATAATCAGCAAAGCAACTGCTAGAAGGTAAAACTATATCTTCACCCTGACAAAACCCTTGGTAGAGCAAAACAAAGTCTTTGAATACTAAAGCTGTTGACCAACCATCTAAAATAATGTGGTGAGAACTCCAAACAAATTGATAAGCGCGATCGCCTAAACGAATCAATGTCAAACGCAATAACGATTCTGTAGATAAATTAAAACCTTGCTGGCGATCGCTTAACAGAAAAGCCTGAAATTTAGTTTGTTGTTCCTCTGGCGCTATTTCCCGCCAATCTAATTGTTTGAGGGGCAAATTTACTTGTCTATTGACAACTTGCAACGGTTTATCAATTCCTTCCCAATAAAAACTTGTCCGCAAAGGTGCGTGGCGTTCTAAAACTCTTTGCCAAGCTTGGGTAAAAGCGACAATATCTAATAATCCATCAAAGCTATAGCTCAACTGGACAAAATAAGCGCCGTCAGATTCATACAGGCTGTGAAAAAGTAAACCTTGTTGTACGGGGGAAAGTTCGTAAATGTTTTCAATATTGGCTGTATTCATTAGTTTGTCTCCTCCGCTTGGCGATTGAACTTTGCCAAAAATTTATCTAAGTCTTGGCTATTGAGCTTGGCTTGGGGAAAGTCTGAAGGCGTGTAGCCAGCGTCGGGTGGCGCTTGACAATAAGTAATTAGCGATCGCAACTTGGCGATAAAATCTGTTGCCAATTGTTCAATCGTGGTGCGGTGATGGATCTGTTGGCTGTAAGTCCAATTGACTTGTAAGCAATTTTTGACAACAACGGCAGTAATTTCTAGTAAATAATTCCGCCTTCCTTGGGGGCTGCGGTTTGCTCCAATTGACTCAGAGGCGGGTGCAAACAGCGATGATGACAATATTTGATCGGTTTGACCTAAGTAGTTAAACAAGACTTCCGCTTGAGATCCTGGCAATTTTTCCCCGGCGCTACTGAGATAGCGCAGCACGCCATAATCAAATCCGCGATTGGGTACAGAACGCAATTGCTCTTTGACAGCTTTTAAACTATTGCCTAAATCACTTCCTTGCCATTCCAGCCAGACAGGGTAATGAGTCGTAAACCAGCCAATAGTCCGCGACAAATCGACATCTGCAAAAATTTCCTCGCGCCCGTGTCCTTCCAACTCCACAAAGAGCGAACTTTCTCCCGTCCACTGGGTAAATGTTTGTAATAGCGCCGTCAGCAACACATCATTAATTTGGGTGCGATAAGCCTGATGTACTTCTTGTAATAAGGCTTGAGTTTCTTGTTGGCTAAGAGATACGGATACAGTATTAGCCTTCGCTACCGTGTTTTTGCCGCCCGCATCATCTACAGGTATTGCCGTCACTGGTTTTTGCAATTGTGCTGACCAGTAATTTAGTTGCTTCAAAGACTGGGAATACTCTTGTAAATGCAACGCCCAGGTTTGCCAGGATGTTGTTTTAGCAGGCAATTGGATCGCCTCACCTTGGCTAAGTTGCTGGTAGGCGGTTTGTAAGTCTTCAATTAAAATTCGCCAAGAAACGCCATCTATAGCTAAGTGGTGAACGATAATTAATAAACGACTAGGCGTAGGCATAGCCCGCCGTAGGCATCGCCCCAAATCAAACCACGCAAACCTTACTAGCGATTCTGCTAAATTTAAACTCGCTTGCAACTTGGCGGCGGTGGCTTCTATAGCTAGTTTTTGCTCAATTTCTGACAGCGCGGACAAATCTATTTTTGTAAATACTTCCCTTTGCTGAGAACTAATAAATTGTTGCCAGTCGGATTCTTGCTGCTGAAAATTCAAGCGCAGTGCATCGTGATGATTGAGCAAATGCTGTACTATCTGTTCCCACAAATCGGGGTTGCATCCCGGCGCGACTTCTAATAGTAGCGACTGATTCCAATGGTGTGCTTCGGGCTGGTTTTGGGACAAAAACCAGTGCTGAATTGGTGTAAGCGGTACTTCCCCTGTGACTAATCCTTGTTCTATAACAGTAGTTGGATTTGTAAGTGCGATCGCAGCTAATTGAGCAACGGTTGGGCGATCAAATATTTGTCTAGGCGTAATTTGTAAACCTGCTTGACTTGCTTTGCTAACCATCTGAATGCTGACAATAGAATCTCCCCCTAACTCAAAAAAATTGTCATGGATGCCCACTTGTTCTAGGCGTAAAACTTGCTGCCAAATTTGAGCTAAAGTCTTTTCTATAGCAGTACGCGGAGCAACAAAAGTTCTCGATAATTCTGAATCTGGCAATGCTTTGAGGTCGATTTTGCCATTGGGAAGCCGAGGAATTGAGCTAATACCCACAAGCGCTGAGGGCATCATGTAGTCTGGTAGCTGCGGTTGAAGAAATTGATGTATTTGAGTAAGATTAGGCGCTGTTTGTCCTGGTTCGGGGATAATGTAAGCGATTAGACGCTGGCGCTCATCTCGATCTTTTCGAGCAATAACAATACTGCGGCGGATACTAGGATGTTGCGTTATGGCTGTTTCAATTTCGCCTAATTCAATACGGAAGCCGCGAATTTTTACTTGTTGGTCAATTCGTCCCAAAAATTCAATATTTCCATCTGGCAAATAGCGAGCTAAATCGCCTGTTTTATAAAGGCGCAATCCTTGAGTATCGCTAAATGGATGAGGAATAAAGCGTTCGGCGGTCAAATCGGGACGATTGTAGTAGCCTCTTGCTATGCCATCGCCACTAATATATACTTCGCCAGCCACACCCAAGGGAACGGGATGGAGACGGGAGTTGAGTAGATAAATTTGCGTATTTGCGATCGCCCGACCAATAGAAACAGGTATTGTTAGTTTGGTTGCACTACTCCAAACAGTCCCTTCGGTAGGCCCGTATTCGTTGTATAACGAGGTTTGCGGCAATAGTTGTTGATGATGGTTAACTAATTCGGGTAAGCAAGATTCGCCAGCAACAATAACGCTTTGTAGTGAGGTTAACTGTGTTGTTGCTTGTTCTAGCAGTAGTGCATACAAGGAAGACAAGCTTAATAGGTGGGATATTTGATGTTGAGCGATTAAATCGAGTAGATAGGGGATATCTTGTTCTCCCTTTGGTTGCGGAAGGATTAGAGCGCCGCCAGAGCATAAAGTCCAGAAAATACCTGCTACAGAACTATCAAAAGCAAAGGATGAAAGTAATAAAAAATTGGTGACGCTTTCTTGGTAGTAATTAATTCGCGCTTGAGTGGAATGAACTAAATTTTGATGGCTAATTTGTACGCCTTTGGGTTTGCCTGTAGAGCCAGAAGTGTAGATGATATAGGCTAAATTGGTTGAATGTACAACATAGTTAGATTGGCTTGCAGTTCCAGTATTTTGCCATGTATCTAAGCAGATTTTTGTTAGATGTGTTGGTAAGGTGCGGACGAATTTTTGCTGAGTTAATACTATCGGCGCTTGGGTATCTTGGAGAATAAAAGCTAATCGCTCTTGGGGGTAAGCGGGATCTAATGGTAGGTAAGCACCGCCTGCTTTAAGAATGGCAAGAATCCCAACAATCATTTCTAGGGATCTTTCGGTGCAAATTCCGACTACTATTTCTGGTTTAACGCCTAATTGTTGCAGGTAATTGGCTAATTGGTCGGCACGTTTATTAAGCTCGTTGTAGGTTAATTTTTGCTCTTGAAATATTACCGCAATATCATTTGGAGTCTTTGCTACTTGGGCTGCAAACAGTTGATGAATTAGTTGGTGACTGGGGCGAGTAGTTTGTGTATGATTAAATTCAGTTAGTAATTGATGCTTTTGGCGATCGCTAAGTATTTCTAATTCGCCGATCGATGTCTGGGGATTGTTATTAGCATTAATTAATAGCTGTTGAAGTTGCTCTATTAATCGGTGAATATCTTTAGTTTGATAAATGCTCGGATCGTAGTGCAATTCTAGTAGTAAATCGTCTTTTTGATGGCAGCACGATAGTTTTAACTTGAATCTATCAATACAAGCATATTGATTAGATATCTCAAAAGAAATTTCACCCGCAGTATAGGTTGGCAAATCTATAAAGTCAAAACCTATTGGTAAATTGTTATTATTTGGTTGTCGAATAAAGTAATCTTGCCACTGATATGCTTCTTCAACTGATGCTTGGACTTGTTGCCATACTTGATTAAAAGATAAATCGGGATTGAGATGAAATCCTAATGGTAAATACTTGGCAAATAGTCCGATTGCAGATTGTAATTCTTTGTGCTTGCGTCCGTCATAGAGGTTATAGATAGTTAGTTCAGAAGTATCAACATTTCGCCACAATAAAATTATCCAGCAAGTTAATAACCAACTTGCAGAAATTGCAGATAAGTTATCAATATTTTGCTTGACAGCTTCAACGTTTAATGTTTGAGATTGAATAGGTAACTGTTCAAAAGGTAATTTAATCGGTATCGTAACATTTTTGTTTTCCCAGTAAGATTTTCCTGCGGTTTCTAAGATTAATTCATGTTGCCATTCGGCTATATCTGCATACTGGAGTATATCGCGATTTAATTCTTGATTATTTATAATTGCCGTGTAGGAAATGCTAATTTCTTGCACTAAGTTTTGGAGGCTAATTGCATCGGCGATCGCTGAAGGCAAACTTACTAATAATACGTGCTTAATTTGGGAAATTTTAACTAAATTTAGTTGTAATAATGAGCTTTTTTCTACGTCTATAAACTTACATCTTTGTTGTTGATAAAGCTCTGCTATTTTTAGATTTTGGGTATTGACGGGTAAGCTATCCCAGTCATGATAATCGAGAGATATGGACTGGCGATCGCATATTATTTGTACTGGGATAGTTGTTTGAGGTAAACAAACAAAGTTAGTGCGGAGAATTTCGTATTGATTGACAATATTTTGGATAGCAGATTTTAATATTTCTTGGTTAAAATTGCCTTTTATTGTAATGCAGCATTGGCTATTAGCAATGGGGTTAATTTGCCATAAATGTTCTTGCTGAGGAGAGAGTCTGTAGCCTGTTAAAGTTGTTGATTGCATAGCTTAAAATCTTTAATTACTTGAATTTGTAACTGGATCGGTCATTGCTACTACTACTTTGCGCTTGCCAACAAAGGGGGTGCGGCTATGTGCTATCGAGAGATTATCTAACATTAATAAATCTCCTTGTTGCCAAGGAAACATTATTTTTTCTTGTTGGTAAGCTACCCTAATTTCTTCTAATACTTCTGGTTCAATTTGTGAGCCATCACCGTAGTAAGTATTATTGGGCAAATCTTCTTGTTTAAATTCTGCGAGTAAAGCCTTTTGTAAACTAGGTTCGAGAGTGGAAACATGAAAAAAAAGCGGCGTGATTGAACCATGATAATTCGCCCGTTATTGGATGTTTGGCGATCGCTTGACGATAGGAACGAGTACGCAGGCGATCGCCTGTTTTCCATTCGTATTCAATAGCGTTTTTATGGCAATATTCCTCTACTACAGCTTTATCTGTTGTTTGAAATACTGTTTGCCAAGTTAGTCCAAATCCATCGTTGTAATTGCGGACATATAAAATATTTTTGTCTATGAATTTTTGCCTGTTTTGGGGGCTAATTCTTTGCAAAACTTTTCGGCAATCTGCTATTGGTGTCTCTCCGCCTTGTTGGGCTGCAATTAAACAACAAAAGTAAATTTTCAAGGGATAATTTAACCAATATGTACCTTCGTTATGGAGATAAATATTTTGGTCGGCGGGATAGTCTGTAGAGGTGTAAACTTTGTTGCCGATTTCATGACGAGGCGAGGAGCGATCGCGGTATTCTAGCAACTGTCCGCTAGAGGTAATATGGACAAATTGATTAAATAAATCCGTATTGTTTATAGCAAAGCCACGAAATAGCAATGCTCGATGTTGGAGCAAATTTGTTTCGATAAATTCCCGATTATCTTGCGCCCATTTTACTAAGTTTAAGCCCTCAATAGCAGGTTGGATGACTAACGGAATTTGCCCAGAGGGAAGCAAGTCTACTTTGATTAATTCCGTAGGCGATAAATTGATAGATTTGCGGCGGATATTGCCTAGCTTAATATTAGATATTGATTCCATACTGATTCCTATTTTGAAATAGCCTTTCTTTTTGCTACTTTTAACTTTTGCAAGCTGGCGGTTGACAATTGTTGATTTTGGTGCTTTTCTGCGGCTGTTAGTGTTGCTAATAAGTCGCTGATTTGGCTATTGGGTTGGGCAACTATTTGATTTAGTAGCGTTTCTAATTGATGGAAAATTTTGGTAATTGTGGCAGATTCAAAGCGATCGCAATTATAGAGAAGTTGCATTGTCCAAGCAGTATTTGCCCTGACTCTAAGCGTTAACGGGTAATTGTTGCGAGACACCGCCGCTTGGACATTGGTTAGTTGTAAATCTGTAGTTTCTCGCTCTAATGCTGGCGCTACAGGGTAGTTTTGAAACACAACAATGCTTTCAAATAAGGGCAAATGCGGAGGTAATTCGCTCCATTTGTGAATTGAAGCCAGGGGACTGTGTTCGTACTGTCGCGCTTCGGCTTGCAAGTTTTGCAGTTGACGCAACCAATGCCAAAGCAAGTCATCGGGAACAATGCGGATTCGCACAGGTAAAGTATTGATAAATAGCCCTACTAGCGATTCTGCGCCTGCTAAAGTGGCGGGACGACCGGATACTGTAGCCCCAAAAACTACGTCTAGTTCTCCGCTATGGTGGCTAAGAAGTAATGCCCAAGTTCCTTGGATGAGCGCGTTTAAGGCGATTTGATTTTGGCTGGCTAGGTTTTGCAGCGCGGCGGAAGTAGTGGGCGATAGCTGAATTTCTTGTAATTTGTAACTATTATCTGGGTTAGATGTTTGGTATTGGGGTAATACAGGAGTGGTAGTAGAAAATCCGCGTAAAGCTTGCCGCCAAAAGGTTTCTGCTGCTTGCATATCTTGCTGTTGCAGCCAGCTAATATAGTTGCGGTAGCTGCAAGCTGGGGCTAAAGTTAGCCCGTCGCCGCGATTTGAGGCTTGATATAGGGCAAAGACTTCTTTGAGTAATAAAGCTGCTGCCCATCCATCCATTAAAATGTGATGGTGACTCCAGATGAAATAATTGGTATCGTCGGCAACTTGAATTAGGGTAATCTGCATTAATGGTGCAGAGGAAAGTTGCAGTTGATGACCAGCTAAAAGTTCTAATTGCTGGCTTTGTGCTGTTGGTGATAATTCCCGCCAGTCGTATTGTTGCCAAGGCAATTCTACTTGTTTGCGAACAACTTGTAGGGGTTCGTCGAGGTTTTCCCAGTAAAACGCCGTCCGCAGTATGCTATGACGCTCAATTGCTTGCTGCCACGCGCTCTTTAGGGCTGGTATATTTAATTTGCCTTGTAAGTTGCAACTCCACTGTTCGACATACATTTGCGACTCTGGGGCGTACAGGGTATGAAATAGCAAGCCTTGTTGAATAGGCGAAAGCGGGTAAATATCTTCAATTTGGCGATAATTGCTACCAATTAATCGATCTAAAGTTGCGCTATCGAGTTTGACAAGGGGAAAATCTGTTGGTGTATAACCACCTGTAGTTGGTGACTGACAGTGAGTAATGAGCGATCGCAATCTTCCTAAAAATCCTTTTGCTAAGTTCTCTATAGTAGATGTTTGATGAATGGCGTTGCTATAAGTCCAACTTAGTTGTAATTGCCCTTCCCTAACAAAACCATTGATTGTTAGTAAATGACTGCGCTTTCCTTTTAGGCTGCGGGTTATACCCTCGGTTTCTGGTGCTAGTTCAAAAAGGGATAATTGCGATCGCGTGGCATCAAATTGACCTAAATAATTAAACGATACCTGCGGAGAAACAGCAATTTCTAAGTTATTAGCTAGATAGCGCTGTACGCCGTAATCAATGCCATTGTGGGGAATTTGCCGCAATTGCTCTTTAATTGACTTTAAGGCTGCGCCGGGTTCGAGTGTTGCCACTAAGCGCACTGGAAATAACGAGGTAAACCAGCCTACAGTTCGAGACACATCAACATCAGCAAATAGCGCCTCTCGCCCGTGTCCTTCTAAGTCTATTAATAGGGCAGATTCGCCCGTCCACTGTTCAAAAGCTTGGACTAATGCAGTTAGCAACACATCGTTAATTTGGGTGTTGTAGGCTTTGGGTACTTCCTGCAACAAGGCTTGAGTTTCTGTGGTAGTCAGGGAAATATTAATAGTCTGCGCCGATGCAACGGTATTTGTGCCATTTGGGTAATCTACTGGTAGCGGATTTGATTTGAGTTTGGATAATTGCGGTTTTGGCGATCGCGCGTATTTCTGCAAGCGGTAAGACCAAGTTTGAAAAGAAGTAGTTTTTGGAGGTAAAGCTAATTTTTGATACGCTGTTTGCAAGTCTGCAAGTAAAATTCGCCAAGATACTCCATCAATAGCCAAATGGTGAGCGATAACTAGCAAGCGCTGTTCTAATCCCAAATCGAATAAGGCGACGCGCAGCAGTGAACCTTGAAATAAATCGATACTAGCTTGCAGTTGATTAATTGTTGTTTCCATTGCTGACAAGCGATCGCTCGCTGGAAGCGTAGATAAATCTATGTGCGAAAATGGTACAACTTGATCGGGTGGGGCGTTAACTTGCTGCCAACCTGTTGCAGTAGTGGTAAAACGCAGGCGCAAAGCATCGTGATGGTAAATTAATTGTTTGACGGCGGCGGCTAACAACTCTGGTTGTAGTTTTTGCTTTGCTTGCAACAGTACGGCTTGATTCCAGTGGTGAAGATCGATTAATTCTTGTTCAAAAAACCAGTGTTGAATCGGTGTAAGCGGGACTGAACCCGTTACTAGCCCTTGCTGGGCTTGTAAGGTTGGCGTAGTTGTAGCAACAGTAGCAAGTTCAGCAATTGTGGGGTGAGAAAATAATAGTTTGGGAGTTAGTTCGATATCTGCTTGTTTGGCTTTAGCGATCGCTTGGAGGCTTAAAATCGAGTCTCCGCCCAATTCAAAGAAATTGTCATGAATCCCTACTTGTTCTAAATGCAAAACTTCCGCCCAAATTGTGACTAATTTTGCTTCTATGGGAGTACGGGCAGATACATATTTAGTTAATTCTGGTCTAACTGCGTCTGGTACTGGTAAACCTCGCCTGTCTATTTTGCCATTGGCTGTTAGCGGTATGGCTGGTAATGGCACAAACACCGCCGGAATCATATATTCTGGCAACTTGTCGCTGAGAAACTGGCGGAAATTGCTAATTTTGTCTGCTACTACATAGGCAACTAAACGCTGTTCGCCAGGGATATCTTCTCGAACTACTACCACTGTTTCGCGCACTTCTGGTAGTTGACGGAGGGCATTTTCGATTTCCCCTAGTTCAATCCGAAAGCCGCGAATTTTGACTTGATTGTCACTTCTGCCTAAATATTCAATGCTACCGTCCAAACGATAACGGGCGGTATCGCCTGTTTTGTATAAGCGCATTCCTGGTTCTAAACTCCAGGGGTGGGGAATAAACTTTTGGGCTGTCAAATCTGGGAAATCGCCATAACCCCGCGCTAAACCGATACCACCTATATATAGTTCGCCCGGTACGCCTACAGGGACTAAGTTGTAGTCGGCATTTAATATATATATTTGGATATTGGCGATCGCGTAACCAATGGGTACTACGGCTTCGGTACTCTCTTTTTGACAAGTCCAAGCCGTAACATCAATCGCCGCTTCGGTGGGGCCGTAGAGATTGTACAATTGAGCGTTTAAATGCTGGAAAAAACTCTGTTGCAAGTCAAAAGGTAGTGCTTCCCCACTACAAAATACTCGCTGCAAGGAAATACATTTTTCTAATCCTGTTTCCTGCAAAAATATTCGCAGCATGGAGGGGACAAAATGCACTGTAGTAATTTGCTCTTGGGCAATAAGATTGACTAAATAGTTGCTGTCTTTATGTCCTCCAGGTTGGGCAATTACTAAACAAGCACCTGTCAGCAAGGGTAAAAATAACTCCCAGACAGAGACATCAAAGCTAAAAGGAGTTTTTTGGATTATGCGGTCGTCAGCGCTAAGATGATAGGTTTCTTGCATCCATAACAAGCGATTGGCGACAGCAATATGAGTATTCATCGCCCCTTTGGGAATGCCAGTAGAACCGGAAGTATAGATAATGTAGGCTAAGTTTTCTGGGGTGACGCTAGTAGTTAAGTTGTGGGTGGGTTGTTGGGCGAAGTCTTTCCAATCTAAGCAAATAATGTGCAGAGAATCCGGTAAGGTTGCTTTAAATTTCGCTTGAGTTAGCAGCACCGTTGTTTTACAGTCTTGCAACATGAAAAGCTGGCGCTGGGCGGGATACTCTGGATCTATTGGTACATAAGCACCACCAGCTTTGAGAATGCCCAAAATCCCCACTACCATTTCTAAACTTCGCTCAACGCAAATTCCTACTTTGGTTTCTGGTTTGACACCCAACGTTTGTAAGTAGTGCGCTAATTGGTTAGCGCGGTTATTTAATTGCCAATAAGTTAGCTTTTCGTCAGCAAATACTAAAGCGATCGCATCGGGCGTTTTTTCTACCTGCTGCTCGATTAACTGGTGCAGGCATTGGAGCGAATATTCAGTATGGGTATGATTCCACTGATGTATACTTTGCTGTTCTGTGGGCGTTAGTAATGGTAGGTCTTTTAGCTGTTGTTGGGGGTTAGCAACCATCCCGACTAACAAAGTTTGCAAATGTCCCAGCAACCTAGAAATTGCTTCATCATCAAAATATTGGCGATCGCAGATCGTTTGCAGGTGCAGTTGTTCGCCAGGAGCGACAATTAAAGTTAATGGGTAGTTGTTACGATTAATCGCATCTACATCGCCAATTTCTAAACCTCCTTTCCCTTGGCGCAAAGTAGCATCTACGGGGTAATTTTCAAAAGCAATGAAACTATGAAACAACGGTACGCCTTTGGGTACTTCGCTCCAGCCTTGTACCTGCACTAGCGGGCTGTATTCGTACTGACGGGCTTGGGCTTGTTCTGTTTGGAGGTTTTTTAGCCAGGGAATGAGTTGATCTCCCCCATTTACTTTTACTCGTACTGGCAAGGTATTTACAAACAAACCAATAGCAGAATCTACCCCTAATAAACTTGCCGGACGACCAGAAGTATTAGCCCCAAAGACAACATCATTTTCGTTGCTGTAGCGGCTTAATAATAACGCCCAAGCGCCTTGAATTAAAGTGTTGAGGGTGATTTGATGTTGTTTTGCAAAAGCTTTGAGTTGCTTGGTATCTGTGGGTGATAGCTCAAGAGCGCGATCGCTATATTCATTAGATGCACCGACAATAAACTTATCGACTACTAAGGGAGTTGGGGCGGTTACGCCTTTAAGGGTTTGTCGCCAGTACGCCTCCGCTTGAGCTAAATCTTGTTGTCTTAGCCAAGCGATATATTTGCGATAAGGAAAAGCAGGTTTTAAATACAAGTTTTGGTTGTTGCACAATGCTTGATAAAGGTCTAAAACCTCTTTAAATAGTACAAACCGCGACCACCCATCTAGAAGCAAGTGGTGGTTAATCCAAACAAATTGATAAACATTTTCCGTCATCTGAATCAGGGCTAAACGCATTAGCGGCGGATTTGTTAGTTCAAAGCCACGTTTTTGCTCTGCATTTAAAAATGCTGCTAGTTTTTGTTGTTGTTCATCTATCCCGCGCCAGTCGTGTTGTTCAAAGGGTAGTTTTACTTGACGATGTACTACTTGGATAGGTTCGTCTACTTCTTCCCAATAGAAAGATGTCCGCAACACCGCATGACGCTCTACTACTTGCTGCCAAGCTTGCTTAAAAGCGGAGACATTCAAGCTTTTGAGGGTAATATTGTAGCGATCGCAATATACGCCAGAATCAGGAGCGTAAAGGGTATGAAACAACAATCCCTGCTGCGTGGGAGACAGTTTATAAATATCTTCAATATTTTCTGTTTTCATAGCTCACCTATTTTGCTGAGGAGCTTATCTAGTTCGGTTTGGCTCAATTGAGCTTCGGGAAAGTCGCAAGGAGTGTAGCCCCCAGCGTCGGGGGACTGACAGTGAGATATAAGAAGTCGCAGCGTATCAATAAATTTTTCTGCTAAATATGCGATCGTGGTAGAGCGGTGGATATTTTGGCTATAAGTCCAATTCAATTGCAGTTGGCTGTTCGTAACCATGCCATCAATTTCTATTAAATGGCTGCGCCTTCCGTTCGGGCTACGAGATGCAATTGCAGACTGGGAAGCAAGTTTAAATAGGGAATTATCAGCAAATAGTTGGTCAAACTGCCCTAAATAGTTAAATTTGACTTGAGATATCGCTAATAGTTGTTCCCCGCCTAAATATTTCAAAATGCCGTAACTAATGCCGTGTTGAGGAATGTTGCGTAATTGTTCTTTGATACTTTTTAAGCTATCTCCAAGAGTCAAATCGTTATCTAAGCTCAATTGCACGGGAAAATGGCTAGTAAACCAGCCGATAGTACGAGACAAATTAATTTGCGGAAAAATATCTTCGCGCCCGTGACTTTCAAGTGTCAGCAACAGCGAATTTTCCCCCGTCCACTGGGCAAAAGTTAAAGTTAAAGCCGCCAGCAAAATATCATTAACTTGAGTATGGTAGACGCTAGGAACTTCTTGTAATAAAGCTTGGGTTTCCGTCGGGCTAAGGGTAACGGAGATATTTTGAGCCGAGGCGACGGTATTTTTTTCTAAATTATCGGAGAAATCGACGGGTAATTTAAAGCTAGATTGTTCTACTTGTTGCCAATAGTCAAATTGATTTCGCACTTCTGTAGATTTGGCATACTCGATTAATTGTTCTGCCCATTGCTTGTAAGCGGTAGTTTTTGCAGGTAGCCTAATTGCTTCGCCTTGGCTAAGTTGTTGATAAGCTGTCTGCAAATCTTCTAATAATATGCGCCAAGATACGCCATCAATAACTAAATGATGAATGATAATTAACAGTTTTCCTAGTGTTTCTGTGCCTAAGTCAAAGTAGGCAATCCGCATTAGAGAAGTAGACAAATCAAGACTAGCTTGCAGTTCTGTGGCAGTATCTACAATTATTTGCTCTTGTTCCGCCGCCGAGAGTGACGACAAATCTAAGTGCGTCACTGGCACAATGCCGTTAGGTTCACTACAAAGCTGTTGCCAACCGTCTTGTGTAGCGTGAAAGCGCAGCCGCAGCGCGTCGTGATGATTTAAAAGCTGCCCAATAACTTGTTGTAACCTTTGAATATCTAGATGTTGTTTTACTTCTAGCAATACTGCTTGATTCCAGTGATGAGGCTGGGGTAAGTTCTGAGCAAAAAACCAGTGTTGAATCGGGGTAAGAGGTACTAATCCTGTTACTAGCCCGGTTTCTGACGTAACATTAGCTGTAATTGCGATCGCTGCTAACTGAGCAATGGTTTGATGTTCAAATAAATGCTTGGGTGTAAGCTGCAAACCTGCCTGATTTGCTTTGGCTACTACCTGAATGCTAAGGATAGAATCGCCGCCCAATTCAAAAAAGTTACTATTAATCCCTACTTGCGGCAATCTCAACACTTCTGCCCAAATATTTGCTAATTGTTGTTCTTGGGGAGTACGTGGCGCAATGTAAGTTGTTGCTGGTTCTACGGTATCTGGTGCAGGTAGCGATTTAAAGTCTATTTTCCCGTTCGGTGTGAGAGGAATAGCATCAAGAAACACAAAGGCTGAAGGTAGCATATATTCGGGTAGCAACTTTAGCCCAAAGCGCCGCAATTCTTTTGCCGTTGGTGCAGGATTAGCAACTATGTAAGCAATTAAACGCTCGTTTTCGCAGATTACCACCACCTGTTTAATTGCTGGGTGCTGGCGCAAGATAGTTTCTACTTCTTCTAGTTCGATGCGGAAACCGTGAATTTTTACTTGGCGATCGCTCCGCCCCAAAAATTCAATGCTACCATCTGGGTGAAACCGGGCTTTATCTCCTGTTTTGTACAACTTGCCCGTATCGCTAAAGGGATTATCGACAAACTTTTGTGCCGTTAATTCAGGACTATTAAGATATCCCCGCCCTAAGTTTGCGCCGCCAATATACAGTTCTCCGGGTACAAATATCGGTACAGGTTGCAAGTATTCGTCTAGGATATAAGCTTGAGTATTGGCAAGAGGGCTACCAATTGGTACGGTTTTAGCTTGGTTAATTGGTTTGACTTTATAAGTTAGTACGCCGACAGTAGTTTCTGTAGGGCCATAATGGTTCAAAATTTGGCATTCTGGTTTTAGCTGCTGAACTTTATTAACTAACTCCCAACTAGCAGTTTCGCCGCCGAGGATAAGTAGCTTTGATGGCAAGATATCTTCAGCATTGACAGTTAATAAAGCATCAAGGTGAGAAGGGACAATTTTTAGACAATCAATAGCATGGCGGTGGCGATAGTCAGCTAAAGCGACAGGATTAGTAGCCCTTTGTTGGGAAATAATATGCAGACATCCACCTGTAAGCAAAGCAGCGAAGATAACAGTATTGCCTAAATCCGCCGCGAAGGTTGAAACCGTCGCAAAACTAGCCCCAGGAGGTAAATTTATTTGTGCTAATACGCCATGAATATAGTTGCATAGTTGCTGATGTTCGATTGCAACGCCTTTAGGCGTACCCGTAGAACCAGATGTATAGATGATATAGGCTAAATTGTGAGGAGCAATGCTAATAGGAATGCGAAGCCCGTAACCGGGCGCGCTTGCGCTATCGCACTTTTGACTTATTTCCCAGTCATCTAAGCATAGTTGAGTTGTAAAAGCAGGTAAGTTAGCTAATTTTTCCTGAGTCAACAGCACTGCTACTTGGGCATCTTGTAAAATTGAGTTGATGCGATCGCACTTGTTACTTATTTCTAGAGGCAAATAAGCGCCCCCGGCTTTGAGAATGCCTAATATTGCTACTATCACTAAGTTAGAGCGTTCTAAACAAATCCCAACTACGGTTTCTGGTTTGACTCCTAACTGTTGCAAATGGCAAGCTAATTTATCGGCGCGGTTATTGAGTTCGAGATAAGTTAGTTGTTCGTCTTCATAAATAAGTGCGATCGCATTTGGTGTTAATTTAGCTTGTTCCTCAAATAGCTGGTGAATACATTTGTCTTGAGAATAATTAGCTTGAGTTTGATTGAAATCAATTAAAACTTGCTGTAACTGTTGGGGAGGAAGAATATTTAATTGACTAATTGCCTTTGTGGGGCGATTAACGGCGCTAGTTATTAGAGTTTGAAACTGGGCGGCAAATAGAGCGATGGCTTGCGCCTCGAATAGGTTTTGATTGTAATCAATCCGAATATCTACAGAGTCGCCACGTAGAAAAACCGAAAGCTTGATGTTGAATTTGTCAATCCAAACAAACTGTTTGTCAATCGCAAAACTTATATCATTTAAGCAACGTTCATCTGGTAGTTGTATAAGTTCAAATAAAGCCGATAAATTATCAGTTTCTCCTGTAAAGTATTCTTGATATTCATAAGCGCGATCGCTAGTTTCTTTAACTTGTCTTACTAATTCTTCAAATTGCAACTCTGGACTAAAGCGAGTAGAAATTGGTAAAGATTTGGCAATTAATCCGAAAGTAGCTTGTAATTCTTCGTACTCTCTACCGTCAAAAACTTGACCTACTATTATTTCTGACTGGTTTGTAATTCTCCATAGTAGAAGCTGCCAGCAAGCGAGTAAAAAGTTAGAGATATTAAAATCTTTCTTCTGCAACCATTCTTTAACATTATTCGTCAGAGATTTGTCAAGAGTTAATTCACAACAATTAATCTTAAATCTTGCTTGTTTCTCTGTTTGAAAAGGCAAGATTAACGGCGATACAGACAAGTTTTGTCGCTGCCAATAATCTTGATTATTCTCTGCTAGTAATTGATTTTGCCATTCGCAAAACTGAGCATACTGTACAGTTTCTTGGTTTAGTTTTGGCACAGTAGAAAAATAGCGATCGCAAATTTCTACAAATAAGTTATTCAATGTCTCACTATCAGCGCACAGTGCAGGCAATGTAATTAGCAAAATATGCTTATCTGTCGAGATTTTAATTAGCGATGCGGATAATAATGTCCCTTGTTCTAGATTAAAACCTAGCTCTCTTTCCTGCTGACAAATTAGCTCAATATCGCTGTTTCCTAAATCCAATTCTTTCCAGGAAATAGCACAATTATCTTCTACTACCATAATTGGCAGTTTCATTCCCGCAATCTGACGAAAAGTAGAGCGGAAAATTTCATGACTTAAGGTAATTTCTTGAATTACAGATTTTAGCTTTTGTGGGTTTAAATGGCCTGTCATAGAAATAACAATTTGAGCAACATAAACATTACTTTCTTTTTGCCACAACCATAGTTGTTTTTGTTGAGGAGAAAGACGAAACCCTTTTAAATCAGTTAGCATTAGTTTTTCCACTATTTAAAAAATTACTCATTTCTCCCATTGCCACAACAATTTTACGCTCTCCTATGTAGGGCAATCTTCCATGAGCGGTTAACATATTATCCAGCATTAAAATGTCGCCTTTTTGCCAAATAAAGCTAGTTTGGGATTGTTGATAAACGCGATTTATTTCTGCAATATCTTCATTTTCAATTGAACTACCATCACCATAATAAACATTACGCGGCAACTTATCCTCAGTAAATAGTGACAATAAAGACGAACGAATTTCTAAGTCTAAATAAGCTATATGATGCAGTTGAATTTGATTAAAAAACACAGATTCGTTAGTTTTGGGATGAATTGCGATCGCCGGACGAGTTTGGCGAGTTATTAGCCCATTTTCTCCATACCATTCAAAATCAATTTCCGCTTGGCGGCAGTAATTTTCTACTACACTTCGCTCGGAAGTACGAAAAAAGTCTTGCCAGCTAACATCTAAATCGTTCGTATAGTTACGGACATACATTAATTGTTTTTCAGCTAACTTTTCTCGCAGTTGAGGACAAAGAATTTGGTAAGCTTGGCGACAATCTACAATTGGTGTTTCTCCGCCTTGCTGCGCTGGCTGCAAACAGAAAAACCAAATTTTTAAAGGATAACAATGTAAATGAGAACTTTCATTGTGAAATAGAATAGCTTTATCTGCGGGATAAGGAGTAGAACCAT
>QQTW01000462.1_pt1 | contig 25365 bp, 29 predicted proteins | sample 1904831 | NCBI WGS metagenome assembly QQTW01 (sample SAMN09435610, study PRJNA476489) | Subsurface metagenome, whole genome shotgun sequencing project. | reverse complement strand
GGTGAGGTCGAGAAAGGTCGGCAGGACCTGATGCCAGCGTCGATAGCGATTGTACAGATCCAGCAGCTTGCGGCTGGTGAAGCGCTCGCGTGGGGCGTAATAGGTGTAGAGGGCATCGTTGACGATCTCCGACAGGGCGCCCATCTGATGGAGCATGCCGTACGGATGACCCGGTTGTTCCAGCTGGGAGGCATAGCGGGCGGCGGGCCCGCCATACGGTCGCCACGGTCGTTGCTCGAGGGCGTCGGTCAAGGTTGGTTTCTCGACCCGGATGGCGGCGCGCGGGAGCTGCGAGATGCGGCCGACGCTGACGGCCCAGACGCTGCACACGCACGAGCGCTCCCGTCAGGAAGAGCTGCGGGGCCAGGGGGACAGAGAGGGAGAGGGAACGCCGGACGGGGAAGGACGAAAGGAGAGAAGTCGCGACGCACGTGTCCAGGGCGAAGCAACCCCAGAAGGTGATCTTGCGCACCTCGATCTCGGTCGGGGTGAGGCGATGGGCGGCGGCGCTCGAGAAGGCGAGGTGCAAGCCGAGCTCGATGGCCATGCGCATGCAGCGGCCAGCGTAGTGGAAGCCCGAGCTGTCGGCGCCGCAGCTGGCCTCGCGCAGGGACATGAGGGCGAGCGCCTGGACCGTGGTCAACGACGAGCGTTCGCTCTCGATCAGCAGGTGACGGGCTTCGGCGAAGAAGGCGTCGCCGATGGCGGGAAAGTCGACGGGATCGGCCCGGGCGTCGTCGGGGTCGGAGAAGCTGCAGCTGCAGGCCAGCAGGGCGTTGACCAGCAGCGGGCTGCAGTACTTGGTCCGGCCCTGGGCCATGTCGTGCAGGAAGCAGTCCTGCGAGAAGAGGAGGTAGAGCGGATGCTGCCAGCAAAAGTACAGGGCCAGCAGGCGACCGACGAGGCCGGCGTCGTGCGTGACGCGGGTCCACGACTCGGTCGGGACGTGCAGGCGCCGGGGCGGCTCGTCGTCCTCGGTGGGCACGAGACCCAAGCTGGACGTGTGGCCGAAGTAACGCGTCTCGCCCGAGCGGCCGACGGTGGGCGAGCCGGGCACGTCGGCCATGTCGGCCTCGAGCGAGGGGATGTCGAGGCTGCGACCGCGTCCCGCGCTCGAGCTCGGCGGTCGCGAGGAGCCGGCGACGGTCAGCGAGTCGGCGAGCGCCTCGAGACTCTCGCCCGACCGCAGCTGTTGCAAGATGCTGGCCGCGTCGGCCTCGTTCGACGAGCGCATCGTGGAGAGGATGATGCCCGAGGCGCCGTCGCTCGGCGTACCGCCTCGAGGGCCACCTGCCGACGTGCTGGGACTGGCGACGTCCTCGTCGCGCGACCGGTCCGCATCCCGTGGGGTCGTCTTCCGCCGGGGGCCGTCATTGTTGTCGTAGACGCACTCGGTGCGATAGACGGCGGTACAGGTCGAACACGATGGCGTCCCTCCATCGCACTTGCATCGCCATCAGCCATCCTCGTTCACCCTGCATCGCTCCGCGGCGACCCATCGAAGCCATTCTCACCTTGGACTTGCGCTTGCGACAGGGCACGCACGCGCTCGACACACAGCGGCGCTTGGAGCCTTTTCCCTCGGGGCCGGCATCGGGCCGGCCCGGAGACGGCGCCTGGTCCTTGGGCAACAATGGCCTGGGCATGACGGTGCGCAGGCTGGGCAGGCTCGGTAACAACTTGACGGCCTTGGTATGTCGCCGAATCGGCCGGAGACGGCTGGCCGTCGGCCCCAGATGGGTTCTCTGCCCCATGAAGAGCAATATCAGCCCTGTCGACCATCGGCGCGTTAGAACCGGGAATGAGGCCCATGTCGTTGCTCGTTGGGGACCCAGGAAAGCCCTGGTGCTGCCCTACTTACCAAACGGCCTCGGGCGCACCGATGCTCCGCGGGATGGTCACGCTCCACGAACCAACCCTGTTCTCGTCGTCGTTCGTTGGACACCGGTCGTCACTCCTCATCTGTGGCGCTGAGAACGTTCGCGCACGTCGTTGGAAGAATAGGGTCCGGTGTCCGCAATCTCCATCGTGCTGGATCATGGACCGAATTGGGGGCGAAGGAGGAGGAGGAGCAGATGGAGAGGTGAACGGTTGAAATCCTGTGACGGCCGATCGAGTCCAGAAGTCGCCCTCGAAGATCCATTGGTGTGCGGGGCGCCGTCTCGAGTCGCCTTCGCCCTTCGGACACTGCACGCCGAAGGGGGAAGAATGCCATGATGGTCGACATGGCATTTGGCCACTTTCCCATCCCCATCCCGGACGCCGAGTCGGGCCAGCCGTGACGTCTTGGAGCCACGGGGCGGACGGGCAACCCAAAAGCGCGACAAGCGCCGATTGACGGAACCTTGCCGTGGCAGACGATATCGGCCAGTGGTGCTGTTTCGATAGCCAGCGACGTCTCCATGAAATGGAGATGATAACCTCGACGCCGTCTGAAGAGGCCTGTATCCATCGATATAGACTGCTTGAGCGCCCCTCGTCCATCCAGATGTTGCAAAGTCGATATTCGGATTCGGACGTTCTGCTTGCTTTTTTTCCTTAAAGTCCGCGGACTCAGCTCCGATCTGCCGAAGGGCCCGAGGAGCGACGGACGATGCGACGCGCGGATTCGACAATCGGCGAAGCGATGGACCCGGCGATCAGCGGCCTCGACCAAGAGGCGTCCAGATGGCCCGAGGAACGCGTCCAGACATCGAAACCCTTGTAGATGGATCGACCAGAGATGGGTAAACATCGCTGAACGGAAGAGGCGGCCAGAAAGGAAATCCTCGAACGAGCTCCTAGCGTATTTCTTGGCTGAATGGGGCTGTTCCACAGTTGGAAAGCCTGGCCTTGGCGTGCTGTAGAAACGCCGACGTTCCATGGTAGCTGACCGGGTGCACGCCGACTACCCGGCTGAGTACTGTTCTCAACCGGATGTTGGCTTTCATGTTCGTGGACGAACTTCTTCCATCATCAGGCGTGATGATGGAACAGTAGTAATACAGAGGTACCAGATCGTAACACTTGGCCTCGCAGCGATCTCGCCAAGACAGGTGGTCAATGGAGGAAGAGCCACATTGTGTATCATGCCCTTGGTGGTGTGATAACGTAGTGACTTCGCCAGCGTTACTAGCCACCCACGTTGGAGATAGCACACTTTAAGAAAAGCTAGCAGAAGGCCATATCTGCTAGAGAAGAGTGGATGATTTGGAGCGCATCTACTAGAATGCTAGTAGATGTGTAAAGAGGAGTTGGTTGATGTGGGACACGATCCTCAAAGGAGTACCTTTGGGAGGAGATGAGGGAGAGTGGGACGACGAAAAGAGATGTGGAGCAGGAGACTGCTGGCAGCACCAGAGGCATGCCGGCACCTGACAATCTTTGCCGGCTGGAGCTTGACCACGCGTTCACAGGGTGGGATAACTCGACTATAAAGATGATCAATGGGTGTGTCCATCCCATTCCATGCGGCATGGACCGATCTTCCTACGGGCGATGTTGCAACCAAGGTGTGCAGAGTGAGCGTGCGAGTGTTGGTGGTGGTTTTGGTGTGGGCGGAGAGGGGGTTCTCGGAGACAAACCTAACAAGGAGTCTGTTCAGGGCACTCTGGATGGCAATGTCTTCACTTCAATGTCAGGATTGAAAGAACATCATGGTTAACTCTTCATGTCAGATGGAAGCCTATGATGTCATCTGTGAGACTCTTGCTAGAGCTTTCAACATCAAAAAGCATGCATCACATCTCTAACAGAGGTTGTAGGACCACTCTCTCTGCTTAGATCTATGATACACCAGCATACTGCCTAATCAGCTTGCTTCTAACTGCTACATGCAGAAAGACCTGGACTCATACCTAGCTTACATACCTCCGTTGCCAATCGTAGTAAAGAGTAACTTATGCAGACTAAGTAGCTTTGGTATGGCAGAACCAGCGAAACGGTACTCAATTCTCCAAATGCAACGACTGGCACCGACGAGGTTCAGCTGGAAGTGACGGTGAATTTCGTTCCAACGACAGGTACAAGACGGGCCTAGAAGTACTTCTGGGCAGATTTCTAGCTGGAACTACTACGGGATAAAATATTCAGGATCGGCCCATCTCAATTTACCAATCCCATATCTCTCTATCACCCCAACATCACCACCACATATTACCCAGTGAATCTCTATCAAGAATCAATCAATGATAACTTCAAGTTACACAGCTTTAGATACTTACGAAATGCTAAGCTATTAACTTATCGACCTCCATTATTCACCAAGATGGGTCTTTTCTGGTCAGAAATTTCGCTCTTCAAGCGTTCACGTGCAAGTCAACTTCTCCTATCGGACCACCCTCAGCCTTATCGCGAACCGCGTCTCGTCCGATCTCGATCGGAGCTTAAATCAAAAGCAGTCGTATGCCCCTGGGCAAAAGAATGACCGGACGGACGGACGTGCCTCAGTCATCATCAGCATTGCTCAGTTGCATTTCGGAACATCTTTGATGTGTTGTTCCATCCTGGCCGCCAACATGCCTCCATCTTGCGATATCCAACGAAGATGACGACGCGCAATAGCCCATAAACAAATCCCACCAAGTTGCCAGCGATTGATCATTGTCTCTTTCCATCTGCGGAACATCTCAGGCCTCTGGTCATTGAGGACCGACTATGGCTACGACAGCTCGCCGACTGGTCAAACCAGTTCTCTACCTGACGGCCGGAACCGCCGTGACAGGCGGTTTGATCTACTGGGCCAATCGACCCCGAACGATTCCCGGCTCGGAACCAGCGGTGGTCCCTCCACCGGCAACGGGAGCAGGAGGTCAATTTCGACCACCACGCTTCCCTTTGGTCAAGACCCGGGCCGAGCAGCTGGCGGATCTGCGACGGAGCGGCGATGTCGCGCGGGAGACAACAGCTAGGCAAGTGCCTGGAGTTGCCAATCAAGACGACTCGAATCTCTATGACATGTTGATCATCGGCGGGGGCGCTACGGGATCAGGCATTGCCTTGGATGCCGTCACGCGTGGACTCAAAGTCGCGCTGGTCGAACGTGACGATTTCGGGAGTGGGACCAGCAGCAAGAGCACGAAGCTCGTACACGGCGGGGTTCGATATCTGGAGAAGGCGGTCTGGGAATTAGATTATAACCAGTAAGATGGTGTTTGATTCCTCATGCTGGATCTGCCCCAACGCCCGCAAGCTGATGAGATATATAATCAAGATATAAACTGGTCAAGGAGGCGCTGCGAGAACGAAAATATTTCTTGGATACGGCGCCACATCTGTCACGATGGCTGCCAATCATGTTACCGATTGATAGCTGGTGGAAGGCCCCGTAGGTTACTTTTTGATATTGCTCTCTCTCTTTTCATCGTGGCGTCCACGACTAATAGAGCCAGACAGGTACTATTGGGCGGGCACCAAGATGTACGACCTCCTCGCCGGCGCGGAGAATATTGAAAGCTCGTACTTTCTCAGCAAGAGCAAAGCGCTGGATGCCTTTCCGATGCTCAAGCAGGAAGATCTATTTGGCGCGTTGGTATACTACGGTCAGTAGTGTATACTGCTATCTTGATATTTCTATGCTAATATATACGTGCAGACGGGGCGCACAACGATTCGCGTATGAATGTGTCTTTGGCGATGACCGCCGCGTTATATGGTGCGACGGTGCTTAACCATTTGGAAGTGACGGCATTGGAGAAGGACGAAAGAGGTCGATTGAACGGTGCTCGCGTCAAGGATCTCATTCCCGGAAAGAACGGGAAATCCGCAGAAGAATTCAATGTCCGGGCCAAGGTGTGTTGTGGAGATATATAGCTGTACGAGGAAGACGCAGCGTGTGATTTATTGATTCATTTCATGCAGGTCATCGTGAATGCCACCGGTCCATTCACCGACTCGATCCGCAAGATGGACGACCCTCAAACGGCGGAGATAGTCGCTCCCAGCTCGGGCGTGCACGTGGTGTTACCGGGATATTACAGTCCTGCAAATATGGTACATTCCCACTTATCACCCCCCGATCCAATATCAACTGACATCCAGATTTTCTTATTCCAGGGTCTAATCGACCCCTCCACCTCCGACGGCCGCGTCATCTTTTTCCTTCCCTGGCACGGCAACACCATCGCCGGGACGACGGACGCGGCGACGGAAATCAGCGCGAACCCCCTCCCGGGCGAAAAAGACATTGAATGGATCCTCTCCGAAATCCGGACCTATTTATCTCCCAGCATCAACGTGCGTCGAGGGGACGTATTATCCGCCTGGTCCGGCATCCGACCCCTCGTGCGGGATCCCAAAGCGAAAAACACCGAATCGCTAGTCCGCAACCACCTCATTGACGTCTCGAGTTCGGGACTGGTCACCTGCGCCGGCGGGAAATGGACGACGTACCGCCAAATGGCCGAAGAGACCGTGGACGAAGCGATCCGCGTCTTCGCACTCCAACCATACCCCGTCACGAACGCACCTCGAGTGAGCGGCACCGAGATGATCGATGACGGCGCCGTGCTCGATGGATCGTGTCAGACGCATCAAGTCCGTCTTCTCGGTGCCCACGGCTATTCGAAAACGCTGTTCATCAACCTCATCCAGCATTTCGGATTGGAGACCGACGTCGCGAAACATCTTATTGAAGCGTACGGGGATCGAGCCTGGACTGTGGCCGCGTTGTCCGCGCCGACGGATCAGCGGTTCCCTGCAAGAGGGAAGCGCATTAGTCCTTTGTATCCGTTTGTGGATGGGGAGGTGCGATACGGAGTACGGCACGAGTACGCCCAAACGGCGGTGGACGTGTTGGGGAGAAGAACGAGATTGGCGTTCTTGAACGCCCAGGCTTGTTTAGAGGCTTTACCCCGCGTGATCGATTTGATGAGCGAGGAGTTGAAGTGGGATGGGAAGAGACGGGAAAAAGAGTGGCGCGATAGTGTCGAGTTTCTGAGATCGATGGGTCTGCCGCAGAGTCGGTGGCTACTGACCAGGGAGGATGTCGAGAAGGGCAGGGCAAGTCAGTTTGCGGATGAGGAGGAGTATAGGCTTTATTCGAGACATGGTGAGTAAGAAGTCTACCACCCGTCTTTCCTAGATATCTCTTTATCTATTACTCCCTTCTCTATGGGACAGCAGATAAGTATGTCTGTTGCTGCCGCGAGGCCAGCAACAAGACAGCCGGCAAGCCTATCTGGCTGGTTGGCCGTTGGCTGGTTTGGGCCCAGCTCTCTAGCTATCTAGCTGGCTGCCTGCTCGGTCGGCTGGTCTGGCTGGCTAGTCGGCTGATCAACTGGTTCGCTGTCGGCGTGGTTGGTCGGCTGACCCTTGGCTGGCTTGGTCGTCTGGCTGCCTAGTTAATCAGCCAAGCAGCTAGTCGATGTCCGCTAGCTGGGGTTGGCCGCCCAGCCCTCCAGCTGGATGGCTATCTGGCTCTGCTAAGTTAGCCCCAGTCACAGCAGCGATGCCTAGCTTGCGCCTATCGCTGGGCCATTGCATCGTTGCGTGTCATTCTCTTTCCTCTAGGTCGCGCAATGATTACTGGGTGAATAAACGAACTGATAAAATAAAATAAAACAGATGCCCCAGCCGACCAACTCCCAAGCGACACCGACTCCACCTCTGATCCCACTTCCGAGAATAAACAAAAGAAAGATACCGAGAGATCACCAATGCTAGGAAAGGAATCTGCAGCGAATAAATAACTCCCCAGCGACATCGACATCGACCCAACAACAACCGACGATGCTGACAAAGAAAATACACAGAAACAGAACACGAAGAGATCACCCATGCTAGGAATGGAATCTGCAGCGAATACATAAATAAACCGCAGCATATCTACCTACGCCCTGGTTTTGCTCTGTTGTCGTTTGGTTTGATTTTCTTCTTTGATTGAACTCGGTTATATATATATTATAATTATCTCTGTTTATTTTATATAATTTGATCTTCGAGATATATACATGTATAAGCTTTTTATATTTCGAGAAGGCAATTGAGCTTTAACGTATGTACTTTGTTTGTCCAATATATTCGCGGTTTTTGAAGGAAAATATATATATTCTGGAGTAGTTTCATAAATAAGTAAAATCAGAAAAAATTTTAATGAATTCAAAGCTCGTGTTTGTTCTAGCCAGCTCACCAAATAATCCCGTTGGCCAACTAGCCAAGCCCGTTCGCCAAGTGGCCAAATTGACAACTAGGCCGGCCCATTCGTCAAGAGAGCACAATGGCTAGGTATCTTTTAGCTGTATATACACCAGAAAGATACCTAACCAGCGGTGATATCAGCGACGCAATTCTTCGCAACTTCAGACCTTCCTTCCCTCAGGATGACAACGGTGAAAGTTGCACAATAGCTCTTTTTAATATGCTTGTATGGGGTCGCCTTTTATTCATCCACACTGTATTTTTTGCTTCACTTGTGTAGCAGAAGCATGGACTCAATGGCTCATGCTGGAAATCGTGCTTATTCGTTGCGACGGGGTCGAGCAAAGCGATTGGGAATTAATCGAAGACATTACAGGTTACTTTTGAACGGCTTAATCAATCAAACAAGAGCGATTTGCACTAGATGGTGGTCAGACATTATCGGAAGGATGCTGGGATATCTGTCTCTCTCTCTCTCTCTCTCTCTCTCTCTCTCCCCGAACTAAAATCACTAGTAGAGAAGGTGGCTGTTATTCGTCTCATGGACGCATCGGAGTCATACATAGTCCGGCGCACAAAAGGAGTCTCAAGTTATGAAGATGCTGGGAGGATATAGACGTGGATATGATGAGAGATAGGGGAAGGGGATTGATTCAAGCGAAAGCAGATCAGCAGACCATCTACATTCAAAATCATCGCGAGATTCATCACAATATGAGCCGCAACCAAGGCGGTTGCGCAATAGAAGAGAGAAGGAAGAGATTATATTGAATTGAATAGATCTACCGAATCGGGAAAAAAGATTGCAAGGGTCGAGGGAATGTTTGGATATCAAAGCTCGACCTTGATGGCTTTCTTCACCGCACCAGAACCAGAACCAGTACCCACGCCGTCTTTCTGCGCGGGACGAGATCGACCTCGTTCTTTGGCCGGAGCCTGCTGCATCTGCGTCGGAGTCTGCGTTGGAGCTGGACCGGAGATGGGGACATGAGTAGCCGGTTGCGGTTGCGGTTGCGCCCATTTCTTGCACAACTCCATCACCTGCTCGAAATCCATCTTGCCGTTCTTTTCCGTCAGCAAGTTTCGGAGCAGTTTGTTCTCCATCTCTAGTTGACTGATCCGCGCTTCGAGATTGCCCACTTTCTCCGTCATCTCTTTCGCGGTGCTTTCTAGCGCTTGTTCCCGTTGTTTCTTCTTCACTCGGAATCGAGCGCTCGCGGCCGTGTTGCGTCGGCGTTTGTCCTCCTCAGCCGTGAGACCGTATGCGTCCTCCTGTAGACCCGGGGTTGAGGCTGATGCCGCTGGACTGTCCGTCATGCTGGTATTGCTCCTCTTCTTTTGCTGACCCACCACAGGTTCCGCCTTGCGCTTGTTTCCTCCGTCAGGAGCCGCGCTGCTGTTCCTGGACGCCGTCACGGCTGGAGCCGGCGTTGCTGTCACCGGAACTGACGACGACTGGATATTTGAGCCCTGGTAAGGATTGGTGTCCTCGGAAACTTGCGCGGGAATCAGAGCCGCGGTCGAGGTTGTTGTCAGGGATGAATCGGTGCTGAGGAGGTGTTCAAAGCCTTGGAATTCGGAGAGTTGGAAGTCATCTACGAGTAAATCTTCATCAGCACGAATCTCCCATAAGGAACATGATGATATCCAGATGGATCATAGGTGACTACGCACCTCGTGCAAAGTCCACACCACTCGATGAAACTCCTCCCTCCGGAGTCGGCACCAGATTTCGGCCACCACCGGCAGGTAATGCCCCAGTCTCCAATCGCGGTGACTTGACGACAGCTTCACCCCCATTGAAATCAACGAAATTCTTGGTGAACTCGGCTCCCTCGATTATACCGGTCGAGTCGACAACTCCTCCCAGAACACCATATTCGTCGAAATTGGTGTTGGAGAACATGGACATATTGTCGCCAAAGGGAAATTCATCCAGTGCCGAGGTGGCTTCGAGGTCCAGGACAGGAAAGGCCGCCATGCCTCCTCCAGCAGTGTAACTAGACGTCATGGTGTCGGTTGATGTGAGGGCTGAATGTCACTCACCCCCTCACTCCTGAAGAGGCGAGGGAGGACGTGGGCGCGAACCGCACGGGATACTTTGTAGGGCTGTCCCAATCTAGGAGAGAGTTTCACTAGAGATCATTGAAGAGGAGGCTGATGGTGACCATGAGGAAGCGTGCATGTGAGATTCAATGAGGATTGAGATGCCAGAGAGTTGAGTGGCCTTGACGTCGGTGTGAGATGTGTGTGCCCCTCTTTGAGATCGGGTGGGGGGAAAAGAGCAATGAGAGATTAGTCACCCCTCCGCAACTTCGTTCCCTTACCCGGCACGCCCGGCTGATCCGGAAGGGGGAGTGAGCATGTTAGTCAGCGTCAGCATCATCATGATCTCGAATCATCAACAAAGTGGTTATTGAAGGGCCGACAAAGGAATTTGTTTAAAGTGTTTCAGAATGAACAAATTGGGTATAACTTGAATACAATAATAAATAGACTTCAATCGTTGTTCTATTGTTTTTGTCAGACAAGTGGAAGAAGCCGCAACGGAATGGCGGGCTACGCAGAGCACGTGACTGACTGCTCCGGTACGTACCGGAGGCGGTTGCCGATCGCGAATCGAGAGCAAATGTAAACAAACGTCGGAGCGTCGACCATGTGCCGGTGAACAACATCGCCACCATCAACAACTCCCACCTCCAAATCCCCATTGCGCATCATCGCTCCAATTGCGCCATGGCCGGTCAAAATCATCCTCCGGTCGCGATTCCTACCACCACCGCTCTTGCACACGCCGACCGATTGCCATCCACCAGCCCCGTCGTGGTCCGCTCGTTCTACCGCCTGTCGCGCCCCGCTCTGTTGACGCTCGTCTTGCACTGGCTCAGCGCTGAGCAGCAGCCCACCTGCGCGCCACATCTACTCTCTCCACGCCGACCCTTAGATCGAGGTCCATATCCCGCGCAGCGCTCGCTCGAAGCCTTGCGCCATGTCTACCGCGAGATGCAAACCCGCAAGGGCAGTAAGAAGGAGGTGGTGGATCGAATCGTTGAGGGAGATTGGGTAGGTGGTAGTGGCGTGAGAAAGACACAAGGGATGACTGCTGATGCGAAGTGATAGCGGGATGGAGTAGCGTTGATTCAATTGGCCATGGTCGATGTACAGTGTGAGCAGAAGGATCCAGGTGCCGGTCACTGGCGTGGACGGCTGATGGGATGCTCTTTTAGATATGCTGGATCATCCAACATCACAAAAGTGGATCGCTTTGAAGCTGGCGCGGTTGCCTCCACCAGGCGCTTCGTCCAAGGGTGCAACACTGCCCTCCTCACAAGCCTCCGATACCTCTCGTAAGTCGATGCGCCCAAGCATGAGGGGTTGACGACGATCCTCACATGCACTAGAACTCCCCCGATTTCATGCGCCGTCTTTCTTGCAGAATCTCCAGCGCGAGATTAGCCCCTTCCTCAAAGCAGTAGGTCGCTCCCAATTTATATGCCGGGTGCACCTCTGTTGACGACGGTCCAGCATCTCTACCTGACTCGACCAAGCTCGATGCCACTGTCGCTCTTGCGCGTTCAGATTCACGACACCCCCTACGACGGCCAGAGTCTGTCGCTTGATCTGACCACCTCCCAATCCGGCACGGCCGCCGATCGATCGAGGACGGTGTATGTTGCCTTTCCGGATGGGGCGCCGTATGCATATGTCTCGATGACTACCGCGCCCGGCCAGCCTGCCGGGGGCAAAGGGCGAGACGTTAGGAAGATCGTCCTCGATGTGCGTGATTTCTTATTGGATGGATTCTTTCCATGATGTTTACAGTCTGACCTCGATGGTAGGCCCTGCCGAAAGCCTTGTCCCGGCCACAGGCCCGTTACGCATTTCACCCCACCGCGCTCACGGCCAAGACGCTCGATGCCTTGCTCGCCTTACGTGGAGCCGGCCGGGGGAATGCGGCGCCCGGCGGATGGAGCATCTTCGCCGAGGGGACAGTTGACTCGAGTCCCCTCGACCGGAGTCCGTCGAAGTCGACACTGGTGAAGCGAAGAAATCCAGAAGAGCACGACCGGCCTCGACTCCAGGACCACTTTGGATTCCAGCAGCATGGCGAGCAACATCGACTGCAACAGCGTCGTCGTCTGGTGGCCAAAGGTCGGTTCGGATGTTCGGCCATGATGGGGGATGGGAAAGGCATCGAGCGAATCGAGATCCGGCTGGAAGATCCCATCTCGTCGGGCACCTCTCGTGGTCGTCCTCATCCGGGTGCTGCTGCAGCAGCTAGCACCAATTCACCCTCGAACATTCTGGGCGAGCGCCATCCTAATCGAACCGCCGTTCCGGGCACTTCCCACAAGCCCAGCAAACATGGTCGAGTAGCCTCATCTCTCTTTCAAACTTCGGTTCCCGTGGACGAGGACGAACTCGAGCTGGAGAGAAATCGCCGTGACGATGGGACGGGCGGTGGAGTAAAGAGCTACGGCCATGAAAATGGAAAGACCAGAAGACCCGAGATCAAGCTGGTGTTCCAGGGGATGCACGTCTTTGCCGGCATCCGCCAACTGGTCGAGGTTGGTCTGATTGATGGTGAGGCCATGCCCAGCTGGATGACCGGTCAAGAGGGGGTCAGCATTGGGGTGGTACGAGATGGTCGAATCTTGAAGTCCTCTATACCGGATCCAGTGACGAAAGGACGACCAAGCTCCGGTTCTGGGATATCATTTCCTCCACACCTATCACCTCAGGTTTCCAACGTTGCTGGTGCGGCTTGACAGAAAGATATTGGTCTCGAGATCCAGCTTGGCATAAGATCCTGGCTCTGGCGTTGGTCGCGTTGGTTCTTGGTACGGCTTCCTTCACGGTTGATGATCCGTCTTGGGATATCCTTCTGCTCTTATCATATGACTCTACTAGCGCAGGATCGGTTCCTCCGATGCAATACATTCTCAGTCTTGGCATGCTAAGCCTAGCATTATTCACGTTTCCCATGATCGCTTTTCAGGGGGCAGGGGAAGCGTATGTCTGATATTTCATCCTGCGCCCTACCAGGCACTGTTCCTCAACCGAATATAGCCTCTCCTGGAGGATGTATTCCCGTACGCTGTCTGTGACCAGATCTTCGAGCAGCTGCTCATCCTCATCTTGAGCGGCTTGTCGTGCCCTCGTCGAACTCACTGCCTGGATGATCCTCCTATCCTGCGGGGCAGTACAATCTCTCGGTCGAATGACTCTTCCCTGGACCAGCTCGATGCGGTCTGCCCACTCGCGTCGTCCGCCTTCTATCTCTCGCCTGCCCTGCCGGATGTCATCCACATAGGCATCTTGCTTTGCGCGAGCTTCTTCACTGGCTTGACCATCGTCCCAATCTTTGTTGGGGTCCGTGCCCAAGCGGTAAATCACGCGCAGTCGATGATGAGCCAGGAAGGGAGCCAGCGGGTCCAGCGTATGATCCGGTGGATAGTACTTCGGGTCGAAGATGCGAATCAACGTATCGAAGCCCACCACATGAACCTGCTCGATGGGAGCGTTGGCGTGTGGAGATGTATACAATCCATGGGTCGCGATCATCTCTGCCTTATCATGGAAGTACGGACAGGTGGTCAAGGCTACGTCGATGACCGGAATCGACGATGCTGCTGATGATGACTGAAGGTAGTTGTGGATATCTTGCGCGAAGCGGGCCATGAGCGCCAGACGGTGCTCAAAGGATGCTGGCTGGGGAGCTTTTTATGCCATGCAACATCTCAATGGATGCTCATTCAACGCAATATGATTAATGATGAAGCACACCTTTATCAGCATTGCGGGTCGCTAACAGCAGAATCAACCGTTTGGGGGCAGCCCCTCGATCATGCTCGAGGGCCGAGACGGCCATGTCGAAGTGAGCCCGCGTGGGTGGATTGAAGGACGAGTCCAGGACGTATAGGGTGCCTGCTGGGGTTGCCGACGACGACGAGGAGCCATCTGCGGCGGAGAGGCTCTGCACCACCAAGTATCGTGGACCCGTCGCATTGTCTTGGAAGACTGACAACCAGTGCTGATAGTCCTTGAGGGAGAGCGCCATCACGGATCTCACCAGATCATTCTGTTCGCCAGCCAGAAGGGCCCCTCAATCGTTTAAACTCCCCCAATTGCCCGTGCCCCGCCCAATTTCTAGCACGGAGCTCGGAGGTTTATTGATCCGGCCATCCGCGTTCGCCATCCAAGCCCTCACCGGAAGTGCATTGATCCGACCCGGAAAGCAGTCACACTCACCCACACGAGATTTGCCTTTGCCTGGTCTCAGTCATTCTCATTTCTCTCGTCTTCTCCGACGCACGAGAGACCTGACTCGTCGGTGGCTCGTCCTTACTGGGGCTTCTAATGCCGCTCGCTTTGTCCGTTTTCCGACTGTCTTGAATCATGTTTGACAGCATGACTGTCGCCCTCTACTTGCGAGATGGCCGCTTCGATCATCTCCTCTCGACGTTTGCTCGCCCTGCAAGAGAACTCCAATGAGAGGAGCGTTGCTTATGCACAGCCGGGCTGGCGCTATGCAGTGTGGCTGGCGTCGATCAAGTTAAGAATTGCTCTCTCAGCTGGAGGAGAGCAAGACTTTGCATGACAGCAAATTAAGTTCCATTCGGACTTCCCCATCAGGAACAATTTGTGTCACCACCGCACTGGATCACGGATCACATCTCAACCCGGTCTCGCGCTCTCTCCACTCTTCTTGTCAGCCTGGACCAGGGCGGCTGCAACGGGCCTCTACCGAGCGACGCCGTCCCACCTCGCAACACCACGCAAACGCGCCCTGCCGATCGTTACCTCTCGTCATCTCCCGGGGTTGGGGAAGTGCTGGATGCTGCCAGCGAAGGACGCCCGACCAATGAGCATCGTCTGGTGCCTGGCGATGTGTTCCACCGCCTTCCGATGGACTGTTCGCCGACTTTGTGCTCGTGGTCAGCCCGGTGTTGGGTTGGTCAGTTTTCGTCCTCTGGATGGTCAGCGCCAAGCGCCCAACGAACGAGAACAAGAGGCGGGCGGCAGCAAAAAGGAACCGGAGCAGCGACAAAACAACATGGCTGGCCGCCTCCCGCACTGGGGGCGGCGCCGAAGACGCCCACGGACGTTCCGCGCCAGGGTCAAACACCGCCCCCACCAACTCTTCTTGCGATTCAAATCCGCATCATGGACATCATGATTCTCATCGTCGTCCTCATCCTTCTCATCTTCCCGGCGAGGCGCCGCTTCCGCTCCCGTTGGGATCGCGTTACAGTTTGCAGGTCCTACCGCGTCTGGGCGTGACGGTTGGGACATGGTCCTCTCATTCCATCGCCGTCGTCAGAATGAGATTGCCGTTTGAGGAGGATCCTTTCCCGAATCCTGGAGGAGAGACCGCGCCGGAGCAGTCTTGCGCCAGATGGACCACAGGAAGAGGCCCAACCGGCTCACGTCAGCCTACTGAGGAGGAAAGTCCTCGCACAAACATTGATCAAATATTGATCGGTGTGATGATATTCTCAATTGGGATTCAAGCGTCGAAAAAAGGCACTTGAATGTTTCTTTCCGTTTTCGCCAATCAATCAAATGATCGGCAATTCGCATGGCGCCCCTGTCTTTCGACTGCCTATCTTCTCTATTCGTCGGTCTCATTTCCCCATTCTCTATCATCGAGAACGGCAGTGTCTTTCTCTTCTCCGATGCTTTCTCGCGGTTGATTGCGATTCCGTCAACCACCACCTCTTTCTCTCCGTCCTCCATCCATTTTACTCTTCGATTGGCGCCGCCGCTGGGAAAATGAGATAAGCGGTGGGCGTGAATGGGCCAAGGGGCGGACGAGCGCTGGCCCCCGATCCTCGTCCGGCCCACCCATGCGTCTATCAGCGTCGTCGGAAAGGCTGGGGATTGGGTGTGGCCACCCTGCCACCCACGCCACGTCGTCGATGAAGCCCTGACCCTGACCCTGGGCCCTGGTCCCGCTGTGCCTGCCATGCCGCCGCACCGATCCACCGCCCGCCGCTTCAGCGTCGCTTCATCTCGTCTCGCGCAGCCCTCCGGCCCCTTCGGACCTTTAAAGTGGGCCCTCCTCCTCCCCCTGGATCTCATTTCCCTCGTTGCTTTTTCTGGCTCCTGCTGCCCCGTTTCACTCCTTCAAGTACCGCTCGCCCGCCGCTGCCTCGTCGGTCTTTTCTCACTCCATCAACGCTCTCTCGCTCTCTCGCTCTCTCGCTCGCTCGCAGTTCCAGTCGCTCTTTCGTCTCTCGACGAGATCACACTCCTTTTTTGGTGCTCTTTCAGTCACTCTTTTGCGTCTCATCATCTCTCGCGGCCAGTCCGTGACAGTTTTCTTCGCCCTCTCGATCAGGTATCGTCCGTGACATCTCACTATCCAAGAATCACCGTCCGCATTCCCATCTCCAGCACAAAATCTCGACAGCTGCAGGGACGGCCTGAACCAGCACATCTATACCATCTCGTGCCAATCAAAACCACCACCCAAAACAACAACAACATGTACACGTTGGAGAAGCTTTCGCTGGCCCTTGTGGCCTCGCTAGCCACCGGCGCTCAGGCTGGGTTGAGCTGGCAGCACCGCCGTCACCTTCACCTGATGCCCCGTGATGGGAACTACGACTCCCACAACACCACCATGGTCGGCCCGTCGGGCACGGCGCCGTATGGGACGGCCCCGATGGGCACCGGACCGATGACGACGTCCGTCATCTATGCCACCTCGGTGGTGACCGTCACCAGCTGCGGGCCCACCGTGACGGCGTGCCCGGCCAGCTCGACGGTGCTGTCCACCGTCGTTGTGCCCGTCTCGACGACCACCTGCCCGGTGTCGGGACCGACGGCTCCGCACGGCACCGGCATCCCCGGCACCGGCTCCGTCGCCAACCCGAGCGTCACGACGCCGCCGTCGCCGCCGTTGGGCACGGGCGTGACCCCTCACATCAACAGCACGGCCACGACGACGATGACCGAAGAGACCAACTCTACGCTGACCTACACCATTGGCGCCGGCTCGTCGACGTCCGTCGTCACCACCACGCTCAAGGTCCAGACGACGCGCACCCAGACTTCGGTAAGATGAACTCATTGGAGAAAGATTAGCAACGGAGAACCCTGTGCTAATCGTCATCGCAGTTCGTCTATGCGACGACCGAGGCCTCGTCCGGTTCCGGCTCGGATGGAGAGAAGAACGGTGGAGACAATAAGAACGTGGTCAACCCGGTTGGAGAGAGCGGCGACTCGTCGATCAGCTTGCCCACCACCATCGAATCGACCTCGACCCAGTTCCTCACCGTCTCGGCCGTCCCCGTTGGTAGCCCTGAGGCGAAGCCCAGCAGCGTCGCCGCCGGTGGCTCTGAGGGCGGATCGGGTTCCGGTGCCGGCGGCGATTCGGGCGCCACCTGCCCTCCCCCGTCGACCGTGACCGTGACCGCCACCGCCAAGGAGACCGTCACCGTGGTAAGTGTGGCAACGACCCTACGATGATTTGAACATCCCTGCTGATGCCCGATGGTAGACTGCCGAAGCTGGTGTCGCTCACCCCAGCGGGACCATGGCGCCCTATGGCAACGGTACCGACAGCAACTCGACGCACATTGCCAGCACCGGCTTCGCGACGGGCATTCATCCGACCGGCAGCATCTACCCCACTGCCTCCAGCATGGCGTACTACCGCCGTCATTAGAGGGGCTGATGCGAGGTTCGGTCGCGCTGCGCGCGCGTGGACGTCGAGGAAACGCTAGATCTCTTTTCCGATTTGCTTCTCTTGCTGGCCTCTGGCCCGTGTTGTCTTGTTCTTCCCCTTCTTGGATATATGATTGCGTTGCGTTTCGTTTCTGGCTGGAGCTGCCTCCCATACCAACTTAAAACCCCGTTTGAGCGATGTGCGCATGATATCGACTTTCCTGTTTTACGTAGCCGCGCCGCGGATCTGATGTTGGCCATGCAAATCGTACGCCTCCATGACTCCCTCGATCGTCTCATGGCCCTTTCCTCCCTAGACGAGGTTCGACCTCGCGGCCGTGATGAAAACATCGGCCGATGGGGGTTTGCAAACGTCATCGCACACTGCCTCTACGATTGCTCCCTAGGGATTTGCTCCTCTCATGTGCATTCTTAGTCGCTTTTCCGCGCTCGAGAGCTTTACCTCGTCCTCTATACACATCGCTGATGCTGATAGATGAGATGTCGTCCAACGTGATAGACATCTAGACTGGCGCTGATATGGTGTCTAGGATCAACAGCATCGGAACGATGCAGGTCACAGTCGGAAATATGCCATGGATGGACGAATGACCCAACCAAAGACATTGGTAACGATCCAACAAGAGGCTATAGAGCTATCTCATCTTGTGTATCCAGGATCTGCCAAACCAATGGGAGAATCTCTACAGAAAGTCCGTTTGTGGTTCCTTCGCAAGAGATCATCCTCGAGTTTAATCAGTAGTTAAGACTGTTTTTGAAGGGATAGCCAATTGTGTATACCGTTTCAACATCTGTTCTGGCTCCTGATCTCGTCTCACAATGCTAGCTATATAAGGCAGCATATGAGATAGTTTCACCACTACCCATATCCCAACTACGACCGTTGATGGCAGGCATCACAGATATCAGACCGACCCCCTTGATTCCTCCCATACAGACAGTCAGCGCCTAATCCAGCGCTGGTTAACAAACCGTTACGATATCAACGTCTATATCTCGGTCTAACTGCACATCATCGGCCGTTCTCAAGATCCGCTTTCAGAGCACGTTGCATGCAGCGATGAGGCATCGAACAATGGACTCCACAAGTCACGCGACATATTGACTTGAAGGGTGCACGTGTTGGGTCCGCAACAATTTTGGCACATTGATTACCTCGTCTGACAAAGGTAACTCCATTCATTATTCAGCCTTGCACACCTGAATGCGAACAATAGGGTCGCACATGGCCGACCGCATGCATCAGCCACCCGACGCGTCCATCTCTCTCTCTCCGTCGATCAAGCACTCCGATTTCGAATCGAGGATGAGACAATCAGGCACAGCAACAGCTCAGCTCGACTGGAATAGATCTCACTGGGAAAAGGCTCGAAGTTAGAAACCTCTGGACGCCCAGGATTCATCCATCTGCTGAATGCTCGAACGAAACCCTTTCCAGCGTCGGCGGACTCGGGCCTTGCGGCTGACATCTTGACGCTGAAGCCGACGGTTGGTGGCTGGTCGTCGGCCCATCTGCTGACGCTATCATTGCATTCCCCCCCGCCACCGAGGACTGGCGCTGGAACCTTCTCAGGGCGCATCGCATTACGATTGTGACCAAGCTCCGAGGGAGCTGTCGTCTCTTATCCTCGTCGTGCTCTGTACGACTTGTACAGAACATCATCTCTCTTCTTCTCATTTCTCGAAATCAGCTACGAAGATACGATTACTGAATCGGTGCCCGAGGACCCTTCGCCCGGTGTCTAGCGGAATCTTTCCCAGGAGTGACAGGACGAGAGCCGTCCGTCATCATGCTTCACTCCGAGAGCGACGGCGAGACTCCAGGACTGCTGCCTGGGGATCAACGATCACGACCATCGATGGACCATGGCCCCGCCGACTTGTCCGCCTCGGACGACCCGGCGCATCATGTCTTTCCACCGGCGCGCATCGCGCAGCGCTTCCATCGCAAACCCGGCCGCGGCAGTCGACGATCCTCGGCCGCCTCGTCCCGACGTACCTCCATCTCGTCGGCGCATTCCCATGAGTCCCATCGCGCCTATCCGGGCGGACACAGCACCCATATCGCGCAGCATCTGCGACGCGCCTCGATCATTGAGAGTCGCAAGGCCCGCTTGGCCGATCGCGCCGCCCATGCCGAGCAGGTGCGACTGCGCGCCGCCATGGCCAAAGCCGCCACCACGCGCACCTCGACGACCTCGGAGGAGCGGGCGCTGGCGGCCGAGCGTGCCCGCCAGAAATACTTGGCCCAGGTCGCCGCCGTCTGCGCCGAGGAGGTGAAGCGCGCCAAGCGCGTTGCGGAAGAGACCAGGGAACGACGTGAGGCCGAAGAGCGCAAGTTGCGCGCCGAGCACGAGGAGCGTCAGGCTGAAGCCGATCGCCGACGCGCACAGTACCAGCGGCAGTTGAAGCGTGGCCGGACCACCAGCGTGCCTCGAGTGGGCGCGGATGGCGGCCGACCGGATATTGTTCGTTCGGTGGAAGATCGGCCGGATGCGGCGGCCGCCAAGATCCAGCGCGCCTGGCGCCGAGCGCGACGACGACGGGCCGTGCAAGAGTTTATGGAGCTCGGTCTGACGATGGAAGCAGTGCGAAATGCGAGCTTCGAAGAGGTGGGCGCGTTGCTGGGCCAGGACCGCGTGCTGCGGTGCACGTCGGGCATGCTCCGCGCATGTGAATTGCAGGGTGCGGATGGCGCGCCGCTGGGCGAGCGGACGGCCGTCCGCACCTTTCTCAGCGCCTACCTGATTGTAGGCCATCCGATGCAGGTGCTCAGTCAAGATGGCGAGCAAGAGCAGGTGAGCTTGTGAAGATAGTTCTCGTTACAGGACAACCAGCTAACTCGTGGGACAGGACCTCGTCCGCAAGGCCACAGATCTATTGACCAATTTTGAGCAACAGCTGTTGCAGATGGCCGGCTCACATCATTCTCCGCCATCTTCGGCGCAGGCGCAGTCATTCTCTCATGTCTATCACAGCTTCGTGGCGGCCTTTTCGGCCTGGAAGGCACACGACGCCGACACGCTGCTGCAGACGATGCTGGCCCAGTATGTCGAGCTGGACCGGATCTGGCAGACGATCAAGCGCGAGGGCGAGGCGGTGGTTCAGGCGGAGTACCGCGACGGGATCCGCGAGAACCAGGTTCTGCTGCTGGCGCGCATCAAGCGTCTGGCGGGACCAGAGCGAGCCAAGATTATGATTCGAGACGCGATCCGCAAGGCCCGGAAAGATCAACGACAGCAACGGCAACAACAACAACAACAACAACCGCAGCAGCAGCGAGATGTGGGTAGCTCGACCGCTCTGCCAGTATCTGCTCCATCATCCTCCTCGACCACCTCCCTCCCCTTGGCGCTGGACGAGTCCGGACTCCGCGCGGTGGGATCTCCCTCCCTCGAGTCCATCCGCGAGTCGTCCCCTCCCGCGGCGGACCCTCGGGCGGTCGAGGATCTCATGCGGGTCATGTCCGTCATTCCAGACAACCGAACCCTGGTGCACGAGCTGGCGATCAACAAAGAATACCGCATCGAAGGCGAGACAGGCGTGAGCGCGGAGCTGCGTCGAACCCTACAGCGAGCCACCTTCGACGAGATGCGGGCCGAGGTGCAACAGGGGCGTGGCGAGCGTTGGATCGTGGCCATGACGGTCCACATCCGGACGCGTTTATTGCGGCTGTTGACGCCGGGCAACTCGTTGCACGTCCTGATCTCCGAGGCGCTGGACCCGGCCGTTGTCGCACGCGAATGTGCCATGGGGAGCTTCTCCTACGAGAGATTCTTCGAGTTCATGCTCTCCATCCTGCCGCGACTCTGCGCGCCGTTCCGCGACCCGGACGTGGCCGCGTTGGCGCGCCCGCCGCAGCAGGACCGCAACGACCAGGCGGGCGATCTTATCGACCGTCTCGCGCGGCTCATGCACGTCATCGACCTGCTGTCGCTCGACTACGCCAACTTCCTGCTGCACGAGTCCGCTCCCCGGATCCTGCACGACGCGCCGGCGTACGAGGAGCGATGCTTCTCGCAGGACCTCACCAACGGGGTCCTCACCCTCGATCAGACGGCACGGTGGTGGCATCAGACGCGCGAGCAGGTCCAAGCGGAAGCCGATCGTCGGGATCCTGAAGGGGTCGATCATCCTTCCAACCGACCCAGCGCGCGGAAGATCTACGCCCACGCCTTGACGGATTTATTTATTGCCGTGATGGAGTTAGAACACGATTCGGTGCCGGAAACGCTGCGGCTGGATCGCGACCGGATCATCACCGTCCGAAGCGATACGTTGCGCATTGTGGCCGTCGGAGCGATCCTGCTCTCGGCCAAGAACCTGCTGAAGCGGGATGTGCGAAGTCCGTGGAAGATGGAAGCTACTCGGATCTGGGACATCCTTCGCGACAACGGCGGCTCTCTATCAGACGCCGATATAGCCGCCCAGATCCTGTCCTGTCTGGAATCCGCGCACACTCTACCACCTGCCGTCAAGACCCAGCTCAGCGGACTCGTCGCTCGATTCGTCTCACAGGCGCAATCGCGCCGGTTGACCGATCCCGTCATGCGGTTATTGTTTCATCGGCTGCGCACTCATGTTCGCCAACGCCTGCTCTCGAGCTTCTCCCCAACGTCCAGTGGGAACAATACCAACGAGCGGTCGACTCGAGGAGGAGGGGCGAACTCGACCGCTGCATCATCTTCATCAGCAGCAGCGTCTGCTGGTGGCAATGAAGGGCTGGTCGCAAGTGGTATGGTCGAGTTCGTGCCACGCATCAGCGAGCTGGTCGAGGAGGTGTGCAAAGTCGGGGAAGTCGATCGGGCGAGTCATGGACGGTGGTATGAGGAGATTGCGAGCCGGAGTTTGACAGCAACGAATTCGGATGAGGGTTCCTCAAGCGCGACACCTCAACAGGGAAGTCTTGGCTGGTGATTTGTTGTGCGTGGAGTAGGAGCTTTTTTTTTTACAGATCTAGTTCTATACATTTTATGCATATGTTTCTATACGCTATCATCTACTCTTCCGATAGGACAACGAGGTCATAGAGCTCAACCAGTGAGGGTTACTGGGGTATTGTATATATACACGTACGAATCCATCGTTAAAAGTTCATTAGGCCCGGAGCTGGCGGAGTGCTCCTACTCTACAAAGATCCGTACAGAAATCTATGGGCCACCCCGTTTGGTGAGAGAGTCCCATGAGAACTGATAGCAACATACAGTATAAACCACTAGCTGACGGGTGCTTGACACCTAGAGCAGCCACTAACGTTAGGAGTTCGTTCAACTAAGCGATAGCGGGTTCTCCAGGCATTTGCCCGCCATGCAGGCTCACTGCTTCGACTAATCAGCAACAGTATTGAATAGACTCGCTAATTAGCGGGAAGTGGCCCATTGATTTCTGTACGGGTCTCCGTACTGGGTGTTCCGACAGGGATGCAACTGCTTTCACGAGTAGTGACATGTCACAGCTTTCAATCCAGATACTCCTCGTGAAATATATATCCAGCTTCGGTAGCTTCAGACTCGATCTTGAGTTAATCTACTCCCAGATGCTTTATCTCGTCCAACGATGGTCCAAGCTGTAATGCAATCACGCGCCAGTCACTTCAGCAGCAACGACGTCAGGCGATATCGCGAAGTTAACCGCGCGGGTCCCCCGTCAATACATTGCATGACGTCAATATAAACACGGAATGCATTCCATCAACAACAAAATGCCACCCCATCTTTCGAGCTTCCACAACTGCTACTCGCCTTCACCACATCTCTCGACTCCCATAGCGTACCCAGCTCGACAGCATCGGGTTCGAGCACAATATGGCGCTCATTGAGGGTTGGTTCCCACCCTCTCGTGAGAACTGGGAATGGATCACTTGGCTTTGGCAATTCTTTCCACTGGTATGTCTATTCTACCGCTTACTTTGTTTCTGCTTCAATCTCTCTCTTAATTTCCTAGCATCCTTATTTCCCTCGTCTTTTCGGTCCTTGAATAACACTCCAAAGCTCTCCTGATCGTCCTATTCATATCCGCCTTCATCCTACCTTGCTCTAGCATAACGAGCCACAGCTGACCTAATATCGTTATCTAGGTTACAGCCATCCAATGGATGACCGACTTCTACCCGCAAGGCAAAACCTCCATCAACTCCCGTTTCAACATCCTCGGCTCAACCGGCTGGACGACAATGGAAGTCCCTGGCTTCCTGATCGTTCTCTACCTCATGTTCACTCTTCCCTCGAATCCGCTTCCCTGGCAGAACTGGCTCATGGCGGGGATGTTCACGTTCCACTATCTCTATCGGGCACTTCTCGCGCCTCTCGTCCTCAATCCATCCATGTCACCCATCCACCCGCTCGTCTGGTTCAGTGCTTTCTCCTTCCAGGTGATGAACGGGTTGTCCATCGGGGGGTGGTTAGCGGGGTATGGACCCATCTCTGTCGCCGATTGGTCGGGCCGATCGTCGTGGATGATCGGGTTGGGAGTGGTAGTGTGGGCGTTGGGTTTGTTCGGGAATTTCTACCATGATGACGAACTGCGTGAGATTCGACGAAAGGCAATGCGGGAACAACAACGGAAGACGAAAGAGAAGGGAGAGGGGAAGGGGAAAGTGGATAAGGTGTATATGATGCCCCAGAATGGCTTGTTTAAATACATCCTCTATCCGCATTACGTGTGCGAGTGGATCGAGTGGATCGGGTTCTGGATGGTGGGCGGGTGGAACTGTATACCCGCAAGAAGCTTCGCGACGAACGAGGTGAGCACCATGACCCCAAGAGCGTTGCAGGGGAGGACGTGGTATGTGAAGAGGTTTGGGGAAAAGGAGGTGGGAGGGAGGACGGCGTTGATACCGGGTGTGATTTGATTTGATTCGACTCAAAAACTGCAGAAGATCTGGTTGTGATTTGCAAGCGGGAGGTACTGTATATGTTCCGTTGTGGTTTTGCAATTTACGTGCGTGATAATGCATGGCATGGCATGGCATAAGGTAGGGAACATAGCGAACGGTAACGACTCGGAAGTTCTCCTCTTGCTGTGTATATCTCTTTTTGGAGTTGCTTGCTGAACTGTATAGCGCTACTCGAGCTTCTCAAGCCTATATTCTGCGAGGTCCTGTACATAATTTTGATTCATTAATTCTTGTCTATTTCTTCCTCCATCTGCGTTACCGTCTTCAGACTACTTGCGCGTTGATACCGGAATACCACCCAATCTTGAGAAATGTCCGGTCGATTGATTATTGCCCCTAAAGCGACGAGCAAAGGAGTAACTAACCTACCCCACGGCAATGCGAGCACCACCCCAAAGCGAGCAGGGAGTCTTATGAACTTTGAACGACTGGTCCAAATGCTATCAATTGATTTAAAAGTGATAAGGAATCAGATGTACCATTGAAATTAGGACATATGATAACTTTGATACCGGAGCCCACTCTTTGCGCATATGTCAGAAGTATTGAGTCGTGCTCGCTTTGGGGTGGTGCTCGCATTGCCGTAGGGTAGGTTAGTTACTCCTTTGCTCGTCGCTTTAGGGGCAATAATCAATCGACCGGACATTTCTCAAGATTGG
>QQTW01000461.1_pt1 | contig 25399 bp, 25 predicted proteins | sample 1904831 | NCBI WGS metagenome assembly QQTW01 (sample SAMN09435610, study PRJNA476489) | Subsurface metagenome, whole genome shotgun sequencing project. | reverse complement strand
CTCAAGCCAGCGATTGTGTCTTTAAGAAGTGACAATTTTTGCTGTAAGTCTTTCATCCTTTCAAAACTCTCTTGCTTGGCGATCGCTAATTTCTGTTCTCTCTATTATTCTAGTAGCGAGAAACCAACCATACATTAAGTTTTTGCGATCGCCCTTTACGCATAATTAACAAATTGTTTGTTAATAAAAGGCGAAGTCATTGCCGCTAGAAGTCCACCATAATCTAGACTAAACTTCACTTCACTGCCAACTTGCAAGTCGTAGTTATTGCTGTCAAGAACAACATGATCGCTGCTAGATCCTAATATTTCTAAATCGTCACTAGGTCTTAATCCAGATACTAAAACGTCTTGTCTACCCAAAGCTACAATAATTCTCCGGCGCAGACCTCGATCTAGAAAGGTGGGTACACTGCCAAAAGCATTTTGGCAGATTTCGCCAAAGGGTAAAGAGGGTTTTTCTTTAGATTCAATTACTTCAGCTATCAATTTAAAGGCGTTGGCGTGTAAACCTGGAATGAGCTTGCGGTTGACGGTTTCACAGCCTAAAAGGATCGATTCGCCCAAACGCAGATTGTTAATTCTACCGACTTTTTCGGAAGCTTTATACCATTGGTAGTTTGCTGAATTTCCACCGGAAATTATTTCTAAATCAATCGAAAATTCTTTTTCAATCGCATCAGCTAATTGAGATAACTCGCGCATTTTGTTATTATCTGGCTTAATTCCCCCAAAACACGCCAAGTTGCAGCCAATTCCAATAATTTTGATATGAGATAGCGCCAGAGTTTTTTTAATAAATTGAGAAAGATCGCCTTGAAGTACGCCTTCTCGCAAATCACCCAACTCTACCATCACAATTATTTGATGAATTTTGTTATGTACGCTTGCATAATGAGAAAGTGCGGTAATAGTAGCAAGTTCCGTATTGAGACTAATATCTACATTCTCAATTACCGATTCTGCCTGACTTAAAGCAGTGCGGAGCAGCACAAATTGAGCCGATACCCCGGCGTTTTTCATTCTTTGGATGTTTTCAAGGCGAGAGTCGGCAATAAACTTTACTCCGCCTGCTATCATTGCCTGAGCGATCGCCGGATCTCCTAGTACAGCTTTGGAAACTCCCATTAAAGAAATTCCCTGTTGTCCGTAAAGTTCTGATAGTACCTGAGCGTTATGCCTTATTTGAGATAAACTAATCTCTATTCTGGGCATTAATGCTTTCATTTGTGGATGTTTAGCTCATTGTCAATAAAGGAATAGGTTGTAAATCTTTTTTGATTTTTTGGTTCAGCTTAGGAAAGCGATCGCATAATGCTTGAATCAGTTTTTGGCATCCGTAGGTCAATACATCGGTAGTAGGCAATTGCAAACGGTTTTCGTAATCGGCGATCGTTCTTCTAACTGCTTCCTCTGATAGGTTTTCGTGGCTGAGAGCGATCGCAATTACCTGAGCTTGGGAGATAGCTTCAATTAGTTGAATTTCACTTTCCACCGTAGGCATATTCAAATGCGGAAAATCACACCGAAATTTTCTAGCTGGAGGGTGTTGGAGAATAACGCCATCGGGCATACTTGCTTTTAAAATACCTATAGAACTCATAAAAGCCGGATGACTAACCGCGCTTTGTCCTTCAACTAAAATAACATCGGGATTTTCCCCTTCAAAAGCTCTAACAACCGCATTTTCTACTTCACCGATCGCAAATTGGGAAACCAGCGCGTCCATTGCTGCGCCGTACTTTGATCCCTGCATTAAGCTAGTTTGTCCCGTTGCCACCATTACCGATTTTAAGCCTAGGCTGTTTAAAGCTTTGTTCAATTCCACTGCGGTAGTCATTTTTCCGCAGGCGCAATCCGTCCCCAGTACAGCAATTACAGGAATATTTACTTTGGCTATTTGACCCGTAAAAACGTGCAAATCTTTTAATTGCGGCGGTTTTCTAATATCTTTAATTTGGATACCGCATTTAATAGCCATAGCCACAAAGTCTCTATCGTCTGAGAAAAATTGATGCAACCCGTTAATAATATCCATGCCTTTTGACATAGCTTCTAAAATTAGCAGCTTTTCATCAGCAGAGATAGAAGCATCTAAAGGAGCTTTGCCATAAATGTAACAATTGGGAACTTCTGCAAGGTTATTTAAAGCTTGAGCTAAGTTTGCAAAAATGGGAATATTATTTTTTTTATCTCCTAATTCTTCCCCGGCATCCTTGCCAGCTAAAGAACTATCAATAATCCCCACAATAGTATAGGTTTCCGAGTGTCTAATCAAACCTGCGGCAGTTTTTCCGTCTACCAAGCCAAATTGATTTTCGCAGTAAACCAAAGCCGTTTCTTTAACAAGCGCCATGAAATTATTTTCCTTCAAGTTATTCCCAAATCATGGAAATTTCCGAAGTTGCTAAACTCATCTCAAACAAAGCTTTATCTGTGTGCGAATTATTCGCATAAACCTTATTAAGTATGAAGTCTGTAAGTTACTTGCAACTTTTAAAAATCTCGATTCAGTAAAAATATATAATCTAAGTGATTCTTCGCAAAGCCTAAGTAAAGTTGATGTTGAGGCGGAAATCTCAGGCTCTAATTGAGTTTTGATCTAAACTTAGGTTAAATTAATTGTAGCACACGCTACTGTTTTGCTTTATAAACTAACTAAGCTATGTAAACTCCTTTGAAAACTAATCTAAGTGAGTCTAATAAGCATCAATCTAAGGTAGTGAAAATAATTTTAACTATAAAATTGCGATCGCTCTGCAAAGTATAATCCCGTTTGTTGGCGATCGCTTACAGCAATCCTAAATCAATTACGTTGTAGGGGTGCGAAGCATTGCACCCCTACAATTAATGTTTATAAATCAACTACTCTTTATCTAAACGCAATACCGCCATAAAAGCCTCTTGCGGTACATCTACCGTCCCCACCGACTTCATCCGTTTTTTACCTTTGGCTTGCTTTTGCAATAGCTTTTTCTTGCGGCTAATATCGCCGCCGTAACACTTGGCTAATACATCTTTTCGCAAAGCCGGAATTTGTTCGCTGGCTATAACTTTACTGCCAATAGCCGCTTGAATTGGTACTTTAAATTGATGGCGCGGGATTAATTCTTTCAGCTTTTCTGCCATCGCCCGTCCCATATTGTAAGCTTTGTCTCGGTGGACGATCATCGCTAACGAATCTACAGGATCGTTATTAATTAATAGATCCAAGCGGACTAGATGATTTTCCCGGTAGCCAATTAGGTGATACTCCATACTGGCATAACCGCGCGTCCGCGATTTCATTTGATCGAAAAAGTCCGTCACAACTTCCGCTAAAGGCAATTCATAAGTTAAAGTTGTCCGCCCTTGGGTGAGATACTTCATATCTTTAAAGATTCCCCGCCGATTTTGACACAACTCCATCAAAGTCCCAACGAAGTTTTCGGGGGTAATCATGTCTACTTTGACGTAAGGCTCCTCAATTTTTTCCCGCGCGTTTGGCTCTGGTAAGGTACTAGGGTTATCAATATGCAATATCTCTCCCTTAATCGTCGTTACCCGATAAACCACCGAGGGCGCGGTTGTAATCAAGTCTAAATTGTATTCTCGCTCTAGGCGCTCTTGGACAATTTCCATGTGCAGCAATCCCAAAAAGCCGCAGCGAAAGCCAAACCCCATCGCGCTAGAGGTTTCTGGCTCATAATGTAAAGCCGCATCGTTTAATTTCAGCTTTTCTAACGCTTCTCGCAAATCTTCAAAGCGATCGGCATCAATGGGGAATAAGCCGCAAAAAACCATTGGATTTGCTTCTGTGTAGCCCGGCAATGCCTCTTTAGCTCGATTTCCCGCTAAAGTGATGGTGTCCCCAACTCGCGCGTCTGCTACGGCTCTAATTGAGGCGGCTAAATATCCTACTTCCCCGGCGTGGAGTTCGTCTATTTGTTTCTGGGTAGGTGAAAGTACGCCCAATTCGTCAATTTCGTATTCTTTTCCCGATGCCATTAAGTGAATGCGATCGCCTTTTTTTACCGTACCATCCATCACCCGAAAGTAAACAATCACTCCCCGGTAGCTGTCGTAATAGCTATCAAAAATCAAAGCTCTAAGCGGCTGATTTACGGTATCTTGGGGCGGTGGGACGCGCGCAACGATAGTTTCTAGTATTTCATCAATTCCTATCCCTTCTTTCGCCGATGCTAAAATTGCCCCACTGCAATCAAGCCCAATAATTTCCTCAATTTCCCCCGCTACCCGCTCTGGCTCTGCTCCTGGTAAATCAATTTTATTTAAAACGGGGATAATTTCTAAGTTATTTTCTAAAGCTAAATAAACATTCGCTAGTGTTTGCGCTTCTACCCCTTGGGACGCATCTACTACTAATAACGCTCCTTCGCAAGCTGCTAAACTCCGCGATACTTCGTAAGAAAAATCTACGTGTCCGGGGGTATCAATTAAATTCAAAACGTAAGTTAGCCCATCTTTGGCTTGGTAATTCATCCGCGCCGCTTGCAGCTTAATTGTAATCCCGCGTTCGCGTTCGAGATCCATATTGTCCAAAAACTGCTCTTTCATTTGCCGTTGTTCTACCGTACCTGTCGTTTGCAGCAAGCGATCGGCAAGAGTTGATTTTCCGTGATCGATATGAGCTATAATAGAAAAATTGCGTATTTGTGCTACGGGAACATCAGTCATACTTTTTAATTTAGCGGCAACAAAGTTAAAAATTGAGCATACTTAACGCATTTTAATCCTTTCTGCATAAATAGAGATGACTAAGTTGCCCTAAACCATCAAGAGAAAAAATATCAGCTTTTCTTAACTATCCAATTGCGATTAGACCAAATTACTACTTTAGATAGGAAATTTTTATAGATTTAACAGCAGTTTGATGTAACAATTTTCTTAAGTGTTGTTATTGTAGAGACTATCAGTACAGTTTGGCGATCGCTGGCGAGTGCTAAATTAATTATTTCAGTATATAAAATCTAAAATATAGGCAAAAAGCCCTACCCCATTCATGAATGAAAATAGCATTGATTCAAACTCTTTTGATGACAAAGTAGAAATTTCTATTCAACTAGATTCCACCTTACTAGATCAACTACAACACCTTACAAAAGAGCCAAGCAAAGTAATAGAAGTAGCAATTCGTCAATGGCTGCGCGGTGAAACTCAAAGAGATGACGAATTAACTCGGACTATGGGGCGCACGCCTGTACCCCCGCGTGGCGAATGGAATGATTAAAAACTAAAGAAATAGACAAAGCTTTGTATATTTACAAAACTAATACTACTCAGTTTCATGATTTTTGTGCCAAACTCAAAGCAAAGTTCGATTAAATATTATTAGCTGCTTGTCTACAAAAAGCCCGACAAATGAACGTGTATGCTAGTTCTGAACCGCCTACAGTGTATAACAACTTAGAATCTAGTGCCAAAGATAGCTGTGGGCTGCAAGTTTTAGGTTCAGAGTTAACTTTTACTCAAGACGCAACAGGAAAATACTTGTCATTCTATTGGCAGCAAGCTGAAACTTACGGCATAAGTGCGGAGCAAGTCATTGGCAAATCGCTAAACGAAACTTTTGCGCCCGTAGACATGGCAGCTTACTTGCAACGGGTACAGCGAATTTTGGTAAGTATGATTCCCGAACATTGCCGATGTTTGTTTAGATATCAGCAAAAACTGTGGAGCTTTGAATTAGTTATTACTCCAATCCCCTGCGCCCATAAGTCAACAGTTGTTTTAGTCATGGGGCGACAGTTAGAAGCGCAAGCTACAGGTTTAGCGATTAATTCTCTAACAGTTAGCAATTCCCAGTCAACTACTATAGCTGCGGTTGAATCAAAAAAACTACTAATTCATATTGCCAGAAATATTCGCCGAACTTTAGACCTAAATACAATTTGGCAGCAAACTGTCGATAGTTTGGGTGAAGCTTTGGGTGTAAGTCATTGCATCGTTTGCGCTTACACAGAAAAGTCGCAATTGGTTAAAGTAGTAGCTGAATGCAGACAAATAGCCGTGCGCTCGATGGTAGGCAATGAAATATTAATTGCTGATGATGCGGGATTTAGCCAAGCATTAAAAACCTTAGAGCCTGTAGTAGTAGACCAAATTGACAATCCTTCGTTTCAGCAGTCTTTACTTGTAGTTGCAACTTATTACCAAGGGAAACCAAACGGGCTAATTAGTTTGCGGCAGTGCATTCGTTTACCATCGCCACTCAACGGCGAAAAACAACAAAAAGCAACTCCCCCCCGTCAGTGGACGGCGGATGAAGTAGAGTTAGTGCGCGAAGTAGCAGAGCAAGTAGGAACGGCGATCGCTCATGCTACTTTATATAAAGAGTTAGAAGAAGCTCGTCAGCAAGCAGAAGAAGCTTCCCGGCTCAAAAGCGAATTTTTGGCAAATACTTCTCACGAAATTCGCACGCCCTTAAATGGGATGTTAGGCTTTTTGAAGCTAATTCTGGAAGGGATGGCCGATGACCCCCAAGAGCAAGAAGAATTTATTAAAGAAGCTTACGGTTCAGCTATCCACTTACTACATATCTTGAACGATATTTTAGATATCGCCAAAATTGAAGCTGGCAAAATGGAGCTAGAACTTGGACGAGTCAAGCTAGACGAGTTATTAAGTCATGTAGAAAATTTTACTAAGCCTCAAGCGGAACAGAAAAACTTAAGCTTTTTAATTCAAAAGCCCGATACGGCAGATGAAATAATTGTTTATGGCAACTACAAGCGACTACTGCAAGTAATGCTGAATTTGGTTAGTAATGCGCTTAAGTTTACCGATGAAGGCGGAATTACTATTAGCGCTGATGTCGTCCGCAAAAAAGTTATTTTTCAAAACCAATCGCTTCCAGGTATCGTTAAAATTCGCGTTGTAGATACGGGAATTGGAGTATCTTTAGATAAACAAGAAAAGCTATTTCAAACTTTTAGTCAAGTAGATGGTTCGCTAACTCGTCCTTACGGCGGGACGGGTTTAGGATTGACAATATCTCAAAAGCTCGTAGAAGCAATGGGCGGTGAGGTATATTTCTTTAGCATGGGTGAAGGACTTGGTTCTACTGTCATGTTCACTGTACCGCTATACCAAGAACCTGTAATGTCGTCCGCTCCAGTAGATAATTCTTACGAGCAGTAATTAATTTTTCGCTCAAACTAAAAATTTTTACTTCTACAGAAATAGTTTAATTTGTTAAGCGAAACAAACAATAGTAGTATTTATGACAATTTAACCTATACTCTTAATTGCCTCTCGATGCTGACTAAGAGTGTAGGCATTGATACTGACTTAGTTTGACTTATGAAAAATCATCTTCGTAATTACAGCTTATTTATTACTTTTATTTTAACGATCTCCGGCTGCAATCAAACCCAAAATACAACTACTACAGCTACAAACACAAATACATCTTCATCAAATCCGATTCCAATTGGAGTTGCGGTTGCCCAAACTAGCAATGTAGCATTGCTCGGTCAAGAACAAGTAGCTGGGGTAAAAATTGCCGAAAAATATTTCAACGATAAAGGTGGTATTAATGGTACGCCAATAAAGATAGTCCTTCAAGATACAGCAGGAGATGAAGCTGGAACTATTAATGCTTTTCAAACTTTGATTACTAAAGATAAAGTTGTAGGAATAGTTGGACCAACTCTATCGCAACAAGCTTTTAGTGCTAACCCTATAGCGGAAAGAGCAAAAGTTCCAGTTTTAGGGCCTTCTAATACTGCTAAAGGAATTCCCCAAATTGGTGAATATATTGGGCGAGTTTCTGCGCCCGTTTCTATCGTAGCGCCTAACTCTGTTGCTGCTGCTTTAAAGATTAATCCTCAAATTAAAAAAGTTGCCGTGCTTTACGCCCAAAATGATGCGTTTAATAAGTCAGAAACAGAAATTTTTCAGCAAACGGTAAAAGAAAAAAAGCTAGATTTAGTCACAGTACAAAAGTTTCAAACTACTGATACTGATTTTCAAACTCAAGCAACAAATACTATTAAGTTAAAACCAGATTTAGTAATTATTTCGGGTTTAGCTGCCGACGGTGGCAACTTAGTTAAGCAATTAAGAGAACTTGGCTACAAAGGTTTAATTGTTGGTGGTAATGGGATGAATACATCTAATGTATTTACCGTTTGTAAAGCACTTTGTGACGGCGTACTGATTGCTCAAGCCTACAGCCCCGAAGCGCCAGGGAAAATTAATACTGCTTTTCGTAGTGCTTACCGGGAGCAATATAAGAAAGAACCGCCTCAGTTTAGCGCTCAAGCTTTTACAGCAGTTCAAGTATATGTAGATGCTTTAAAGGCGATGGATAAAACGAAAATCAACAGCTTACCTCTAAACCAACTGCGAACGGAATTAAATAAGCAATTATTGGCTGGAAAGTATCAAACGCCATTAGGTGAAATAGCTTTTACTCTAGAAGGCGAGATTGTTCAAAAAGATTTTTATGTTGCTCAAATTGATATGAGTCCTGATGGTAATAGTGGAAAGTTTGCTTTTATAAAGTAGTCATACTATGGACATAACCGTATTTTTGCAATCATTTCTTAATGGATTGTCTATAGGTAGCGCTTATGCAATTTTTGCCTTGGGTTATACTTTGATATTTTCTATTTTAGGAATTATCAATTTTGCTCATGGGGCAATATTTACTCTAGGTGCTTACTTTACTTATGCTTTAATGGGTAATGCTTTCGGTTTTAGTGGGTTGCTGGCAAATGTGGCTTTACCTCTACAATTACCTTTTACATTAGCATTAATTTTTGGCAGTATACTTGCTGGATTAGTAGGAGTTGCAGTTGAATATTTAGCTTTTCGCCCTTTACGGAAAAAAGGCTCGGAATCATTATTAACTGTTGTTTCTAGCTTGGGGGTGGCTGTCGTAATTGTTAATTTAATTCAGTACTTAGTAGGCGCAGAAAGTTACACCTTTCCCGCAAATACTTACGGAAACTTACCCCCAGCAATTAACTTTGGAACGGCAGCAAACCCGATTCCAATTCGTACCGTTCAAGTAGTAATTTTTGGCGTGTCGGTAGCAGTTTTATTAGTACTTACCTATTTTATCAATCAGACGAAACACGGCAAAGCAATGAGTGCGATCGCAGAAGATGCGACAACAGCTAGTTTACTAGGCATTAACAGCGATTTTTTTATTGTCGGTACTTTCTTTACCAGCAGCTTTTTAGCAGGACTAGCGGGGACGTTAGTGGCTTCTAGCGTCAGCATTTCCGGCCCTTTCTTTGGAATTAATTTTGGCTTAAAAGGATTAGCGGTAATTGTGCTGGGGGGACTGGGTAGCATTCCGGGGGCGGTAGTTGGGGGACTATTAATTGGATTAATCGAAGCCTTTGTCCCCGCAGATTACTCAGCTTATAAAGATGCGGTTGCCTTTGCGATATTATTTATTATGCTTGTAGTTCGCCCCCAAGGATTGCTAGGACGGCGTTTTATCCAAAAAGTTTAGCAGCCATCCCACGCAGCCTAAAATCAAATTATGACTTTAATTCTCACCAACGATGATGGTATAGACGCACCAGGAATAAGAGCGCTACTTAAAGCCGTAGAAGGCAAAAAAGTCATTGTCGCCGCGCCTAAAGACCATTTATCTGGCTGCGGACATCAAGTGACAACAACTAGAGCTATCAACGTCCATCGCCGCTCAAGTACAGAATACGCGATCGCCGGAACTCCTGCCGATTGCACGCGCATTGCTTTATCCCACCTATGTGAAGACGTGAAATTTGTACTTTCGGGCATTAACGCCGGGGGAAATATGGGAGCAGATGTATATATTTCTGGTACAGTAGCCGCCGTGCGCGAAGCGGCTTTGCACGGGATTGGGGGAATTGCTGTCTCTCACTACATCAAAGGCAAAAAAAATCTAGATTGGGACACCGCCGCCCGATGGACGGCGAAAGTCCTCGCCGACTTACTCAACCGCCCAATAGAAGCGGGAACTTACTGGAATGTCAACTTACCTCACTTAGAACCCGGCAATAGCGACCCAGAAATTGTATTTTGTCCGCCTTCTACTCAACCATTGCCAGTCAATTACCGCATAGAAGGAAACGATTACTATTATGTGGGGGAATATGCCAAACGCGATCGCATTTCTGGAACAGATGTAGATGTTTGCTTTACAGGAAAAATCGCTATAACTCAGCTAAAGCTATAAGTTAAGGCAAAAAGTGCGATCGCATAACTAAGCTAGAGCGAGTAGACTTGAAAAAGTCTTTAATACAATCCATGAGCGATTTTCCCTCCTCTCAAGTCGATTCCAGTAAGTTTGTCGAACCACATCTGCGGTCAGCACCACCATTGAAAATGGTAGAAACAGCTTTTCTAGCTAGTACTGCCAGCTTAATTTATTTTATTAATTATTACTTTCCCCTCGGCCCTTTACTACAAATATTTTTCCCCGTACCTATTGCTTTACTTTACTTGCGTTGGGGCAGTCGCACGGCTTGGATGGGGGCTTTAGTTTCAGGATTGCTGCTTTCGGTACTTATGGGACCTACGCGCAGTATTGTGTACGTCGTGCCTTACGGCTTGATGGGAGTGTTGCTAGGTGCAACTTGGAAACGTCGGTCGCCTTGGATTGTTTCTATTGGTTTAGCAGCTTTATTAGGCGCATTCGGTGTATTTTTCCGGTTGTGGCTATTGCTAGTTTTATCTGGGGAAGATATTTGGGTATATTCCATTACTCAAGTTACAAACTTACTAGAGTGGCTATTTCTTAAAGCCGGACTACTAGCGCAACCAAGTATAACTTTGGTAGAAGCGATCGCTATTGGTGTTGTATTCCTCAATAATATTATTTACTTATTTGCCGTTCATCTTGCCGCTTGGTTTTTGTTAGATCGTTTGGGCAATCCTATTCCTCGCCCTCCCCGTTGGGTGCAAGTTTTGATGGATTATGAAGAAGACTAACACCCCTCAATTGCTACGAATATATGATTCGCGTTTACACTCAGTTAGCCCAAGGGACGCAGTGGTTACAACGCTATCGCGGTAGCAAACCCTTATTTGCCTGTGTTTTGGGCTTTACGGAAACTGGTCTAATTCCTGGCATCTCGGCGGCGGGCGCAACCCCTCTAGATCGTCAGTATACTTGTCTTGCGGACGCAGAATTTTTATTTGACGGCGTGAAACCGCATCCTCAGTATCCCCTACCCCCTCTCCAAGCTGGCGCTTCCCCGGTACTAATTTCACGCGCGGTAGTAGAAGAATTATCTCTCCCAGTTTATCTATTTAATGCCGGACTACCCCAGCCGCCCACAGTCCCTCATATAAACTTAGGCGGTACTCCTGCTAAATGTTTAAGTCAAGGCGATGCTTTACAACTAAACACCGTACAACACCTCCTCCAGCAAGGTTTGATTTGGGGTGAAAAGCTGGCACAAACAACAGCAAATAGCTATGTCATTATTGGTGAATGTGTAGTTGGGGGAACAACCACCGCTCTTGGTGTTTTAACAGGTTTGGGGCTTGACGCTACAGGAAAAGTTAATAGCAGTCACCCAGTTTGCAATCACGCCCAAAAATGGCAAGTAGTGCAAGCCGGGCTAAAACAGGCAAAATTATTACTAAAGAAAAATACTTTTAGCGATCCCTTGCAAGTAGTAGCCTCGGTAGGCGATCCCATGCAAATTGTTGTAGCGGGGATGGCAATTTCTGCCAGCCGCTATGGAGGAGTTTTACTAGCTGGGGGGACGCAAATGCTTGCTGTCTATGCTTTGATCCAAGCTATTACTAAAGCGGGCGATTTAGCTTGGCAACCGACGCAAGTTGTTGTTGGTACTACTCGTTGGGTAGCCCAAGATCCTACAGGAAATACAGTCAAATTAGCTTTAGAAATTGGTAATGTCCCCCTGCTTGCTACTCAGCTAAGTTTTGCTGCTTCCAAATACGAACAACTCCAAGCTTACGAACGAGGATTTGTGAAGGAAGGGATGGGCGCAGGTGGTGCTTGTATTGCGGCTAATTTGGCTCAAGGTTGGCAGCAAACGGAACTCCTCCAAGCAATTGAAAGCTTGGTGGGTAAGTATTTAGCTGATTGAATCGAACTATTTTTCTAATGGATTCTTTGAGCCAGCAATTGTTCTTCTAAAGCAGCAATTCGATTGTAAGCGGCGGTTAGTTGGGCTGTCAGCCTGCGAATTTGAATTTCTGGAGTCAATTCCTTTTCACCGGACTTATGCGCGTCTTTGGAATTGTTATCGGTGAGAACATCTTTATGTTCCATCGTTGGCTTATGACTGCTGTAACCTAAACTTGGATAGCGTCCGGTATTTTCTGTAGTTAAAAAATTGCCATTCCCATCTTGCATGGGTGTTAAACGGCATTCTGACAAAGCATCAGCAACTTGACCATTTAGTTGATCTACGACTTGATACAACGCATCTACTTTTTGACTTAAAGTAGTTACCTGTTTTTGTAATGGCTCCATTTGATACCCTCGCTGCCTATAGAATTTGCTTTCTTATGCTAAACAATCATTTGAAGAAGTACAGCTTGCTTATGAATCATTTATCTATTGCAAACTTTAGTTTTAAATCTAAACATTAATAGTTACTTCTAAACGAAAGTAAATATTAGAGCTTTATAATATTAATTTTTGGCTATTTTAGCTACATTAACTCATACTCATAGTTAAAAACAAGCTGTAAAGCCGATTTTTACATTTTAGTCATAGAAATATATTAGCTAAATCCAAAAAAATATGCTGGCAAAGAAAATATACTTATGGCGATAAAAAACAAGTTGCTCTATGACAAGGCAATATTAGACCTCTGCCAAAAGTTTAGTTTTTTTTCTTTAGTCGGCTTCAGCCGACTTTATCTATTAGCCTGGGGTTTCAACCCTAGGCGAGCTAGGCTTTAGCGATAAGATTGTAAAGCAAGCATCCTGTAGACTCTCTATTCTATTTCCACCCTAGACGAGCTAGGCTTTAGCGATAAGAGTGGCGTTTCAACTCTAGGAAAGCTAAACAAGCTTTTGTAAAAGGTCTATTAGACCTCGGTGCTGAAGCTAACATCGCCCCCTAAATCCCCCAACTCTGGGGACTTCAAATCTAATTCTCCCCAAAGAAAAGGGCCTAAGGGGCAAAAGATTATTTACGTGCATAAGTCTATTATTTTAAGAGTTAGTCGATCGTTAGCCCTCAAAACCACCGTTTATCCCGCAATTAGGACGAGGCATAATACCACCGAAAGAATTGTCTATTTTGAAAAAAAACTTAGTATGGTAGAGGAGAAAATAAAATTTTGAGCAAAAAAGATTTATACCTAAAGGTAGTTTTGGGCTGAGAGATGTTAAGTTTCGACGAATTTTTTAATGCTTGCAATGGTTTATGGAAAACCGAGCGAATTTATCATTCCCTGTTAGAAGGGCAAATAGAAAGGTCTTATACAGAATTTAGGGTAGAGTCTATTAGTCACGTACAAAAGCAAGAGATTTTAGCGCAATCTACTACTTTTAATTTTGAGCCAACAAAACTAATCGAACACCAACAAAAATTTCCAGGATTTGCGATCGCTTTTGACACCCGCTCGGAAACTGGAGAAACAGTATTGATGAAGTTGCAAGCGTTATTTGTTCCCGATGCCTATGTGCCAAATCAAGCCGCTCAACAATTGCCACCCCTACCTCTAAGCGCTCAAACGGCAGTAGAAAGCGACTTAGTTCAAGGTTATTATTTACGCGATCAAGGGTACTCTGAAGCTGGGGCGATCGCGGGTAGATTTAGCTATCAACCAATTCGTCAAACTTTAGAGATGACAACTTATTATCGGCGCTCGGTAGCGGTAGATCAAATGCGCCTAGTTGCCGCCGATGTGAGAATGCGAACCATTGTCACCTATCAGCGCCCGCAACCGGGAGAAATACCAACTACGATCGATTTAATTGGTTTTGGTGTGGAGAAGCGCTACAGCGCGTAAATCTATGGATCGTAGAGACTTCTTAATTAAAGCTGGAGCAATTACAATGTTGCAGCTACTATCCGGTTGTAACAGTAAAGACCAGAAAAAGCTGCAAGTGCAGTTATTAAAAGGTTCGATTCCTGCTCAGTTGTTGGGACAGTTTAAAAACAGTTTAAAACTACCTGCTAACTTGGAGTTTACCCCCGTCGAACAGTTAGCTGCCACCTTCGATTTGTTGAAAGCTTGGCAGAAGTCGCCCGCAGAGAAGAATACCAGCCCTTGGCGGCTACCAGCAATTCCTTTAATTAATCCACAAGCCGTAGAAGTAGCGGATTTGGTGACTTTGGGGGACTTTTGGCTAAGTGATGCGATCGCCCAAAAACTAATTCAACCAATAGAAATTGCTAGTTTACCCCAGTGGCAAAAGTTGCCTCAGCGTTATCAAGAACTTGTAAGGCGTAACGATCGCGGTTTTCTCGACCCTAAGGGCAAAATTTGGGCTGCACCTTATCGTTGGGGTAATACTGTAATTGCTTATAATCGCAACAAGTTTAAGTCTTTAGGATGGACTCCGACTAACTGGAGTGACTTGTGGCGAGAAGAACTAACTGGTCGCATTTCTTTACTCAGCCAGCCACGCGAAATTATCGGCTTAACTTTAAAAAAACTTGGCTACTCTTACAACACCACAAACTTACAGCAAGTTCCAGGACTCGCCAACCAACTAGAAGCTCTTACTCGACAAGTCAAATTTTATAGCAGCGATCGCTATATAGAGCCGCTAATATTAGGAGATACTTGGTTAGCGGTGGGATGGTCAACGGATGTCATCCCGGCGATCCAGCGTTACCGAGAAATTGCCGCGATCGTTCCCCTCTCTGGGAGTGCAATTTGGGCGGATGTATGGGTAAGTCCAACTCAAAGCCAGGGCGATAAACTTTTAGCACAACAGTGGATTGATTTTTGCTGGCAACCTTCAAGTCAAAAGCAAATTTCCATATTAAGTAAAGCGCGATCGCCAATGAATGTAAAAATCAACCCTGTAGATATTCAAGAGGGATTAAGAAACTTGCTGTTAGTAGAAGGCGAAACTTTGGCTAATAGTGAATTTCTGCTCCCCCTACCCAAGGAGACGCAGCAGCAGTACGCATCGCTTTGGCAAGACAAGGTTTAAAAATTGCTAATTGCGGACTGAACCGCGAACGCTGGCTTTACCGGAAGCATTTAGAGCCGCTATATTACACAAACGAGGTTGAACGTTGAAGTTGCAAGTATAAGTTGCTAACAGTTCTTGTTGATAATTAAATACTCTGACGTTGTAGCCATAATCGTGGGCAACATTGCCAAAATTATTAACAAACTCGTAACGCTCTACATAATCTAGCAAACTCCAAATTTGCCGATTGACAACCAAATCTATACGCGGCGAGTTACTTCCCTTAGCTGGGTAAGCCAACCAGTTATCTAGCAACTTGCCGCCAAACTGCTCTTTTGCCCACCATAAACTAGGGATAGTTAGTTGCTTTTGCGAAATATTACTTGCTGTAACTACACCATTTTTAGCGGCGGTATTAGGAGCAAGCAAGCTCAACTCTAGAGGTGCGTTAGCTGGTGGAGGAACGACAGGAGTTTTTACTTGAGCAAAGGGTGGTGCTGGTTGGATAAAAATTACGGCGCTAAGGCTCGTAATTAATGATAGCAGCGCTCTTTTTTTAACCAAAACAAGAAGCCGCATAATTGAGTAGTTGGTTAATGTTTCTACTACTAACTTAACAGCACCACCCACCGTTTGACATAAAAGTTATTAGCTTCTAGGCTCTTTGTCGGTTTGCTTTGAGCGCTTTATTCGTCTGTCTCCAGATTGAGATAAATATTGCCCCAGAAACCAAAGCCCCCAAAACTGATTTAACGGTATTTTTGAGCAGTGTCCTTTGGGCATTTGCGCGACTACTCGCCGCTTGAGATTTTAACTGTCTTTCCCCATCAGCAACTCTTGCTAAAAGTTGAGTTTTTAACTGAGCAACGTTTTGAGTAGGTACAGCGCCGGCTTGGGGATTAAGGCGCGTTAGTACGCTTTGAATTTCTGCGGGTGTAGTTGCTTTATTAAGTACTGCTTGCAACTGTTGCAGTTGGTTTGCTTGTTGAGTGACTCTAGTGTTAAGTTCTTGAGCGCTTTGTCTATCGAGTCTCCAACTAGCATTAATACCCAATGGAACTAATAAGAAAAATAATATCCCCGCAACTAAACAAGCCCAAGATAAGAACTTAAAGATTTTTAGGCTTTTTTCCCCAGAAAATACTAGCACCGCACCTAGTAAAGGTACGGGTACTCGCTCTACCAAACTTCTCACCGTTTGAAATTCCCAAGCGGGGTTCGTAAATAACGCCGGAACAAAAACATCAATAACGTCAAATAATGACAAAGCTAATAATGCGTAACCGACGATGCGAAAAAGAGGAGCGAACCACCATTCATTATTGTTTGCTTTTGTCACGCCGATCGAACCTTGAATTACTACAATTGATCTTGACCAAAAATCATTCTTGGGGATAGTGCTTAATCCACCATTGATACCAAGAAATCCAAGCTTTTTCTAGAAGAATATAAGCCGCCTGTGGTGAAGACTTATTTAAGGGTATGGAAAAATGACTCCATAAGCAACGAGTATCGCGCAGACTTCGCTGACCTAAAAGCCAAGGAATTGTCCGATCCGATAGCAGATCGTAGCGATCGCGATTGTCGTTATACTCTTGTCTACTTAAGGTGCTACCACCGCGCGGGTTGATACAGGTGGTTAAATAAGCGCGGTTTTGGATGATGTACATAGCATAAGTACCAACGCCTGGTTGCTGGCGGACGACAAAAGAGCGATCGCTCGGTGCAGCTTCGACCGAACTATAATCTTGTAAAAATATCTTGTATTCGCCCTGAGTTTCTAATTCGTAGATCGTTTCCACATCTAGAACTAGATTATTTTGGCTGTAGCGATACCGTTTACCGCGATCGAGGGGTTTACCAATAGTTTGACCTTTTTCCGCCGTTGTGCTTATAAATGGCTGGCTTTCTTGGAATTGCCAGCCGTTTATCGGTACGGTTTGGGGAAATACGATTGGTGTAAGTTGGCGTTTGCCAACGTTTGGGTCTAATAGTAATTTACCCAAAACTAGAGTAGTACTTGCAAAAGTAACTATCAGTAATGGTATCCGCAACTGCTTAGACTTCATTCCTTGGGCAACTCCATTTGTTCGTTGCTTTGGCGATCGTCCTCTTGCTTGATAATTAAGTAACAAAAACAACCAAACAGCAACGTGCAGAGCAAAAAGAATATCTCCGAACCTGTACCTGTATGCCAGTATTCAAAAGCTGTAGGATTTGATTTTGCAACTAGAAATGCCATCAGCGCTACCCTTACAGAATTAACCAAAAAGGCAATGACAACCGCAACAAGCGGGACAAGAATTTTTTTGAATAAACTTTTTGTCGGGAACATCACTAAAAATAAAATTGCCAACTTCATTAGCTGCGATATAGATTCCATTCCCGAACAGCCTGGATAGACTTCAACTGCTCCAGTAGGCAAAATAATATTTACTCCTTCGCGCACAACGGGAAACCCTAAGTAGGATAAGAAGGCAAAGGAAAATTTCGCTGTAAATATTGATATATCTAAGCGATGGGTAATATAACCGACAGGTAGGCTAAAAGCAAAAATAATCAGTAGTTCTAGCCAATACTGACGCAAACCTTTGATGCCTGACGCTAAGAGTGCTACACCTAGAAAAACGATAAATGGCGTAAGTTCGACAAAGGAATCAACAGCATCAATATAATTGCTTCTAACTAAAACAAAAGCAATAATTAGAATGCCGAGCAAGCTGGAAAAAATATCGCTCTCTAGTTTTAAAGTCTGGCGTTTGTCAGCTAATAGAGAAAACACCGCTCCCAATCCTAGCAAGCCGATAGTTAGCTGACTTAAGTTACCATCAAGTCTCAGGTACAAACTAGCGTATACGGCAGTCAAGCCACCAGAAATCGCTAATAACCAAAACTGAGTGTTTTCTAGAGGTTTTATTGCCGCAAGGGAATTGTTTTTCATAGTTTTAATTGAGTACAGCCGATCTTCATTCGACAAAAAGCTATAGTACTTTTTATACTTAATCCCACAAACGACGACGGGGAGCGCCGTCTAGTTTTTGGTGAGCATCAGCTAACAAAGCTGGAATATCTAGCTGTTCGGGACACCGAGGCAGGCAATCGCCGCAACTGGTACAACGATCGCCTTTATTACCGGGAAACCAATGACCAGCATTTTCAAACATCGTGTATCGGTAATTACCATAGTCGATCATATCGTAGGCAACCGCAAGATTGCGTAGACGTAAAATTTCGGGAATATTGATATTTTCCGGGCAAGGTAAGCAGGCAAAGCATTGACTGCATTTTTGGGGTTGTATACTATCTAATTGCCTATCTAAGCGCTGGCAGGCGGCAAGCTCGTTTGCTGTCAATGGTTCGCACGAGTCGCTACATTTTAAGGGTTCGACCAATTCCTCGGCATTTGCCGCGCCGATACTGAGGGTAGTGATGCAAAGATTGCTAAGTAAAAAACGATAATTTAATTCTAAAGGTGTAAAGGGGTGACACAAATCGATTAGTTGTTGCGGCGGGGTGTATAGTCTGCCACCTTTATCGGCGGGGGAAATAATAAATATCCCCATGTCTTTTGCTTTGGCTAATTCTAGGGCGGCGGCATGACGTTGAAAAAAGTAGTAATAATGTAAATTAACAAACTCAAATAAATCTGTTGCGATCGCCGCGCTAATTAATTCTAACGAGCCGTGAGTTGAAAAACCAACGTGCTTTATTCGCCCATCCTCTACTGCTTCCAGCACCGCCTGCATACAGCCTCTGTCTTGCTGTACCAACTGGAGATGTTCCCAAGTATTAATCCCATGAATCGCCAGACAGTCGATGTAATCTAACTGCAAACGCTGCATTGATTCATCAATAGAGCGACGCATAGAATCCGCATCTGCCATTGGTGAGATTTTAGTAGTAATATAAATTTGACTGCGGGGTATTGATAAGTTCTGAGCTAATACTGCTCCTAAATACTCCTCACTTTTGCCGTAACCTCTAGCAGTTTCAAAGTGGTTAATGCCACAAGCTAAAGCTTTTTCTATGGTCTTTCGGGCATTTTCTGGAGATGCCAAGTAGCGCATCGTTCCCAAAGAGAAAACAGACAAGTAAAGGTTTGTTTTACCAAAACGTCGATAACGCATAAATAATAGTTTAAGCTTCCCCCGGACTAAAGCCTTTACCTTGAATTAAATCTTCTGGGCGGAGATTGGATAAAAACTCTTTAAAAGCTTTTTGCTCTGCTTCATCCGCATCTCTATCGACAGGAATAGAAGCATCGGCAATTACTTCTTCCATTACCCAAATGGGGCTATTGGTACGCAAAGCGATCGCAATAGCATCGCTCGGACGAGCATCAATATCTTTTTTGACTTCGCCTTGGCGGAGGCTTAAGACAGCGTAAAACGTGCCATCTTGAATCGAATGAATCACCACGCGCTCTAAAACCATACCCCAGACTTCTAACATATTTGCCATTAAGTCATGAGTAAGCGGGCGGGGCGGCTTTTGGTTTTCTAAGGCGCTGATAATTGCCTTAGCTTGGTCTTGATTTATATAAATTGGTAGCGCCCGACGCTCGGTGCCGTCTTTTAGCAATACAATCGGGCTGCGGTTTACAGCATCTATAGCAATGCCAGCAACTCTCATTTCAATCATTGACGTAGCCTCTAAAATCTTTTGTGCTTATGGCGATTGTGGCAAGGGAGTACACTAAAGCTAGATATAAGGTGGTAGTAACGTTATACATATTTATAGTGATAGTTGAATCAATTTAACTTCTATTTGGCAGCAATATTCAGTTTTATTAAATCGGGTTTACCCAAGCGCTCTTTACCCAAGTATGACCCGTCTTGATGAGATTTATGTAAAGCAGATTAGAAGAATTTAAGATGATTTTTATTTAGATAAATATTTTGATTGGTTGTCTATACATATAGTTGAGTTGTTATGTTTACAGGATTAGTTCAAGCCTTGGGACAAGTCCGCTCTTTGGGTAGCGATCGCCTAAGCGTTAATTGCGTAGATAATAATGCTAGTTTAATTTTGACCGATCTTGCCCTCGGTGACAGCGTGGCGGTGGATGGAATTTGTCTAACGGTGATGGAAGTTTTGCCCACTGGATTTGTCGCCGCCGTTTCCCCAGAAACTCTTGGGCGCACTACTTTAGCCCAAAGGCAGCTTGATGAGCGTTTTGTTAACTTAGAAACTTCTTTGCGCGTGGGGAGTAAGTTAGGGGGGCATTTTGTGATGGGACATATAGATGGAGTCGGTTACTTGGATGCTACGGAGCAAACGGCGACTTCTTGGGAGATGAGTTTTACAACCACAAAAGAAATAGCCCGTTATATTGTCCCCAAGGGAAGTATTGCTGTTAATGGCATAAGTCTAACTATTGCTGATTATGACGATAAGCGCTATTGGTTTAAAGTAGCGGTGATTCCTCTTACTTATGCCCAAACTAACTTAAGTTACTTGCAATTAGGCGATGGGGTAAATTTGGAAGCGGATATTTTGGGTAAGTATATGGAAAAATTAATCCCTAATTCTTTTTCTTCTTCCCGCCAGGATGCAGATGACGATTTAACTCCCGCGTTTTTAGCAGAAAACGGCTATTTATAAGGCAAGCGCTAGGCAAGAAAGCGTTGGAGACAAGGGGACAAGGGGAAGGGTAGGTTGCTGTAAAGGGAAAATCATATCTACATTCAGCAATGCCGAAAATTTATTACTAAATTCGTTCTAGTCAGGATTCCTGGCTGTTAGTTGGGCAGGGTTTGCGGAGCTTTTTTTGCTTGCGCGCGATCGCGCGCAATAAATCCTGCTACCAATTTGTAGATTTTATTCTCGTCAAATTGCTTAATTCTCCTGTATCATTTAACTTTGATAGAATAGTCCGGTATCCCGACCGATTAACCGGGGATTAAAAGGAGAAACAAGTATGAGTTGGTGGCGGATAACCAAAAGCAAGTTAAAAAACTTTGTAGCGTTATTTTTGGTAGGAGTAGTATTATCAAGTGCGATCGCCGCTTGTTCGTCAGGAGGAAACAGCACTAATAGCGCTACCGGCGATAAAGAAGTAACTCTTGTTTCTTATGCTGTAACCCGCGCCGCCTACGAGAAAATTATTCCGCAATTTACTGCCAAGTGGAAGCAAGAGAAAAATCAAAACATCACATTTAACCAAAGTTACGGCGGGAGCGGCTCTCAAGCCCGTGCGGTAATTGATGGTTTAGAAGCAGATATAGTAGCTTTAGCATTGGCATTAGATACAAAAAAAATCGAGCAAGCAAAACTAATTGAGCCAGGATGGGAACAAGAAGCGCCCAATAATGCGATCGTCCACAAGTCGGTAGCAGCTTTAGTTACCCGCGAAGGCAACCCTAAAGGCATTAAAACTTGGGCAGATTTAGCCAAACCCGGAGTAGGCGTAATTACTGCTAACCCGAAAACTTCTGGTGGTGCGAGATGGAACTTTTTGGGATTGTGGGGTTCGGTAACAAGAACCGGAGGCAACGAAGCCCAAGCGCTAGATTTTGCAACTAAAGTAATTAAAAATGCTCCCGTATTGCCAAGAGATGCCCGCGAATCTAGCGATGTATTTTTTAAGCAAGGACAGGGGGATGTATTAATTAACTACGAAAATGAAATAATTTTAGCAGGCTTAAATGGTGAAAAGTTACCCTATGTAGTTCCCGATGTAAATATCTCCATTGACAATCCCGTAGCAGTAGTAGATGCCAATGTTGACAAACATGGCACGCGAGAAATTGCCCAAGCATTTGTGGAATATCTTTACACTCCAGAATCCCAACGAGAATTTGCCAAAGTAGGCTTTAGGCCCGTCGATCCTACGGTAGCTGCGGAAGTAGCAAAACAGTACGTGCCGATTAAAAACTTATTTACTGCTCAAGATATGGGGGGATGGGATGAAATACAAAAGAAGTTTTTTGACGATGGGGCAATTTTTGACAAAATCCAAGCTAATTAGGGGAAATATTAGTCTATAGACTGCTAACTACTTGAGGAAAACAAAACTTAAAAATGGCTGTATTTTCTAACGTTAAGCAAAAAAAATCATCATGGCAACCCCTAAATAAGCTCTTAGGGCTATCGGTGCCTTGGCGCATTACTTTAGGCTACTTGACAATTATACTGCTCTTGCCAGTATCGGCATTGATCCTAAAAGCAGCGACAGAAAAACCAATTGACTTTTGGAAAATTGCTACAAATCCCGTTGCTTTAGCGACGTATGATGTCACCTTCGTTACCGCCTTTATTGCTGCCCTAATTAACGGAGTTTTGGGACTATTAATTGCTTGGGTGCTAGTTAGGTATGATTTCCCCTTCAAACGCATAATAGATGCGGCTATCGATTTACCCTTTGCTTTGCCAACTTCGGTTGCAGGGTTAACATTAGCAACGGTTTATAGCGATAAAGGCTGGCTTGGCTCGTTATTTGCACCCTACGGCATAAAAATTGCCTTTACGCGATTGGGAGTAGGGGTAGCAATGTTATTCATCTCCTTGCCCTTTGTGGTGCGGGCTTTGCAACCAGTGTTGCAAGAAATGGAAAAAGAAATCGAAGAAGCAGCATGGTCTTTGGGGGCTTCTAGATGGCAGACTTTTTGGCGGGTAATTTTACCGCCCTTAATGCCAGCGATGCTGACGGGGATAGCTTTAGCATTTTCTCGCGCTGTGGGGGAATATGGCTCGGTGGTAATTGTTGCCTCTAATATTCCTTATCAAGACTTAATTGCTTCGGTACTAATTATCCAACGATTAGAACAGTACGATTATTCGGCGGCGACAGTAATTGGTACAGTTTTGCTCGTCATTTCTTTAATAGTTTTATTAGCAATTAACCTGTTGCAAGCTTGGGGAAGACGCTATGAAGTTTGAGATTGCTGGCAAGTCCTTTAATCCTAGTTTGCCAAAGAAAAAATTAGCGTCTGGCGATCGCCCTTGGGTAAAATTTATTTTAATTGCAATTGCGATCGCTTATCTAGCATTAATTTTATTTATTCCGGCAGCGAATGTCTTTGCTCAAGCATTCAAGTCAGGATTTGCACCTTTTTTGACTAATCTAACAGCGCCGGATTTTCTCCACGCTGTCAAACTAACAGTCTTAATTGCCTTGATTGTTGTCCCCATTAATACAGTCTTTGGGCTGTGTGCGGCGTGGGTAATTGCCCGCAATCAGTTTCGCGGTCGAGCATTGCTCGTTAGTATTTTAGATGTACCTTTTGCGGTTTCTCCAGTAGTAGCAGGATTAATGCTCGTGCTGCTTTACGGACGTAGTGGTTGGTTTGGGCCAGCACTAGAGGCGGCAAATATTAAAATTATTTTTGCTATGCCAGCAATGGTAATTGCTAGTGCTTTTATTACTATGCCTTTTGTTGCCCGTGAAGTTATTCCGGTTTTAGAAGAATCTGGTTTCGACCAAGAAGAAGCAGCAAAAACTTTAGGCGCAAGCGATTGGCAAACATTTTGGCGCGTCACCCTGCCCAATATTCGTTGGGGTTTGCTTTATGGCGTGATTTTAACCAATGCCAGAGTTATGGGCGAATTTGGTGCAGTTTCAGTGGTATCGGGAAATATTGGCGGCAAAACTCAAACTTTGCCGCTATTTGTAGAGGAAGCTTACAAGCAGTATAGAACCGAGTCCGCCTTTGCGGCGGCGGTTTTGCTGGCAGGTTTAGCTTTAGTCACGCTGGTGTTGAAAGAAATTTTGGAACGTAAAACTCAAATTAAAGATATTGAATAGGAGAGTACTGATGTCTATCCAAAATAGCGATAACTTTTCATTGCAGACATCTCGACCGACGCAAACTAAAATTAAAATTCACATCCCCAAAGCCTTGCACGAAGAACCAATAATTTCGCGCTTAGTATCCCAGCACGGTATTACAGTAAATATTGCTGCTGCTTTACTAGGGGCAAATACGCGCGATGATGGCTGGTTTGAATTAGAGCTTCGTGGCAAAGCCGAGCAAATTCAGAGCGCTTTGACTTATCTTAACGACCTGGATTTAGAAATTTGGGGTCAATCAACGGCTCAAGAAGATGGGTGGTAATTTTTAACTGCTAATAGCTATTTAAGTCATCTGGTTTTCAATTGCCCACCGAGCAAGTTCAGTGCGGTTGTTCAACCCTGTTTTACCTAACATATTGGAAACGTGACTTTCTACAGTGCGCTGACTGACATTCAGTTCGTCAGCAATATTTTTATTTGCCAAACCCCTAGCTACAAACTGCACGACTTTTAATTCTGTTTGCGTTAGGTGGACATCAAAAGGAACTTGAATTTTTGATTCGTTATTGTTGCCATCGGTCGATTGCTGTCTTTGGCGAAAGGCTTGTTTGAGCGATGCTTCTACTTGAGCTACTAATTCCTCTGGCTCAAAAGGTTTTACCATATAAACATCCGCACCGATATTTAATCCTTTAACTCGGTCTTGAGCTTGACCTTTAGCAGAAAGAAATAAAACAGGAATCCAGCTAGTACGCTCGTCTTCGCGGATATTACTGACAAAATCATAGCCATCCATTTCCGGCATCATCACGTCACAAACAATCATGTCTGGAACATCGTTTTCTAGAACTTCTAATGCTTCCCTACCATTTTCCGCCGTAATGACTTCATAACCCCGAAATTCTAAATAATCCTTGACTAGCAATATTAAGTTCGGGTCATCATCAATTAGTAGCAGTCTTTTGTGTTCTTTAACGCTAGTTTCTTTCATACTTTGCTACTGGGGTTACTTTTAATTTGATGGAATTTTGTAATAATAAATGTCTGGCATTGTTTTGATATTGGTAGCATTTTGCTATTAAGGCTAATTTTACCAACTCTTTTTCCTCCCTTATTTTGCCATAGCAAAATGCAATTCCAGTAATGCTACGGAATTATATAGTATATCTGGAGTGTTATTATATATTGTTTTTTCCGTCTAGAATCTTAGCAATTGAACAGATAATTGCTACTCCTAGCTTTAGTAAGCTTTAAACCTTAAAAATAGATGTTACTATTATTTACTTTGAGATGTATCAAAGTTTACAGGTTGCGGCAAGGGGTGAGTTAAAAAGGCATATTCTGCAACCACGCGGTTATCGATCAAATGTTCTTGAATAATGCGCTCAATCACTTCAGGAGTTGCTTGACGATACCAAACTCCATCGGGATAGACAACTAAAATTGGTCCAAAACTACAAACGCGCAAGCAATTAGCTTTAGTGCGAAATATACAACTAGGGCGCGTCTCGGTTGGCTTATCGAGTTTCAATTGTTTTAAACGTTTTTTTAAATACTCCCAAGACTCCAAACTTGCCTCTTT
>QQTW01000460.1_pt1 | contig 25456 bp, 25 predicted proteins | sample 1904831 | NCBI WGS metagenome assembly QQTW01 (sample SAMN09435610, study PRJNA476489) | Subsurface metagenome, whole genome shotgun sequencing project. | reverse complement strand
AATGGTTCGGGGAAATCTACTTTGCAATTGCACCTCAACGGAATTATTTTGCCCCAGGAAGGAGAAGTAATTATTGGCGAGTGGTCGGTAAAACCCGAAAATTTGCGCTCTATTCGCAATTTTGTCGGGCTAGTATTTCAAAATCCCGATAATCAGCTATTTATGCCTACAGTTTGGGAAGATGTGGCTTTTGGCCCTATGAATCTAGGATTGCGCGGTACAGAGTTAAAAAAGCGCGTATTTGACGCTATGTACGCTGTAGATATCGATCCCGAATGGTACGGACAAAGAAGTACAGAAAACTTGTCTGGGGGAGAGAAAAAACGCATTGCGATCGCGGGGGTTTTAGCAATGCAGCCGCAAATCTTGGTATTTGACGAACCTTCGGCGCAATTAGATCCGCGATCGCGCCGTCAACTAATTGAATTATTGCAAACATTGCCTTTAACACAGTTAATTGCTACCCACGATTTGGATTTAGCTTTAGAAATATGCGATCGTACTTTGGTACTAAGTCAAGGAAAAGTAGTATTTGATGGGCAAACCGAGCGAGTAATGAGCGATCCCGATTTTCTCCAGCAACACGCTCTAGAATCACCCCTTAGCTACAGTCGTCCTTATTGCTTATTGGAACATTCCCCAATAGCGAAGTCTTACTCTAGAAGTTAGGCTCTAGTATTATGTTGCATAGTTATGACTACATTTCCCTTTTATTCTTTAGTGCGATCGCCCGCTAAAAGTGAAATATTACGCAAGAGTCTTAATTATTGCTTTGGGATGCGATCGCACCTTAACTTCTTTGAATTAAACACAATGCGATCGCCTATAACTTTTTTAAACTCTAGGGTAGTGCGCGATCGCACTACCTTAAGCAAGGTTTGGTTCGTGGGCGTTTTTACAATTGAGCGAGCAAGCGATCATATTCTGCATGAGAGCCAATCCAGAACCAGATCGCAGTGTCTTTTACCAATTGACCAACAGCACGATAATCTCTGTTGATCCGTACAGAATAGATAGGTAATGTTGGATGGATTTTTTTAAAACGCAAGCTTGGATAACTCGGCTCTTGCTTAAATTGTCGATAAGCTTTGCGAGTTTGTGCTTGAACTATCTCTGGTAGAATGGCAAACAGTTGGCGAAACTCAGTGATGGTGCGAGATTTCACAATGTTTCTGGGTCTAATTCCTGAGTTTTACCTGCCCGATACTCTGCTATTGCTGCCTCTGCCAGTTTAGCTAATAAATCTGGAGAACGAGCAAAGGACTCATCCCATCGCTGCTCGTCTTCAATTTCTGCCAAAATTAAAGCAGCGATCGCATCTTGCTTATCCATTGGCAAGGTTTTCAATCGAGCGATCGCTTGTTCTAGCAATTCAGTCATATTATTCAATCATGACACAGGATACCATCATATTATTACGCCTTCCAGGGTCGGGAAAATGATCGCGCATTAACTTCTCTAAACTCTGGCGAAGGTGGGATCACGCAATCACTTCTTTTGCCTTAATAACGAAACCGACTATGTTTGTCTAATCTCGGCTGAAAACTGACAAAGTTTTAACAGATATGAGCCAAAATCGTGAATTAGTCTGTTCCAGCCGAGCTAGTAGACTGCTGGCGTTGGGCAATTTGAAGCAGTAACCGTAATGCTTCATTTACAGATAAATCAGTCGGGAAAGCTTGGGCAACATCAGGATCTAGGAGAACTAAATTTGTTCCTGTTCGATATCTCTCAACATACTTGCCTTTGACACCTCCTGCCATCTTAGAAAAGTCGTAGTCGGGGCGTAGTTCATCTTCTAGCTCGTCAACTTCCTTCTTCATAAAACCTCTTTTCCTGGCGATTGGCTTTTCGGGCGCTGATGATGCGAGTACGGTTTTCTCGGTCAGTGTGGGCGACAACTAATAATTGCCCCAATTCGGATATTCCAATAATAACGTATCGGTTCTCGCCAATAGAATGATCTGGATCGGGAAATGTCATAGATAAAGGGTCATTAAATACCGTTGTCGCCTCTGGAAAAGAAATATTGTGCTTTCTTTGATTAATTACAGCTTTCTCTAGATTCCACTCGAATTCCATGCAGAGAATCTTGTTAGCAATGATTTCAAAAGTGTAACAGCTTAATGAACCTAAAGTTTTAAGTATTATTTGGAGGAGATGATCGCACCCCAACTTCTCTAAACTGAAAGTAGTGCGATCGCGCCTTAACTTCTCTGTATTTAGCGTTGCCAACGCCTGCTGAAACAAAGTAGGAACCGTTAATTGCATTATTCTTAAAACGCCCTTTAAATCCCCCAATTATGGGGGACTTTGAACTCCAGTTACCTCCCAGAATTGGGGGGCTAGGGAGGCAAAATCATACCTAAATTCAGCAACGCCCTATTTTTATCCGGTCGGTGTGCAAAGAGCTTGTTAGCCTGTATTTCTGAGAACTGGCTTTCCTGTTGCAATTGCCGATTCAATAATGCTGGCATTTTGTTGCACTCCACCAGAGTTTTGAATCGCCGATTGTAAACGCAATGCTTGAACTTTATACGACTCTTGGGTCAGCACCTTGTGAATTGTCGATCGCAAATTATCAGCCGTTAAATGGGAAATGGATATCATCTCTCCCACTCCTGCCCAAACAATGCGGGCAGCAACTCCAGGTTGATCGTTAGCAATTGGAATTGCTACCATCGGCACGCCATAAGTTAGCGACTCTAAAACTGTATTTAAGCCCGCGTGAGTAATTGTAAGAGCCGCTCTTTTAAGCACCTCTAACTGCGGTGCATAGCTGACAACAAGCGGATCTCCCGGTAAGTTTGACATTGCCTCCAGTGTCATTCCGCCCCCTAGCGCGATCGCCAACTGTACATCTAATCCGACACAAGCAGCCGCGATCGCCTCGAACACTGGGAAAAGCCGATTTTGAATTGTCCCCATTGAAGCGTAGACAAGGGGTTGTCTGGTCAATTTGTGCCAAGGAAAGGAGACATTCTCCCGTCCAATTGGACTGTGGTAAGGTCCCGTAAAATGAAAATGCATTGGCAGGTCAGCGCGAGGAAACTCAAATTCAGCAGGCTGCTGACTAAGTTGAGCTAGTTTGGAATAGTTGTCGTTCAGATGAGAATGGGGAGGCAATTTCCATTGTTGCCTGTACTTCGCCGTTAACTTCCTGATGGGCTTCGTCAAAACAGTGGATAAGGTATAACCAACCTGGTTTCTTAGTTTTGCACCCAAAGTTGAGCGGTATTGCCAGGATGTAAACAGTGGAGGAAGACTAATTTCTCGATTCAAAGGGAGAGCATTGCACAAACTAATGAATGGGATATTTAGATAGTCAGCGACTGTTCCTCCCACAGGAGAACATTGATCTACGAGCAAAGCTTCGATTTCCTCGGCTTGAATAATTGCCGGAGAATCTTGAAGAATGACTTGCATATCTTGCTCAACAATTTTGAGGGTATCTTTCAATGCTGTTATGCCACTTAGTTGACCTCTACGCGCCATCAATCTTTCCTGCGAACCAACAGGGAACTCTGTCTCACCAATTGCTGTGAATCCGAAGTTTGCAGCTAATACCTTGTCCTTAACATCCACTATGTTTAGGAAGGTAATTTGATGACCGCGCCTTTGAAGTTCAAATCCCAAAGAAAAGCAGTTTGTAAGATGGCTTCCAGTAGGGCAAATGACACCGAAATGAGTCATAAAGATTCTAGTTAATTATTGGGAAGCAGATGAGCGTAAATCCAAGTCAGGCTAACTATAATTATTACACTGAAATTTTCTATGTAATCTTTTACTCAATAACGATGTACAAGCATCCTAGTCATTTTTTAGGGTGTTACACAGAATTTTTCTGCATAACATTTATATTTTTAGAATCCCCAAGAGATGAAAAATACAAAGATAAGGAAACTAAAAGCAGTGCGATCGCAGCCTACTTCCCCTTAAATCTTAAGCGTGCGATCGCCCACCAATTTTTGAAGACTGAATGCAGTGCGATCGCGTCCTAACTTGTCTGGACTCAACAATATTTCTAATTATTATTTTGTGTGCGATCGTGAAACGCTGATACGAGCAATCGCACATGACTTATTTAGACTCAACAACTCCGTTGACTATTTTCTAGTTTTTTCTCCCAAAATAATGCTTTACCCATCTGGGGATTTAGCTCATAGCCACTGAACCCAAACGCCTTGTATGCGGCTTGAGCAATATGGTTTCCTTCCAGTACCTCTAGAGTGAGTTTGCAGCAGCCCAAATCTAAGGCGATCGCTTCTGCTTTATGTAATAGAAGTTTAGATAAGCCTCTTCCTCTGTAGGGTAAAGCAACAATGGCATCGTGAATGTTCAATAATGGCTTGCACGCAAAGGTAGAAAATCCTTCTAAGCAAATAATAAGCCCTGCGGGTTTGGCATCGACAAAGGCGAGAATAACATGAGCAGATTTTCTTTTTACAAGCTCTGCGGGGAGATTTGCTTTGGCATAGCTGGACAGACCTTGACCGCCACCCATAGGGTCAAGTGCATAGGCATCCATTAATTGGATCGTAGCCTCTACATGAGCAGGTAAACTAAGATCCGCTTTAACAATGTCAATCATCTATTAATTTTCTGAATCCTCTACTATTTATTAACATAATTTTTCTGTTCATCTATCCTGAATAATGATTTACCGCCGCTCTAGGTCGAAACTTCCTGCTTATAGCTAAGATCGGCTTAAGCTAATTGCTAAAGTACCGGAATTTAAAACGCATTAATGTATGTTATTTCCATCTAGGCGACATCGTTTGTTATTTATCCTATTTAGCGCTTGCTTGAGTGCAACGCTGTTACTTAACAACTCTTTTGCTATATCTGCACCATTAACCACCAAAAAACCAATGTCGCTGTCTGTAACTGAAAATGTCCGCAAAACTGTCCTTGAAAATGGGCTTACTGTCCTAACTAAACAAGTTAAAACCGCTCCTGTTGTCAGCGTCCAAGTATGGTATCAAATTGGTTCGCGCGATGAAGCCCCTGGTGTAAACGGCATTGCTCACCAATTAGAACATATGTTATTTAAAGGTACAAACAGCCGCCCGATTCAGTTTGGACGGTTGTTTAGTGCTTTGGGTAGCGATTCTAATGCTTTTACAAGCTACGATCAAACCGCTTACTTTGGTACTGTCGAGCGCAGTTTGATAGAGAGTCTTTTAGAGCTAGAAGCTGACAGAATGCAGAATGCTCTAATTAACGCCGAGCAATTAACTAGCGAAAAGCGTGTAGTAATTTCTGAGTTGCAAGGATACGAAAATAACCCTGACTACCGTTTGAGTAGAGCCGTATTGCGTGCCGCTCTGCCAAATAGCCCCTATGGATTGACTGTCGGCGGCACTAAAGCAGATGTAGAGAAGTTTACGGTTGAACAAGTCAAAAGCTACTACCGCAACTATTACAGCCCTAAAAATGCCACTTTAATTGTTGTGGGAGATTTTGAACCAGACGCTACGCTGGCAAAGGTTAAAGAGATTTTTGGCAAAGTACCCAATGCTGAGGAAAAGGTTGTTAAACCCCAAACAACTGCAAATAAGCCACAAACTGGGGCAAAACAGCCGATTGTCTTAAAAGAGCCAGGTGCAGCTTCGTTGTTGCAAGCGGTATATCCCTTAGTGGATATCAACCATCCCGATGCACCCGTTTTGGATGTGCTAAATGGGATTTTGATTGAAGGACGCAACTCAAGACTTTATCAAGCTTTGATTGAGTCGGGACTTGCTAGTAATATGAATGGCTACGCTGCTACTTTGGCTGGCGGTGGGTGGTACAACTTGGAAATAACCGCCGCCCCCGGACAAGAATTAGCAAAAATCGATAAGGTATTGTTGGATGCGATCGCACTTCTCACCGAAAAAGGCGTAACCGATGACGAATTAAACCGCGCCAAAACTCAATTGCAAGCTTCGGTATTACTCAACAACCGCGATATTGTGTCCCAAGCAATGCAGATTGGCTACGACCAAACTACCGCCGGAGATTATCGTTTTACAGACCGCTATTTAGCTGCTATTGATAAAGTTACTGTCAAAGACGTGCAGCGCGTAGCCGCAAATTATTTCGCACCCGATAAACGCACCGTAGGCTTGTTTGAACCTACTAAGCTAAACGGAGAAGCAAGCGGTGGGGGAACTCCTACCCAAATGACCGAAAACTTTAGTCCTGGCGCGCCTGTAGACCCCGCCGAAGTAGCAAAGTATTTACCAGTAGTAGATTCTGCTACACCAACACCCAAAGCGTTACCAGAGCAGTTTACTTTAACTAATGGTGTAAAAGTATTATTGCTACCAGATGCTAGTACGCCAACGGTAACTTTAAGCGGTTTTATCAAAGCTGGCGCAGAATTTGACACGCAACCAAAAGCTGGACTTGCAGCTTTGACGGCGGAAAACTTATTAAGTGGAACAAAAACTAAAGACGATCTCGCTCTTGCTAAAGCTTTAGAAGATCGCGGTGCAAGTTTGAACTTTAAAGCGTTGCGCGAAGGTGTAGATATTAACGGCTATAGCTTAAAGACCGATTTACCCGTTGTCTTGGAAACTTTAGCAGATGTGGTGCAAAACTCCACGTTTCCCGCAGACGAAGTTGAACTTAGTCGCCAACGCGCTTTAACTAGCCTCGACCTAGAATTAGACGATCCTGGTCGTTTAGCGCGGCGAGTGTTTCAGCAAGCGATTTATCCCGCCAATCATCCTTTTCATACTTTCCCCACCGCAGAAAGTCTAAAAAGCCTCAGCCGTGAAGATGCTGTTAGTTTCTACCAAAAACAATATCGTCCCGACCAAATGGTCTTAACTTTAGTGGGAGATTTTGATCCTAAACAAGTGCGGAGTTTGTTGAAAACATCCCTAAATGACTGGAAAGCAGAAGGAAAAGCGCCTGTAGCTAATTATCCTCAGATCCCTAACTCCGAAAAAGTGGTGCAACTTAACCCATCATTACCCGGAAAAACTCAAGCTGTCACTTTTTTAGGCGATCGCGGCATCAACCGCAAAGATCCTCGTTACTACGCAGCTTTGGTACTAAATCAGATTGTGGGCGGAGATACTTTATCTAGTAGATTAGGTACAGAAATTCGCGATCGCCAAGGTTTGACTTACGGCATTTATAGCTTCTTTAGCGCCGGAAGACAAGCAGGCCCCTTTGTCGTCTCCATGCAAACTGACCCCGAAGACGCTAATAAGGCTATTTCTAGCGTCCGCGCCCTTTTAGCTGAGATTCACGATCGAGGCGTTACTAAGGACGAAGTAACTGCCGCTAAACGCTCTTTAACTCGCTCCTACAACGTAGGTTTGGCAAATCCTGACGAACTAGCTAACACGATTAGCTTCAATGAAGTTTATGGTTTAGGAAAGGACGAATTAAGCGCTTTTTCCGCCAAAATCGAAGCTGTAACGCTGGAAGATGTAAATAAAGCAGCCAAAGAACTATTGCAAAGCGATAAATTTGCGATCGTTACGGCGGGAGGAAGTAGCGCTAAATAATAGTTTTTGGTGTAGTACAGGAAAATCCCTGTACTACATCCAAGAAATGACAAGGGGAGGTTAGGGATATGCGATCGCTTTCAAGAAAAGGTTTAGGCACAATCCAAAGCCATACTCAAAACTTTTTGCTTTCATCAAATCTCAATCGCCCAGTACGATATATTTATGCGCTTTTCTATTAATTAATCCATGAATATTTTTACAAACCTCCTTTCCCAGCCTGTTCAAACTCCTCGCCCTAAAAAACAAACTAAAGGAATTGAAATAAAGTCGGAGCGGGAAATTGAAATTATGCGCCAGTCTGCAAAGATTGTCGCCACTGTATTAAAAGAAATATCCCAACTGGTACAACCTGGAATGACTACTCTAGATTTAGACGCTCATGCCGAAAAGCGCATCCGAGAAATGGGCGCAACTCCTAGTTTTAAAGGCTATCACGGTTTTCCCGGTTCTATTTGTGCCAGTATCAATAACGAAGTTGTACACGGTATTCCCAACTCTAAAAAAGTAATTCGTTCGGGCGATGTTTTAAAGGTAGACACAGGAGCATTTTATCAAGGCTTTCATGGCGATTCTTGTATTACGATCGCCGTAGGTGCAGTAACTCCCGAAGCCGCAAGGTTAATTAAAGTAGCTGAAGAAGCTCTTTACAAAGGTATTGAGCAAGTAAAAGCCGGAAACTATCTAATGGATATTGCTGGAGCAATTGAAGATCATGTTAAAGCAAATAAATTTAAAATAGTTGAAGACTTTACCGGGCATGGGGTGGGGCGCAATTTACACGAAGAACCATCTGTATTTAACTATCGCACTCGACAAATGCCCAATGTCAAGCTCAAAAAAGGCATGACTTTAGCTATTGAGCCAATTTTAAACGCAGGTTCAAAGTTAACGCGCATACTATCCGATCGCTGGACAGCCGTTACTGTAGATAATTCTTTATCGGCGCAATTCGAGCATACCGTTTTAGTTACCGATGACGGCTACGAGATTTTAACTTGTCGCTCTAAAGTCTAAGTAGGAAGAAAATCTAGCTTGAAAAGACCTCTGCCAAAGCTGGGAGAGGTCTTTTAGTTTCCAAATTTGGCAAAGTCCTTGACGTTTATGTATGTATTTTGTAGTATTCATGTAATATAAAAAATAGGCAAACGTATATGCCCTACGAAAAATTAGATATATCTACGCCCAAACCCGTACTTTCTTGGGCAAATCATGCTTTAGGCGGACAAGAAACCCAAATGGCAAAAAATGTTGCTGGTTTACCTTTTGTGTTCAAGCACGTAGCGTTGATGCCCGACGTTCACTTAGGTAAAGGTGCATTGGTGGGATCGGTAGTTGCAACTACCGATGCGATCGTTCCGTCGGCGATTGGGGTAGATATTGGGTGTTTTATCGGCGATACTTTAATCCCTTTAACAGATGGGCAATCTTACAAAATTAGCGATCTTGCTAATTTTAATGAGGAATTTACAGTTTATGCCTGCACTGTAACAAACAAAATTGTTGCAGCCAAAGCAACAGCTAAATTAACTAGACGCAATGCAAGCTTAGTTAAAGTTATTTTGGATAATGGAGAAGTGGTGGTAAGCACTCCAGAGCATCAGTTTATGTTGAGAGATGGAACTTACGAGGAAGCACAAAATCTCAAAGCTGAGACTTCTTTAATGCCCTTTTATTCTAAACTCGATCGCGATGGGTATACATTGATTGCTCAACCTTATTCTGGTAGATGGCAAAAAGTATCGCATTCAGGTTCACTAGGTAAAATTCCATCATTCACAGAGCAAAAAACTGTAATTTATAACAAAAACATTGAGCAGTTAAATAACAAACTTGAGAACTTGGAATTTGTAGGTGTTTGCAACCATAAAGTTGTAAAAGTTGAGCCACTCAATTACCAAGAAGATGTTTACTGTTTGACTGTACCTAAGTACCATAATTTTGCTTTAAAAGCTGGCATTTTCGTTCATAATTGCGGGATGGGTGCAATTAAAACTCCATTTACTGCCGAACAATTAGAAGGGAAGCTAAAAAAAATCCGTTTGGATATTGAAGCAGCTATTCCGGTTGGATTTAATGAAAATAAAGCAGTTGAGAAATCTGTAACTAATTGGCAAGGTTGGGCTGATTTTAAAAACTTGCATTCTGGGGTGCAGCGTTTAGAAAGCAAAGCCATGAACCAAATGGGTTCTCTCGGTGGCGGAAATCACTTCTTAGAAGTTTGCCTTGATAGCGAGGAGCGAGTATGGCTAATGCTGCATTCTGGTTCGCGCAATATCGGCAATATGTTGGCGCAAAATCATATCAGTACGGCTAAAGAATTAGCTAAGTTGGCAGATGTTCGTTTACCCGATGCGGATTTAGCTTACTTTGTTGCTGGTACGCCAGAATTTGCCGCCTACTGGCACGATTTGCAGTGGGCGCAAAATTACGCCCGTTTTAACCGAGATGTAATGATGGCGAGGTTTAAGCGGATCGTAGACAAGCATTTGGCTGGTGGTAAACCAACGAAGGCTTTACTATCAGTAAATTGCCATCACAATTACGCCGAAAAAGAAGTGCATTTTGGTGAAGATGTATATGTAACTCGCAAAGGTGCTGTAAGAGCGCGTGAAGAAGATTACGGCATTATTCCCGGCTCAATGGGGGCAAAATCTTTCATTGTTAAAGGGAAAGGTAATGCAGATAGTTATTGCTCTTGCAGTCATGGCGCGGGACGTTTGATGTCTCGCAATAAGGCAAAGCTCAACTTTACGCTGGACGACTTAATCGAGCAAACAAAGGGCGTAGAATGCCGCAAAGATGAAGGTGTTTTAGATGAAATTCCCGGCGCTTATAAGTCTATAGATACGGTGATGAGCAATCAAGCCGATTTAGTGGAAGTTGTGGCGATGCTTAAACAAGTTGTTTGCGTGAAGGGTTAATTATTTAAGCGGGCATTTTGTCCGCTTTTTTAGTAATGGATTCTTGTCAAATTCGAGCAGTTAATCGAGATGATGTCCCATTTTTATGGGATATGTTGTACGAGATTCGCAGCTTGCGCTGTGTACGAGAGGGAAAAACATTACCTTCACGCGATGTTTTGCAAACTCCCGATTTAGCTAAGTACGTGCAAAACTGGGGACGTAAAAGCGATCGCGCCTTCATCGCTAGTAACGCTCAAATCCCTATTGGTGCAGCTTGGTATCGGCTTTTTGATGCAGATAATCCTGGTTATGGCTATGTAAACGATCGCACTCCAGAACTTGCAATCGCTCTCCTCCCTCATTGCAGAAATAAAGGCATAGGAAAATGTCTGATAATTCATCTCCTCGAACAAGCAAAAGCCGATGGTTACGAGCAAATTTGCTTAAGCTGCGATCCAACAAATGATAATGCTTTGCACTTGTATCAAAAGCTAGGATTTGAAAAAGTTGGCGTACATATAATTCAAAATTGGATTATGAGAAAAGTTCTAAATTGACATATAAAGAGGCGATCGCACTATGGTACAAGCACCTCCAAAAATTACTTTAGAGGAGTTTCTGCAATTGCCAGAAACTAAGCCAGCTAGTGAGTATATTAACGGTCAAGTTATCCAAAAACCAATGCCACAAGGGAAGCATAGCAAGTTACAAAGCGAACTAATAACAGCCATCAATGCTATAACGAAACCTCAAAAAACTGCTTTAGCATTCCCAGAGTTGCGCTGTACCTTTGGCGGGCGTTCAATTGTGCCAGATGTAACGCTGTTTGCTTGGCAAAGAATACCTGTTGATGAAAATGGCGATATTGCTAATGTATTTCCAATTGCCCCTGATTGGACAATTGAGATCCTGTCACCAGACCAAAGTCAAACAAAAGTAACAGGTAATATTCTGCACTGCCTAAATTATGGCAGTCAACTGGGTTGGTTACTCGATCCCGATGAAAAATCTGTGCTAGTTTATCCAGCCAAACAGCAAACTAGACTGTTAACACAAACCGATCTACTGCCTGTTCCCGATTTAGTTGTAGATTTACGGTTAACTGTAGCTGATTTATTTGATTGGTTGAAATTATGAGTTAGTAAGGAAAAGCCAAGTAGAAGATTTTTATGCAAGCAAATACTAACGAGTATAAGCAGCGAGTAATTGCTGACTTTAATTCTAGAAGTAACTACGATAATCAATGGCGATATAGCTTTGCGAATCGTTTGGTTGAACTTGCAAAGCTTGAAAGCGGACAAAAAGTTTTAGATATAGCTACTGGTACGGGAATAGTTGCGATCGCATCGGCAAAAATTGTCGGTAGTACAGGTAAAGTAATTGGAGTAGATATATCTTCAGGAATGCTACAGCAAGCACAAAGCAAGATTGATGCAGAAGGTTGGCAAAATATTGAACTTATTGAAGCCGATGCAGATAATCTCAGCTTTGCCGATAATAGTTTTGATGCCATATTATGCTCCTCAGCAATTGTATATTTAACTGATATTCCGGCGGCATTGCGATCGTGGTATCGCTTTTTAAAACCCCAGGGAATTGTTGCCTTTTCTTGTTTTGCCGAAACCGCTATGACAATATCAGTTTTATATAGAGCCAAGTTGCAAGATTATGGAATTACAGTTGCTAATCCTAACGAAATACTCGGTACGCCGGAAAAATGCCTAGAAACGATCCAAAACGCGGGTTTTAAAAATGTAGATATTAAAACCGAACAGTTTGGTTTTTATCTTAGCGAAGCCGAAAGTGCTTGGCAGGCGAATGCAAATAGTGCTTGTGGAGGTCGGGCATTTCAACTACTGGCAAAAAAATTAGCGCAATTGAAGGCTGAATACTCAACAGAAATCGAGGCACTAGCTACCGACAAAGGCATATGGAATGATGCTTTGGCATTCTTTGTAGTCGCCAGAAAGTAATTATCAAGCACTGTACCCCTCCTAAGTGCGATCGCTCTCCTCCCACAATACAGAAATAAAGAGTTATGAAAATCTCTACTAACCCATCTCCTCGAACAAGCAAAAGCCGATGGTTACGAGCAAATTTGCTTAAGCTACGATCCAACAAATGATAATGCTTTGCACTTGTACCAAAAACTAGGATTTGAAAAAGTTGGCGTACATATTATTCAAAATTGGGTGATGAGAAAAACTTTAAATTAAAGCGTGTCCCCCGTCTCAAAATAAACAATAGTCCAGCTTGGGGATTTTCTACCAAATCACCCAAAGACCTCTCGCATGAATAATCTTTTGCCCTTCAAGAGCGTCCTCCAACATTTGCCAGCAGCTTCGATCGAAGTATAATCTAGCACCAAATTATTCAAACTGAGGCATTAATTGCAGCGTACCAATACCCAACTCTTTAGGCGAAAGACTCTGCCCTTCAAACAGCGCCATCATATCTTTTAAATGCGGCTGTCCCCGCGAAGCCCCCATTAATCCTCTAGCAATAATTAAACCGCAATAACCGCGAGTATGTTTGCACCGTTCGTCCCATTTTTTGCGGGCGGCGACGTGGACTGGATCTCGATCTAAAAACTCACCAAATAAAAACATTTCGTTGTTTTCAGTTTTCAATACTCCCAAGTCGTAACTTTCGCCAGCAAAAGGATCTGCTCCCGGATTAAACCCAATGCCTTTAATACCTCCCGCTTCTTGAATCGCATTAACGATTGTCATGGCTTTAGGGCGAGAAGTTTGAATTAAGATTACTGGCAACCCATCCCCTGCTTGAGTGGGGTTTCCGACTTGTTGGTGATAAATTGCCCCTTTACGCAGATAATCGACCATTTCCCAAGAGACTACACCCAAGCTTAAAAAAGAGTCTTCCGGGATCAAGTCATCTCGCAAAGACTGAAACAAAGGCATTTCATCTATTTCATCATCGCCATCAAAGGTCATTTCCTCTAATTCCATAGTTAGTTGCGGCATTGTGGCGACAGTAACTGCAATTGGCTTTGCTTGAGATTGTGTATCCGTTGGCGGTAGGGCAACTTTATATTTATGCTTAATAGGGGTTATTTCCTCCGATAGACGATCGCGCTCGTCGCGCAAAAAGCGATTGAGTCCTTCTAAAGCAACATACATGGCGATCGCTTCTTCTTCGTACAGTACCGAGCGCAAACCTTCTAAGGGGTGAATATTTCCAAAAGATGGTTGAATTTTCTCTTGGGGTAAGTCAGCTAAATCGATAATTTCGTCTTCGTCGTCGTCGTCTTCGCCGCTATCGGTATCAAAAGTCAAAAATAAGCAGTCTTGCTGCAAAAAAGCTTCTTCTAAGTTTCCTGGCGATTCATCTTCTAACAATACTTTTGCCCGAAATTGCTTTAAAGACTCCTCCGAGCGATAAAGCAAAATGCCGTACTCCATCCCCAGCATTCCCATAATTGAAGCGTAGAGCGTGCCGATATCCCACTGATTCAATTCGATCGAGATAATTTGATGCTCCTCCAATAATTCCCAAGGAGCGCTATGCCAAATTTCAAACGCTTTTTGATTAAGAGCTTGGGCGTACTGGGGTGGTAAGTCGGGGGTGCGATCGTCAATTACTTCTTGAAAGCTGCGGTATAGTTCGTCAATTAAAGGCAAATCGGGGACGTAATCGATTGCAATATCTAGTTCTTGGAGAGCGCCGCGTAAAAAAAACTGAATTTCGCGACTTCTCACCACTATTTTTTGGGGACGTGCGGGTTTAGCGGGGCTATTGGGATGCTCCATCGCTCTTAATAGCGTCCTGACAACTGCTTCAGGCCCGGTGTCTTCGGCTACTACATCCATCGCTCGGACAACTCCTTGCGACCCATCTACCCACAGGATACACTCTCCCTTAGATTCCAAGTTAGGTTCGAGCGCCGACGCGGGCGGCGAAAATGGACGGCGATCGCCTTCCCAAACACTAGAAATCTGGTTTAATTGTTGTAACCGACGACGAGTAGAACTATTCAAAGACATTGTCATAAACGGGGCTAATCACCAGAGACGATGCGAAAAGTGTGAGGAGAGGAGATGCTTTGAGCAGATAGTTTTTGGTCAAAGTTGCGCTTTTAATTGAGATTAACCCTTACTTATAAATGTTTGCCACAATTTGCGCCCTTCCTCACTAATTATTGACTATCAATTTTAAGATAGATAGCTTTGAAAAATTGTAACTACAGGATTGTTGACAATAGCCCAAACCGCCACTATGTAAAGCTAGGCTTGTAACTTGCGCCTTTAAAATTGAAAGTACCTAACAACAAAGGCAGTTAAAAGCTCTACAACTCGCTAAAATAAACTAAAAAGCTGTTATTACTTCACTTTAACCTTAAAGCAGGTTACTAACTATGACAAATTCTACAATTCAATCAAGTCAACGCGGAATTCAACTTAGCCAAGCTGCTTTACAACACTTGCAAGCGCTGCAAAAGCAACAAGGAGGTGCTTTGTGCTTGCGAGTAGGAGTCCGTCAAGGAGGTTGTTCGGGAATGTCTTACATGATGGATTTTGAAGCGGAAAGTAATATTAGCGAAAAAGATGAAGTATTTGATTACGATGGCTTTAAAATTGTCAGCGACCCCAAAAGTCTGTTATACCTTTATGGTTTAATGCTTGATTACAGCAATGCTTTAATTGGCGGTGGGTTTCAATTTACTAACCCCAATGCGGCACAAACTTGCGGCTGCGGTAAGTCTTTTGGTGTCTAACGCCGCTTAAAGAGGTAGAAGTGATAAGGTAACTTCTGCCAATTCCTTGTTCTTATTGTTGATGGGAAACGATGACCGAAACCGTTAGCTCTTTATTTGAAGAAAGTTTAGAACGTTACAAAGCTGGAGAAGAAGTAGCAACCTTAATTCCAGCCTTTAAAGAATTATGCGATCGCGCGCCTAAAAGTAGCGCGGCTTGGGCGTGTTTGGCTTGGCTATATTTGTTAGATAACAAGCCCAATCTTGCCTACAAAGCCGCACTAAAGGCAGTAAAATTAAATCCTCAAGACGCGCAATCGCGAGTTAATTTAGCTTTAGCGATGTTAGAAAATGGTACGAAGGGCGTACGCGAACACGTCGATTTGGCGATGCAGCTAGTCATGATTGATGAAGAAGTCCGCGCCGAAATCAAACAAAGCATCGCCGATGGGTTTAGTCGCAAACCTGGTTGGAAAAGCCTAGAAAGAGTGAATAAATGGCTGTTTAAAGTTTAAATAGGCTACTAAAGGAGACATGAGTTGATTTATGACTGACCAAACCAAGCAAGAAAACATTGTGGTTAAATGGATTAATTTAGCTTTAGTAGCAGATTTTTTTGTTGTATTGTTTGCCTTTTTTTGGTTAGCGATCGCCGTACTCGGTCACGTACTCAAATTGCCCCTAGGTTTAGACCTATGGTACAAGCTTTGGACACCAGTATTTACGCCAGCGATCGGGGTTTTAATGGCAGGGTCGGTTATTAGCGGCGCAATTGGTAAAATTAACCAACTTCGCAGTAATAGCTAAATTTTATTTAAGCGAGTTCTCCGTTGCAACGCTTTATACGTGGCTTAATATGTCTTTAAGTGCTTCTTTAAGCGTGGGGTACTGATAATCGAAGTTATAGCTCAAAGGGCGCTGTGGCAAGACTTGTTGCCCCTCCAACACAACAATCGATCCATCGCCAAGTAACGCCTCTATAGCTAAACTAGGTACGGGCAACCAAGAAGGACGATTCATAACTTGACCCATAGTTTGGGATAACTCATTCATCCGCACGGGGTTGGGGGCTGTACCGTTGAGTACGCCGCTAATATCGGGGCGAGTAAGTGCTTGAATAATTAAATTTACTAAGTCATCGCGGTGAATCCAAGAAAACCACTGCCTGCCTGTACCAATGGGACCGCCCGCAAAGAGTTTGAAGGGTGTGACCATCTTATCTAAAGCTCCACCTTTCCCCAAAACTATGCCCAAGCGTATAATTACTAGCCTAACTCCCGCCTCAACAACTTTTTGCGCCTCCGCTTCCCAATCTAAGCAAACTTGAGCCAAAAAATCGTTGCCTGCTGCACTGGTTTCGTCAAAAGTCGCATTTTCGCTAGTCCCGTAATAGCCGATAGCCGAAGCATTCACTAATACTTGAGGTTTGGGATTTGCCAGGGCGATCGCTTCAACAATTTTTTGCGTCCCTAACTTGCGGCTATGCAAAATTTCTTGCTTGCGCGCTGCCGTCCATCGCCCTTCGGCAATAGGTTCGCCAGCGAGATTAACCACTCCATTACACCCCGATATAGCTTGCTGCCAATCTCCCGACTCTGTGGGGGTGTAAGCAACTATTTCTACGTTGGGATATCGAGAACTAGGAAAGGTTTTTTGGGCAGAACTGACATTGCGAGTCAATATTAATATGTGATGCCCTTGGGAGTGCAATCGCTCTACTAAACGACTGCCGACAAATCCGGTTGCACCAGAAATCGCTACTTTCATGTTTACCTCGATCGATAATTATTAATTTAAGTTGACAGTGGGGCAATTTCTGCTTTGTCTAATATTTGCGCGATCAAATCTTCGCGTTTTACCGCCATCATGTGAATGCCGTGACAAATTTGCTGCGCTAACTTAACTTGCTCGGCAGCGATCGCAATTCCCTCTACTAAAGGGTCGGGGGCATTTGCCAAGCGTTCGATCGTTGCATCGGGAATATTTACTCCCGGAACGCAGCGATTGATAAATTGAGCATTTTTAGCAGATTTAAGTAAAAAAATCCCTGCCAAAACTGGTTTATTAGAACTTGCTGCAATTCCATCCATAAATTTTTCTAGCCGCTCAAAATCTGTAATTAACTGACTTTGAAAAAACTGCGCCCCAGCTTCTAATTTGCGCTCAAAACGACGCTGCAAGCTCGACCAACTAGGCAATTGCGGATCTACTGCCGCCCCGACAAATAGATCGGTTGCGCCATCGGTAAGGGGGATATTGTTGTAATCAAAACCAGTATTTAACTTGCTAACTAATTGCAACAACCGGACGGATTCTAAATCGAATACACTTTTAGCTTCTATATGATCCCCTGCTTTTACCGGATCGCCAGTTAAAGCTAAGATATTGCTGACCCCAAGCGCATGAGCGCCCATTAAGTCCGCTTGCAATCCGATCCGGTTGCGATCGCGGCAAGCCATCTGACAAATTGGTTCTATACCTTGTTGAAGCAAAAGTACCGAGGCGATTACCGGACACATTCGCAATACCGCCCGACTGCCATCGGTAATATTTACCGCATGAACTCGCCCTTTAAGAGTTTTTGCCATCTGTAACATATTACTGGGATCGCCACCCTTGGGGGGTGCGACCTCGGCAGTAATTAAAAATTCTTTGTTTTTGACGGCGGTGCGAAATATGTTACTCATTAATATACGGGGATGAATAGCGGCGAATAACTACACTGGCACAGAATAACCCAAGGCTGCTTTGACTTTACTCAAGGTATCGTTGGCGATTTCTTCAGCTTTTTGTCTGCCAGAGCGTAGCACTGATTCCAAATAACCCTTGTCGTCCATGACTGCTTGATATTTTGCTTGGATTGGCTGTAAAGCCGCGATCGCGCTTTCAGTTAGTAGGGGTTTAAATTGTCCCCATCCCATATTTTGACATTCCTCTGCTACGGCTTGCTTAGTTTTGCCCGATAGTAGCATATACAGCGTTAGTAAATTATGACACTCCGGGCGTGCGGGATTGTCGAAAACTAGCCCCCGCTCTGGATCGGTTTTGCAGCGTTTGATTTTTTGGCTAATTTGCTCTGGAGTATCGAGTAAATTGATGCGGCTGGCTTCGGCGGGGTCGGACTTAGACATTTTGCGCGTACCGTCTGTAAGGCTCATTACCCTCGCGCCAACAGAACGAATCAAAGCTTCGGGTAATTTTAAAACTGGATTTTCGCGGGCAAATAAGTAATTAAACCGAGCCGCAATATCGCGGGTAAGTTCTAAGTGTTGCTTTTGATCTTCACCTACTGGAACTTTATCTGCTTGATAGAGCAAAATATCTGCTGCCATTAGCACGGGATAATCGAGCAAACCAACATTGACGTTTTCTCCTTGTTTGATGGCTTTTTCCTTAAACTGAATCATATCTTCTAGCCAATTTAAGGGTGTAATACAGTTCAAGAGCCAGGTTAATTCGCTATGAGCGCAAACGTGAGACTGGACGAAAATATGAGAATAAGTTAAGTCAATGCCGCAGGCTAAATATAAAGCGGCAATAGTATAAGTATCTGCTGCTAAGGTCTTAGGATTATGCGGCGCAGTAATTGCGTGTAAGTCAACTACACAAAAAAAGTTTTCGTACTGATTTTGCCCTTCTACCCAATTACGAATTGCTCCTAAATAATTACCTAAATGCAAATTTCCTGTAGGTTGGACTCCCGATAGAACGCGCAGACTTGCCATAAATTTTAATTTAGTTACCAATAGCCGCAAATATCTTACTTGTTGATGCTGCAAATAGAGCGATCGCTCTGGAAGATGCTTAAGGGAAGTATGGTTTACAGCCGTTAAAAGTAGAAAAATTTCAAACCGCGTTTAATTTAAGCATCCTCGTTCATCTAGTTTGACACTTTTGAACAGAACTTGAGCAATCACGAACCGAGTTTAAACGCTTCAATAAACAAACTGTAGGTCAACCCAATTTTCAGGGCATTTAATGACTCTACCCAAAAGCTGCGCACTTCTCCAAAGCGGCGACGGTAATAAATTCGATCTATTATCTCAATTAAAGCAACTAAAATTCCCGCCGCAATAATATCCAAGTCTGCCGATTGTCCCGCCGTTGTAGAAACTGCCGTCCCCAAAAAAAAGCCAAACAGCAAACTAATCGTCAGCAATGACAGCCGCCGCCAAGGATTAAATAACCATCTGCCTAACTGCCCGCCAAGAGCAGCAAATAAATTATTAAGACGAGTATTTTGCATCGCTCTAATTAGCCTCCAGGCAAGTGTGACAGATTGCAATCTGACAATATCCTTTTACCAAAGATATCTTACAAGCTTTAGCCTATGGCAGTAGTCCTAATGACGTTATTTCTAAATTTACCAATAGATAATAGAGATATAAACTGACAACCATGATAAGCATAAAGAAACTGGATATTTATAAAACTATGAAGGCAAAGTCGTCGGTGTACCCAGCCGTCATGATTGCTTCTTTATTTGGGTTGGTAGTATTGGTGGTAGGGGCAATGCAACTGAGCATATCGATTGAGCCACAAACTCCTACAGCATCGCCACCAAAGGCTGAACCGCTTGCCGTACCGTCTTCTACCCCCGCAGTAAAGCAAACGGCGCGATCGCCTGCGCCCAAAGTAGCAGGAGTTCCGGGGGCTTTAATATTAAGCAATCAAACCGATCTACCTGTACGAGTAGCTTTGCTGGCAAGGGGCGCTGAAGCGGTAGAACCTGCTCACTGGGATTTTGCGCCTTTTGAAGGTAGCACCGAAGGGTTGGTTCTTTCTTTACCAGAAGGGAACTTTAAACTCAAAAAAGGAGACATTTTAGTTGCCTTTGCTCAAGATGGTTCGGGTCAATATTGGGGACCTTATGTAGTCGGCGAAAGCGATGCACCTATTTGGGATGCCAAACTCTCCCGGTGGCATTTAACTTTGCAATAGCTTTAGTAGAGGAGCAAGGGCTAGACATAATCGCTGATATACTAGGCGATCGCTAATTACTTTCACCAATTGCATGAAAAAACCTCTAGTTAGTTGGCTAAACAATACTGCAAATCGTCCTCGCCAAGCTTGGATTTTGGCTATCTTATGGCTGCTGTTCGTAGGATGGGTAGCCTTCTTTTGGCATTTGGGTAGTATTAGCCTAATTGACGAAACTGAGCCGTTATTTGCGGAAGCTGCGAGGCAAATGAAAGTAACTGGCGATTGGATTACACCATTTTTTAATGGTGAAACTCGTTTTGATAAGCCACCATTGATTTACTGGTTGATGGCGCTTGCTTATCAATTTATTGGCGTAAATGAATGGGCGGTACGTTTGCCTTCGGCTTTCGCTGCTATGAGTTTAGTTGGCTTAGGTTTTTATACAATTTGGTTATTTGGGCTGCATACTTCCGCCCCAATGGTAAAGTTTGAACGCCGCCGCTATTGGCTAAGTGCGGCAATTGGTGCGGCTTTAATGGCACTAAACCCAGAAACAATTGTCTGGGCGCGGACGGGTGTATCGGATATGCTGCTGGCGGGGTGTATGGGTTCGGCGCTGCTGTGCTGGTTTTGCGGTTATGCAATTTCTGTACCCAAGCTAAAACTGCGTTGGTATGTGGCGTTTTATATTTTAATTGCGGCGGCAATTTTAACTAAAGGCCCAGTGGGAATTGTTTTACCTAGTTTAATTATTGGTTCGTTTCTGTTTTACTTAGGGAAACTGCGAGAAGTTCTCCAAGAAATGCACGTAGTCTTGGGCGGCTTAATCATTGGCGTAATTTCTGTACCTTGGTTTGTGTTAGTTATCGCGCGCAATGGCAGTGCTTATATTAATTCATTTTTTGGTTATCACAATCTCGAACGGTTTACGGGAGTTGTCAATCATCATTCTGCTCCTTGGTATTACTACTTTTTGGTTGTGGTACTAGGCTTTGCTCCTTGGTCAGTTTATTTACCTATAGCAATTTATAAAATAAAATTATTAGCGCGATCGCACTGGCAAAAACAAGAACGCATTTATCAATTAAGTTTATTTGCTTTATTTTGGTTTTTAGGCATTTTTGGCTTTTTCACGATCGCCGTTACTAAGTTACCTAGCTATGTCTTGCCCCTCATGCCAGCTTCGGCTATTTTGGTAGCATTGCCTTGGAGCGAACCAATACCCTATCAGCCTAGTTGGAAGTATCGCCGATTTTTTTATATCAGCCGTTGGTTAAATGTAGGTTTAGTACTACTTCTAGCTTTAGCATTATTTTTAGCGCCGGGTTTAGTCGGTGTCGATCCGGCAATTCCTAACTTACGCCAACTTATTCAACAATCAGGTTTACCAATTACTGGCGCAATTATCTGGGCGATTGCGGGAATTGGAGGAGTGGTTTTACTTCTATGCCGCCAAGGGCAATGGCTAATAAAATTAAACTTAGCTGCATTTATCGCGTTTGTAATATTTGTCATGATGCCTGCCGCTTTTTTAATTGATGAAGCAAGGCAAGTACCCTTAAAAGAATTATCGGCGATCGCGGCGGCAACCCGCATACCCAATGAAGAATTAGTAATGATTGGGTTCAAAAAGCCCAGCGTAGTATTTTACAGCCAACTGCCCGTAACTTACATCAAAGAAACTAATGCGGGGATAAGTTACGTGCAGAAACTCCTAAACGCAAAATCATCTTCATTTTCAGCGATGGTTTTAGCTCAACCCAAAAAGCTAGTAAAGTTAGAAACTCCTGCCCTAAATTACCAACAATTAGGAGAAGCGGGAGCTTATAAGTTGATTCGAGTTGCGCGCCTAAACTAATTTACCCGTTCGCAATCAAAGCTTGGTGGATGTAGTTTAACAATTCCTCCATCGATAGCGAAGGCGGCAAAATCCGCGTAGAAATCGCCTCTAAAATTCTATCTAAGTCAGCTACTTCTTGAGATGATTGGGGAGCAGAAAATCGCTCTGATGAATAGCTATCCCTAGGTTCTACTTGTTGGCGCAGTTTATTAGACTGCGGTTGGACATGATGTTGATTTAACCAGCTATCTAATACTAAAATCGGCGGTAATTTTTCTTCCTCACTCAAAGCCGTAAGTGCCTGGATTGCTTGATAAGAGACGTTGTTGCCTAAACTAATCAGCATTACATCCACGTTAGCAGATTGAATTTGCGGCATAGTTTCCGCCCAAGTGTGGCTCATTGTCGTTTGAAATCCAGCCGATTGCAAATACTGAACCAAAGCTTGAAACCACTCGTTTGTAGTTGCATCGCCGATTGAGTCTGGAGGTTGCAAGTCAGGCAAATTAGCAATATCAACTATTAATAAGCTCGGTTTCCAACCGATCCCCGCCGCTACCTGCAAAACTGCTAATAATGAATTTACAGTTACATCTTCGTCCGCAGTCAAGCAAGGAAATACCATTAACCCTGGTATTTGATTTACCGCCTCAGTCGTTGCCGCATTCAACGTTACTAAAGGTAAGCGTTTTAATTTAGGGTATTTGGTAAGTTGCTGTATGTAAGTTAGCGGTTCTAAAATTGAACCATCGATAACAACTACATTTGGTTGCCAAATCCGCGCTAATAGCTCTGCTTGTTCTAAGTCATCCGCTTCGACAACGCGGTGATGGAGTTGCAGAGAACTAGAAGTTAACAAAGAAGATTCAAACGGCGTAACCAACCATAAAACTGTTAATAAGTCGCACCGGGGACGATCGCGATCGCTATTTTCTGAGGGGAAAACGGGGGTTATAGAGCAAAAACGATTCAAAATTTGCTGCAAATTGTGGTTTTGAATCGGGAGGCTGAGAAATTCATCAGCTTGGTTTAAAAATGCTTGCTCTCTTTCTGCGCCTGTGGCGGTAATTATTACGGGAATTTGGTTAGTTGCTACATCGGCTTTAAGCAACGTAAGTACGTCCCAACCGGAAAGCATAGGTAAAACTGGATTGAGAAATATCGATCCCGGTTGCAATCGCCGCGACTTTTCCAAAGCTTCCGTCCCCGATCGCGCAACTACAACGCGATAACCTAAAGTATTTAGTTGTTCGCTGAGATTTTCTACAAATTGAGGCGCGGCTTCCACTACTAATATCAAAGGGTTAGAGCGCAATTGCAAGGGAGAGGGGGTGGCTTTAATGCGTCCCCCCGCCAAAGTTAAAGGAGTCGGAGAAGTGGGGGGTGTAGGTAAAAGCGATGTTGGTGTTTGTCCGGGGGTAGGATAAGTCCTAGGACTTGTTTCTTCGTCGGCGATACTTTTTTGCGGGGGACTTGGAGGTAAGAGCAAGGTAAAAGAGCTACCAATTCCTTGTTTAGATAAAAAAGTTACATCGCCACCATGCAAGCGAGCGAGCGCTCGTGTCAGGACAAGTCCCAATCCTGCGCCTTCAAATTGGCGAATTAAGGGGTTTTCTAGTTGCTGAAACTTTTGGAAAATTAAGTGCTGTTGCTGCTCGGAAATGCCAATTCCTGTATCCCACACTGTAAAAGCAATCCAGCCTTCCCAACGATTGACTTGCAAGCCAATTTCGCCTCCTGGTTCGGTAAATTTGTAGGCGTTACTGAGCATATTTACGAGCATTTGACGCAAGCGTAATTCATCGGCGATGAAGATATCTATATTCGGTTCAATTTCTAAAGTAAATCGATGCTCCTCTGGAGGTTCGCTAGTAGGTTTTAAGGTGGTTGTTACGATCGCTTTTACTTGCTCTAGAGCGCGATCGCATACCGCGCGAATCTGTACGGGTTCTAAGCTTAGTTTTAGCTGTCCTGTCTCCATCCGCGTTAGGTCTAAGATGTCATTTACTACTGCCATCAAATGACGACCGCTTTGATGAATTAATCGCGCGTAGCGCTCTTGGCGATCGTTCAATTGTCCTAAAGCTCGATCTTTAAGTAAAGTTGATAAGCCCATTACTGCTGTAATTGGCGTTTTTAATTCGTGACTGATACAAGCTAAAAATTCATCTTTGAGGCGGTTTAATTGCACGATCTCGGCGTTTTTGGCGGCAAGTTCGGAGGCTAGTTGCTGCTGGTAGCTGATATCGTTAGCTACCAACAGCCATAAGTCTTGACTTAAATTTGTTAGGGGAATTTTAATAAATTCCCATACTTTTTCTTGTCCGTCGGGTGTAGGACAGATACAGACGCAAGTACCTGGTTTTGTTCCCAACTGACAGCGACTAAAACTAGGCTGCGCTTCCTCGTCGTCAGAGTTTGCTATTTGGCGATCGCTTTGAGTACTTTCTTTTGGCGTTGTAGTATTTAATAGTTCGGCTATTTCTTGCCGGACGGCGAGGGAATCTCGCCACAAGCCAAAGTGTTCTTGCCAATTTGCTGATTGAGAGATCGCTTCTCCGGTATTTGTCTGCAAAACTACTGCCCAAGGCAGTTCTGCTACTATTTGGATTAAAAATTCTAAGGCAAGTTGAGTAACCAAACTATGGTTCGGCGATGAAGATAATAAGTATTGTAATAATTGTGTAGTGCTTACCAACCCTAAGTATTTACCCCCATCGTCAACTAATGCCCATTCGTTGTGGGGACGAGTGTTTTGCTGCAAGTGCAAATTAAATTGTTCTAAGCTGCAATTGGTTGGTAGCAGTTCTAAAAGTTCTATAAGGTGAGGATTATCGCCAATTGCCGAGCTTAGTAAGCGTTGTTTTTTTGCTGTTGACAACTCGCCTAAGTGTAGGTTCAATGTATTTGTAGAAATTATACCTATCGGACGCTGCCTGTTTACTAATACTAGGCGATCGCATTTTTTGGCGGCGAATAGCTCTAACACTGCGGCTACCGCGATAGTGCGATCGCACTCTGGTACGAGTGCTATAAAACTTCTTAGATTGAGGTTTGACATTAACATCATGCAGCGCCGGGAATCATCTTCAGAGCTAACACGGATACTTCGTTTTCCTTGGGATCGTAATTGCTACATCCGCAGGCTGTGCCTGTTGCTACCGTTTTGATGACAACTTTCATTTCTAGGTTGCGGTATCTATATAATTAATTGCGGCTCAAACTACTTCTAATGCGATCGCATTTAGCAATTATAATAAAATACAATGTCTTATTGGATCTATCTTTAATGACTATTGGCTTGGGAATTGACATATTATTTGTGGAACTGCTCCGTGACTAACTATTTATATTTTATCCCCAGAAATCTTTCCGAACTTTATCATTTATATATTAATACTTTCTTAATTTTTTAAAAACCGTTAGTCTATTGGACATATTAAAGTATAACCCCTAAGTTTAGGTTTTTTTAATAAAAATTCATGGAGCGTTTTATTTATCAAAATGGTCAAAAGCACGTAGTATTTCAACAAATGTCTTTAGAGCAGCAAGATACATTTTTAGC
>QQTW01000459.1_pt1 | contig 25469 bp, 32 predicted proteins | sample 1904831 | NCBI WGS metagenome assembly QQTW01 (sample SAMN09435610, study PRJNA476489) | Subsurface metagenome, whole genome shotgun sequencing project. | reverse complement strand
GGACGAAAATATACCCGCCGCTCGTCGAACATCTCAAACTCCAAGTGCGCATGAACGTCAAGTCACGGGCCGTGGAGCTACGCACATCCAAGCACACAGTCGATTCGGGTGCACTGCAGAAGGGAGAAGATTTTGTGAAGGCTTTTAGTTTGGGATTCGACGTCGATGACGCGATTGCGTTGCTGCGGATCGACGAGCTTTACATCGAGACATTTGAGATCAAAGATGTCAAGACGCTTCAGGGAGAACATCTGAGCAGAGCGATAGGGCGTATCGCGGGCAAGGATGGCAAAACGAAGTTTGCGATTGAGAACGCAAGTCGCACGAGGGTGGTCTTGGCTGATCAGAAAATCCACATTCTGGGGGGGTTCAAGAACATACACATCGCACGAGAGGCCATCGTCAGCTTAATCCTAGGAAGCCCTCCTGGAAAGGTATACGGCAATTTGAGGACAGTAGCATCAAGAATGAAAGAGCGGTTCTGAAGTCCGGGCCCTTGATCAACCTCGTTTCACATCTTACCTGTTGGCGGTGTTGACACCGAGTGCTTTCACCATCACATCCTCGCTGAGTACAGTCTCTCGACAAGTATGGCGTTCCGCGCTGGCATTCTTCACAAGTAGTGGCCGGGCAAGACAGCATAATTCGGCAACAGCAATACGGTCAGGTATTACAGTATGTGGATTGCTCAAAGCTCGCTATTTTAACCTCATGGAAGCGTACAATTCCTACAGCGCGAATGCTTCACCGTCTAGCAAAATAGAAAAAAGCGCTCTTATCAAAAGCTACGGTTCTCTTTGCAGCCTGATGCCTACAACACCGAGCAAATCCTCTCCTCTAGAGGCCCAAAGCCTCCTGCACGGAATCACCTGCGCGGCCATCGCCCTTAGCCACTTCTCCGGAAACCCGGACGTAGCGTATACGGCGCATGTCAAGCTCTCAGCCAGTGGCATGCCTTTGTCCGGGCTCAGTCGTCGGAGCGCTGCATCCAAAGCGTCGAGTTGCTTCTCCGCAGCGATTCCGGCCCAGAGGAAACTCACGCCCGTACCATTTACTAGAGTGTCATACAAAAGCAGTTCAGCATCGCAGTCATCCGTTCGGAATTGGACTTGACAACCCGCGAGCCCCTGGCTGGTCCATTCGATTGCTGCATCTCTTGGGAGTTCCTGCACCTGCGCAACAAAGCACGGCGGTATGCGTGGTGATGCAGGATCCTGTAATTGCACATTGTCCATGTCCGGGAGGGGCGGTCGCCAGTCTCGGATGGGTTTTTGGCTGCTATCACTCCGGTTGCTTCGGCCATATTTAAGTTCCCACAGGTCGACCTCATCTTCGCCCTCGTCTTCTTCATCAGCCGGTGTTTCGGGTGCGAGTACGCCGTAAATGCCCTCCCAGGCTTCAACTGCTCTCTTCGCTCTCTCATCAGCTAGACGGTCGTCGGCTGCTGATATGAACGCAATGCCTGCAGACCACCATCGAACTTCCATTGCCCGCCCGACCCGCCAGAGGTGTTGCAGCGCCAGCACGGCGTGCGCCGCAAATGAATCCACCTCATCATCAGCGTCCGCAGTCTTCAAACCCGTCAAGAGGTTCTGTGCGTTCACCACCTCCATGCTCGCAGGAAGCAGCGGGATCTGCCCAGCCATATACACCAACCTCGCCCCATCACCCTCCACCGTCCCCCCCTCCCCCGCTGTATCGCCATCACAAAAAGCCACGCTGGTCGCCTGCGAATAAGGCCCAATGTTCGCCGGCGCCCAGTACGACCGACTCTGGACATGCAAGCCGCGGCGCAGCTGCGCGGGTCCCGTGTCGACGACGACGGAGAGCATGACGAGCGCGTCCACAGGCAGCATGGCGTCGCATGCTACGGTGACGCGTGCGGGAGGGTTGGGCGCCGTGAAGAAGGCGCCGTAGATGGGGTTCAGAGAGGTGAAGGTCGACATAGAGTGGAGGAGAAGCGTGGAGAAGATGATTGAGGAGGGGGTTGTTGCGTGGGTTTGGAGTAGGGTGGTTAGGCGTGTGAGGATGGCTTGGAGTTGCTGCGCTGCCTCTGATGAGGGGGATGGAGATGTCATGTTGGAGATTGTGATGGTGGTGCCGAAGCGTCGGACTGTCCATGGCGGTGGTGCTGGATGATGCTCATCGCGTTTGTGATTTATCATCCCTCTGGATCTCGTAGAATCTCGCGTCCGTAATCGCCGTAGCAGCGTATCAAACTCGTCGTCTAGAACATTCGGGATCTTCAACTTCTCCAACCATCCCCTCTCAACCCCATCCCCATCGCCTTCGCTCTTCTCCTTCTCCTTCTCCACAACCCTCGCCCCCCTTATCCTAACCACCGCACTCCCTCCCTCCCCCTTGACAACCTCCCACCCCTCCCCACCAACCTCAATCCTCCCCCTCCACACCCCCCTCGGCCCATCCAGCACAACAGTCTCATACTCCCCGCCCTCCCCCAACACCGCCCCTCCTCCCCCCACCCCCTCACCAACAACAAACCTGCCCACCGCAGCCTCCACCCTCCTCCCGACGCCCTCCGTCAGCACATCCTTCCCCAACAGCCCCTCATCCAGCCCGCCCCCAGCGACTTTGACAATCCGCGCATCCATGCCGACGGCAGCCATGTGCGCGAGCAGCGCGCGCGGGCCGGCGCGCCACGTCAGCGCGGGGTACTGCCAAAGGAAGGCGAGCGGGACGAGGTTGAGACGCTGGGCGACGGACTCGATGCGCGTGCGTTGGTAGGTGGAGAGGATGGCGCCGGCGCTGAGGGCGGTGGCGGTGGGGTGGTTGTGGAGAATTGTGGAGAGGAGGGGGAGGAGGGATTCGGTTTCGTCGGGGGGAGTGGGTATGGAGGAGGGCGGGTCGATGGAATGCTGGGTTTGTCGGGATGGTGGTTGCTGATGAGGAGATGCTGCTGGAGGTGGCGCGTAAGATGTCGAGGTATTCACGGCGTGGCCATGAATTGGATGGCGATATAGAGGGATTCCGAGCGCCTGCGCGTACAGGGCGACGATGCTGTGGCCCACGGTCTGGTACATGTAGCTGTTGATATCGTCTTCCTCCTCTTCCTCTTCCTCATATCTTCCCTGCTCTTTCCCTCCCTGTCCCTCTCCATCTACCTCTGCCACTCCCACACCCTCACCGACCCCACCATCCGCACCACCCGCAGACCCGCGCTCCGGCCTTGAACGCGCCGGGTAGAGGCTCGCGAGCGCGACGACATCGTGCCCGTTGGAGATGCAGTGCAGGATGGAGAAGAGCGAGTCCTTGCCGCCGGAGATGAGCGCGATGACTTTGAGGGGCGGTGGCATGGTTTGGGTGGGGTTGTGCACATGCCATACCTAAAGATCCATGTTCAATGTTGGATGTGGAACAGCAAATTTGTGAAGGTGAGCATGTGAACGAATTGCGTGTTTTAGCGCGAACCGGATCCTCTTGACTAGGGATTACTTTTCAAGTTGGGTCGACTTTGGCTGGATAGACGGAGAGTCATGGATCACGGGCACAGAGCTACAGCTATCCATGGATGAAGCGTACAAGTCGCTTTCTAGGACACGTTCACAGCACACAGCCACGGTCAAATTGATGGTATGCAACACCATTCATACAGCTATATACCAAACTATCACAGCGAACATGACCAGCATATCCGAGCAACCCCTTGAAAGGAGACAGCTACGATAACAGGAGCGAGGCAAGGCAGCGAGAGCGATGTCTCTGATACGAAAGAGCGAAACGACGCGCCTCAACGAAAGCAACGACAGTAGCTTTAACTGGCAAAAGATGGTGAGATGGTACACGAAGGTCGCTATGGAAAAGGACAAGCCCCTATGAAAGCGGGGGAAGGTGTCGTTGGCTATACTAATACAAGAAGCGTTGGGCGCGTGAGGAACGATGGTGGATAGGAAAAAAAGAGAAGTATTACACATGCCGGAGCTCAAAGAGGGAAAGAGACGTGGAAAAAGGAACCCGGTTTGACAAAGAGAGAGTCGCCAGCACGCCCACTCGAGCTCGAAACCGGCGGGTACGCCAGCAGTGAACGAGGTCACTGGCCAACGAGACGCCGGTTCTGGCATCGAAAAAGGCGTACGGCTATCTTCTCATGGCTATATCAGCCAGCAGAAGTGAAGAGAAGAAGGGAAAGGGTAGTGAAGTAGTCAAATAGACTTTTTGAAAATCCGCTGGTGCGAATGAAAGCAACGCTAATCCGAAGAGCAAATCTATCCCGCCGTCCGATGCGTTGCCCAGGTGCGTAACAGCGTCAAGTGGGCGAATCCGCCCGACGTGAGGCGGCCATTGATGACTCAAAGGCCCCTGTATTTCGTATATCGTAATCGCAGCGGAGCCGCGCTCGGAGGATGCAGGTCCATCACGAAGAAGTTTGTCAGGCGCGGCACCCTCACTCCTCCCGTTTCCGCTTCTTGAGGTTCTTGGCGGAGTACTGGGCGGGGCTGTCGCCCTCTGAGCTGTCGGAGCTGTCGGGCTCGGTGTTGCCCGCTGCGGCGGCGGCGTCGAAGAGGATGGCGCCAAGGGCACCGGGGTCGGACATGTCGTAGTGATGGTCGTCCTCGTCGTCTTGCCGGTCAGTCTGCGACTCGTCGAGGACGCTCATGACGATGGCTCCGGACCCGTGAGTCCGCTGGTGCTGCGAGAGGTTGTCGCTGCGGGAGAACTTCTTGCCGCAGTCGGCGCAGGCAAACGGCTTCTCGTGGGTGTGCAGGGAGCGGTAGTGGCGCTTGAGGTGCTCCTGGCGCCGGAAGCGGCGGGAGCAGAGCGTGCAGACGAACGTCTTGGATGGGTCTTCGGTTAGCGACTGCTTGCGGCCTCGTCGGCTGACGGGCGACTTGGCAGCGGGTGCTCCGTCGTCGGAGCTGGAAGCGTTGGCGGCATCGGAGCCGTCGGACTGGTCCTGGGGCGATTCGGGCTGGTGGCGGTCGGCAGACCCGGATTGAGCGTGGGTCTCGTTGCCGCGGGCAGCCTGGGCGATGGAGATGGGGTGGGCTGGGCCGGACTCAAAGCTCAGGGCGTCGAGCTTGAGCGTCCTCTGTCTCGTGGTTGGCATCGTGTCCTCGGAAGAGAAGGAGAGATCGGAGCCGGGAGGGGTGAGCAAGCCGCTGACGGCGAGGTCGTCCCCAAAGTCGCTGAAGGTCTCCTCGGTGAGGAAGCCGTCCTCTTCCTGGGGCACGGCGACGAGATCGGTCCGCTGCCGTTTGCTGCCGAGGAAGTGAGCGTTGGCCGTCGGAGTGAACTGAGCGAGGCCGGCAAAGTCGTCCTCCGAGTCGAGCTCGAAGAGAGGCTCAAATGTCGGAAGGCCGTGGATCCCGACAAAGCCGCTCTGGTCGTCCCCCTTGGATGCAAACCCTTCACCCCTGAGAATCAACTTGTGCTCCTCGTCGTCACCGGCGCAGAGCGTCGGCAAGCAGGGAACGTGTGGGGGTAGTGTTGCTGAGTTGACTGTGAGATTATTGGGGTCGCAAAAGTTCTCTGCGACATCAAAGGTGACGACCTGAGGGTTTGGTGATGGTGATGGTGAGATGGGCGCGCAGGAGGGTGCTGAGAGAAGATACGATGCGGGAGCCTGTGCGGCACAAGGCTGGATAAACACTGCTTCTCGCTTAGCGTCTCTTCCCCTTTATGCCGGCAAGAAATTGCCCCAAACCAAGGAATATGCGCATAACACATGTCAAGCACAGAGGCGCAATCAGAAAATTGCGCCTGCGCGTGTACTCATGTAAAGATGCATCTCAACAACCAAAAAATCTCGGGATAGTCATACCTGGTGTGACCGGCGGCGACCCGGATCGGGTCCAATCGCCTCCCGCAAGCATGTCGGAAAAGACCTCTTCCTCCTCGTAGCTCTGCTTGAGTCCGTCGAGATGGTCATGAGACATGTATCCACCGTTGACGGGCGTGCACACGCCTTCGCAAGTCGAGGGCGGGCTGCTAATGGCGCTCGCCGAGGAGGAAAGCGGAGGCGTTGACGGGGCGAATCTCATGTCTGCGCAGTCCGTGTCGATGGGCAGGAGGTATGGACTATCCTGGTGGACGAGTATCGTTGGCTTGTGGTATAGCGGTCGAGGCGAAGCCATTGGTGTGAGCATGTTCGGCGCCCCGTACAAGGGCATGGACGGATACGCGGCCTGGGAGCTCGAGGAAGACGGTCGGGGATAGATCAGGCTCGAGGGAAGCACCGGCAGTCCGTTGTGAATGGTGCTCTGGCTGGGCGCGGCGCTGTATCCCTGGCCCTGCGGGTGCGGGGAGAAATGTCCATGTTGGCGGCTGTCGGCGCTGGGGTCCGGGTTGTAGTAGAAGAAGTGCGATTGACCCATGACTTGGGTAGATGCTGGATATGTGTCCATCGCGTCGTTCGGGCTGGCGTCCGAGGCTTCTTTGGCGATAGGTTAGCGTCCGCACACAAGCATCAAGCCTCACTCCCGACAAGGCAGGAGCAGACCAGAGTCAAAATGTGCGATCACTCACGGCCGGATCAAGCGCGAACGTCAGTTTTCTGTCGGTTCAGTATACTCGCCACGGCAATCAAGTGGGCAAGTCGATAACGAAACCGAAGCTGGAGGAACTCGTGGCTGATATGGCGAAAGAATGGAACACGCGAGACGCAAAGAGAGCTACCCAAGAGAGCGACTGGAGGACGGACGACAACAGAACGGGCTGGCTTCGACCGAGGACGTTGCGACGAAAGTGCAGGCTGATGATGCGGATGGCGAAGCAGCCGGGGCCGGTTGACGCAAAGGAAAGCGATCTTCCAAAGGAATGGATGGCGACAGTCGAAATGGATCTGTCACACGAAACGGACGTCGATTGCTATCCAAAAGGAAAATGAAGAGCAAAAGAGGCCGTAGCGAAGAAATGTTAGAGAGCGAGGCAGTAGATGAGACAAGTCGAGGTTGATAAACCTCCCCCGAAGCAAGGAAAACGGAACGAGCGATGGGCAGCGAGACGCCAAAGATAAGTACAGATCAGCGGCAAAGAGAGACGACGCCGGGCCCAGTTATGAAGGCCAACCTTTTTTTTCCTTCTCGTCCCACCCAGATGACAGCCAGGAAGCGGACAAGGGCCCAGGCACTAAGGGAAAAGGAAGCGCGGCGCCCGAGTGGGACTAGCTACCACTTGCGGGGGGGGAGTGAGCCGGGAGGGGAACGTGCTGTGGAAGGCGCAGCAACCTCGAACGGGACCCAACGAGAGCACGGCGGCTGCGACTCTTCCAGTTGCCCGCTGTGACGCCCCTGCTGATGCACCATCCAACCCAGTTTCCGCTAACGCAGACCCGACCGGCCGTCCGGCTGCGGCCGCGCGACTTGGGTCACCTCTGGGTGACTTGCTGTGCTCTGGCCAGTGGTGCGCAAGGGCCTCGTCCGTGGGTCCGTCTTGGAACCAAGGCGCGCGGCTTGACCGTCGACGGCCGTGGATGAGCGACTGCACCGATACCTCGCACGCTCGTTCTGTACTTTGCGGTCCCTCCGGCCTCGCGCATTGGACGGCGTCCTCTGCCCGCGAGAAGACGTACGCCAGCCAGCAGCCGTGGTGTCTGGCACAAGTCGCATGAAACCTTAGCGTGTCCACCACGTCTGCATAAGAGTCGAGCATAAAGACGAGTGAGTCCGGAGGGTGCCACACCACTCGCCTGGCGGATGAAAAGCACCTGACGATGACTCGGCGGACGGAGGCTTCTGGTAGGCGGAGACTCTTGTTCGTACCGCTCGGAGTATGGCGAGGTACCGTCGGCGAGCCCAATAGGCAGAACCGCAGAGATGTCTGTGATATGCTGGCCGGTGGTTTCGGGGAGACGCAGATCTGAAGCAACCCAATCACCGTTCCAGAAGGACCGTAGCGACTGTGACGACGTCGCTCTCGGTACCTGAGCGCATCGTACCAGTGGCAAACCACCAGCGCTGCTTGCTCCGTTCAGCTGCCTTATAGTTCGTAACAGCACCCATGCTTGCCTCCGGGACGCACTGTGGGTTTTGCGATCAAGCTTATGAGATGTCCTGTCTCGGACAGACTTATTGGATCTTGGGACGGTACGTTGGCGCGGGAAGTGCTCGAGTGTTCCGCTCCGGCTGAAGGCGGCGGCATGAGACTGTCACTCGCTATTGTTTCGGCGATTTGGGCATGCGTGGATGATAGATATCAGAATATCAGTCTGGCCAGCAGGAGCGGCATCGCTATGGGCATCAAGACCGCGGATCCTTGATCGCACCATTACCTTGAGCTCAATGATCGGGGCCGGCTACAGAACGAAAATGTGGAAAAGCCACGTCTATGTTGCAGACTTGTGAGTGTAAGATGCATACTGCACGGGATGTACTCACCGAGAAAGTCGACGCAGATGTTCACGAATAGTGGACACATGATGTTCGCTCAATATCTGGTGGATCTGTGGACGGCATGCTGAAACCGAATCACGAACGAGGCACATTGGCCCGCACGTTCTTTGGAGCTCGCTGCGACACTACCAACGTCAGCGTGCTATTCTTCAGTGATGATAACGTCAAACTGCGTGAATATGTTCGTGATACTACTCGGTAAGCTTTCGGCTATGCAGAACGCAGCGGACGATATAACCTTGGAACGGACGATCTGTCGCGATAGTTTCTCCGTTCTATTCTGTATCTTGTGGGAGGGTGTACTTGAGGCCGTGCTAGTTGGACTTGACTCGGGCTGCGCCGGTACCAGGCGATACTTAGCCGCTCTATCGATATGCGTGCACAGTCCGCGCATCCCCGCCTATTGCTGACGTCGGAGCTGAGTACCGTGCCGTACCTGCGTAGTCTGTGCCAGTCGATGCTATTTATAGCGTAGCGCTCCGTCCCAAGTCCGTACTCATCCGATGAACCTTGGGAAGCTTCTGCGGACGCGTCAGACCCGTACAACGAGGATCCGGATCCGACTCTATCCTCGCAGCCTGTGTATATATGTCGATGTTCTGAAGATCCAACATCGGCGTCGTGAGTCGAGCAGTGCGTTGCCGCATCTGGCTGCACATGCGTATCTCTGTTGCTTTTTGAGGGGTGTGTAGCGTGATGCCAGCCCTTATGCAGACGTCGTTGCACACCCGATTTCACAATTTGCCGCACAGAGCGCCGATACAGTGAACAAATCACTTACTCCGCTTCTCATCCTCGAGCAATTCCTTCGAGAAAGCCCGAGTGTGCCGACCTCAGTGGATTCGGCATGGCGATGGCGCTAAGGACAAGCCAATCGTTGTGATCAGCGATGGAGTCCCGAAAAGCAAATTGTGAAATCCCAAGTGCCCCGATGTCCCTCGGGTTCCCACATGTGCCTGGTAAGTACTCTGCATTTCGTGTATCGGTCGGCCCGTAGCACCGCAGCTGCTCGCACCAATGCAGGAACAGCGCAGGTACGGAAACACGAGAACGGCCATCGGGTCTGTCGCTGGTGAGGTTTCATCACGGGCCTGATAAGGTACAGGCAACTTCGGATCGGCGCTGTCAATAGATGTCTTGATTAAAGTCATCCAGTGTTCCCATCCTTAGTGCCATCCACAACATGTAAAGTGTGTCTCGTGGGGCGCTTCCTTACGAGCGATCTTCTCTTCCTTCCCTCTCCAGGGTCGGAGATCTTTCCAGACAATCGAGAACGAGTGCAATCTCATGAAAGCATATATCGCATGGCGTATGGAGTACACGATTCAGAAGCCAAAGCCATGACAGGAACCAGATGCCTTCGATATGCTTTCTGCATTGGCATGACCAGCCTCTTCTCTTCTCCACGTTCAGCGCGGGTTCGTGGCGTCGGGAAGTGGTCGGTGGGCTTGCACACGGGCCCCGGGCCCTGCCAAGTCGACGCCTCCGCAACAGACTTCTCCAGCTAGTCCGGCCATGAGTTTTTCTCAGATTATCGTCGCGAGGTGATGACTTGCAAAATACTGTCAGCTGGAGTTCTGAGGGGAACAAGTTTCTCTCCTTTCGCCGCGAGATTATGCCATCGCATAAGATCGTCAATCGTAGCAAACTCGCGCATATATGTAAGTTCCGCAGTGACTTGTCCGGACGCAAAGACTCGACAACGGCACGCAATGTACGCTCGTGACGATGCATGAGCTGGAGTGCATGATAGTCGTCTGCGTCGAGTCGCTCTCCGAGTAGAGTTTGAAATTTCGGCAGCTGGCGCACTACTGTACTATGTTTAAGCGGGACGGACAAGCGCGACGCAGCTTCATCAAAGTAAAGTCTGATCCACAGAGAAGTGAGTCCAGAATCGGGAACCGGGGTCCCGAATCTGTGAATCTCGCAATCAAACATCCCTCAATTTGGACGCCCGGAAAGCCTAACGCGCTTTAAAGCGCGCCACTAGGCACCGGGGTAGAACGGACGTCCACCCCGCCCACGAGGGAGATTGCAGACCCTGCGGTGGAGATGATCCACGAGAAAAACCACGGCTCGGCGACAGCCCGCCGCCGTGGCCGGCATTCCAAGCCAATCCGATAAGGCCAGGATGTGGGGAAATGCGAGAGTGTCAACACAGTCTTCAGTCTTGCCGTCGGCCAAAAGTCTATTCAGCTCTGGCCGTCTGTGGCGTGGCTGTCATGGCTGACTCATGAGTCGATAGCGCAGTCAATCCCAGAGGAGTCGGCATATGTTCTAGCGGCGCTGTTCATCGGCAGTAAGCTGAATCAGTCTGCATATTATTACTACTTTGCGCTCCGCATAAATAGGCGTAAGTTGGCATACACCCATCATTGAAGATCGGCCTGACCAGTTTTGCTTCAGGCAACCACAGCAATGGGTGTCCATGTGGCCAAAGGCGTGATCCTGCGGAGGCTTTTCATGTGTCCACGTTCGTTATGACAGTTGTTTCCTTTTTGAAGATGAAAATAGAAAACTCATCACTTTTTCCCACATCTCTGCCGAGTCAGCAAGCCTTGCTCATTGCCGGAGCATTACTCGTGTCGCCATGTTCAACGTTGATGAGGGCTATGACGACGTCCCTTCTCTGCCATCGCAGCAATGAATGTCGCAGTACTTGTGAACCGTGTATTCCCTTCGACCCAAGTCCATCGCGGTAGGTGCCTCAAACTCTATTTCCTCCACTAGCTATTCGTGTTCAGGCGAGAGCTTCGCACTGGTATGAAGTAAAGTTTCAGAAGGAAAAGCCGGAAAGCCCAGGAGCCCAGCGAAGACGCAGAAGCCACTATGACGGCTTCTTTGCGACGAACCTTGCTTTCGGGTAGACAAAGACCTCGATGTAGCCCAAGCTCTTGACGACCCAGCACGCTCAGTGACGGGAATGATATCTGATAAGACGCCACATCGACGACTGGCACCTGCCTCGTTAATAGGAACGACGAGCTGCAAGGCGAGCTGCAAACTGTCAGCGACGTCGTCTTTGTTTCAATCTTACCAGATATAGGTAATATCAAGAGTAAATCCCAAGGTGTTTCAGTTCGGCGGGAGAATCCCGGAACCGTAGACACTATTCCGGTCTTCCAGAGACCTTGCGGCGTCCTACACTTTGACCAGCACGGCAGCCAAAGAAGAAGGAATCAACGTGCGCAGGCCATCTGTTGACGAAGATATCTGTGGGGACAAAGACTTGTACAAGGGTAGTAGGGCTGAGTCCCCTCGCCGTCTCAGCTGCGTTTGAGAAGAGCTCGCTTTGACGTAGCGAAGAATGTGAAATAGGCAGCTGGCCAACGCCGAGAGGAAAATTATGAAATTCAATAGACGACATGCAAGAAAATAGGGTACACGGAGCCGAGTCGGCGAGCAAGAGCCAGTAGCTTCTGCTGCCCACGTCAACATGAAGAAAGCCCATCGTTGTGGTTAAACGAAGCGGCATGAGTAGGAAAGAATGGAGCACTCGCAGGCCTCAGAAAGTGTCGGTTGAGTTCATGCTCAGGCTGTGCCGAGTCACTCTCTTCCTATTATAACTGATACGATTGTATCCATCATCATGGGCCTGATGTAGAAGAAAAGAAGAAAGTCTGCGAGGAGAAGTAAGATGATGTGTGATCGTGCCAAGCCTCGGCTCAGAATCAACCGGGATTCATCCGAGATTCACCCGAGAACATCAAGATGTTGAAGCATGTCGTAAAATTGAAAAATGCTGCATCACAAACAGGCCAACCCTGGGGAGAAGGAAATGGCATGTCTGGTAACTACTAAGGCTGATACTCTAACGCACGTAAGGAAAATGGTGGAAGGTTAATTTGATAAAGAAGTGCAAAACATTCCTTAGATCGTTCCGTTACACGTCGAATCACCAATCGCGTGAGCGAGTATGAGCACATCTGGACCATCCGTAGATTTGAGAGAGAGCACCCGGGGCGAAGGATGAGTTAGATTGAACACAGTTCTTATGAGGGACCGCATAAACCTTGGGAGGGGTAGATACTCGAAAACCACGCGAACCTATTAATGAGTCTGTACTCGATATTCATTTCTAGCATATATGCGAGATGTAGTGCTGAGGGTGGTTAACATCACGAAGTATGCATATATTTTTGCCCACGAAAGCGTGGCCTCTCGATGAGAGTGTTGGTGTTATATGGCTCACGATGACAAGTACCTCAGTAGGAGATATAGACCAGAGACAAAAGCATGTCACGCAGTTCACTATACCACTCCAATCCCCCGGGTTGGGTGAGACTATCAATTTAAACCGATCGGAAACAAAGTTTGGCGAGACCGAATGCACCCATATACTCACGTCCTAGAGAACTGCGCCCGCTGCACCAATTTCCTCACCTCGGCGGCCATCTTGCGCTGAAACTTGGCATCGCGCGGCACGCAGTGCCCCTCCGCATGGCGAAGCACCACCGGACTGTCACACATGGCAGCAAGCAGCTCCGCCTGACTCCGATACTCGTCCTTCGCCCCGAGCAGATGCAGCGTCGGGACCTTGATCCTCGCGTCCGCGGTGCGGCCTGGGGTATACCGCGCGAGCAGTTTCGCGTCCTGACCGGGCGAGACCGGAAAGCCGAGCGCGTTTGAGGCGTCCAGCTCGGCGGCGGAGAATTCTGGGTCAGGACGGTTGGTCTCTTGCGTTCTTTGCCGGGCGGCCAGCCATGCCTCGACGCCCGAGTCGTTGTCGATGTCGAAGGGCAGGCTGGCGCCGGCGAAGATGGCGAGTTGGAAGATGTCTGTGAGGGGCTCGTCTTTGGAGTGTTGTAGCATGATGGAGGCGGCTAGAGCTGCGCCCTGGGAGAAGGCTATAACGCCGTCGAAAGGGCCTTCTTCGTCGATAGTGGCGTTGACGAAGATGTGTGCTGCTTCGACGAGCTCTGGCGTAGGTAGGTTGTAGTAGCAGAGGTACGGGCCTGGGAAGAATGAGGATATTTCTGCTATGTGTTAGCGCTTACACAGTCTATAGTTGTCGTATCTTGGGCAGATGGTTGTTGAGAAAGCCGAGTGGGGTAAATGAGCCGCTTCAGAGAAACTTGTCAAAAACCTCATCTCATCTTCTTCCCTGTCTCGATGTGGCATGTCGAAGCCAACATTGAAGCTATACAACGAAAAAAAGGTTGAAATACCCTGGCTCGTCTCGCACTCGATGTGTCCATCCACGAAGACAAACTCATGCCCGTCATCCTTGAGCTCAGCCACGAGGGTATTGAATTGAGCTTCAAGGATGGCGGCATTCGTGCCCATGCCGTGCAGGCACAAGAACCGCATGGTTGGTATGGAGCACTAGGTAGTAGGCTGAAAGTATTGATTATTATCAAGCCGGATCCTTGCCACTGTATTTCTCTGAGGCTGCCGGCAGAGTGTCTCTTCAGCGGCATGGGTGGGTGCCGTTGCGACATTCATTGTGCGAGCTGAGCGACGAGGATAAGCTGACTCTAGGCACATCAGAGCGGACACATGTCCACCATAGAATGGATGCTGCCCTCACCCAGTCAAAAGTCTAAGGCCAGCAAGGCTTGATATCAAAACTTCCAAGGCGTGCTGTGGTGGTATGTTGTGAGTTCCAGATCTTGTCACTCGCCGCGACTCGCTTACCACCAATACACCACTCCTCTCCGAATCATAAGATATACACCAAACTTGCCAGATGCATCCGAAATGGCAGTTCCTGGAGCGAGATTTCCAAGTCCAGATATACAGACAAAAAGCAGTTGAGAAAGCACGCCAACGTAGGGAAAGGACCTTCCAGAGCTGCTCGGGATCAGGCAGGGCGTAGAGCCTGTGAGCAGCTGGCAGAAGAACCACCCCGGCGACTTGCATGTCATCACAATCCAACGGATCTGCAATCACAGCATTGACTGACCGAAATAAAGCCACCGTTTGACGCCTGATCGGTACCGAGCCGTGGAATATTGCAGAGGCGTCTGTTTGGACTCAGGGCGACGTAGCCGGAGCTCTGGAGGGCGTTCGCTGCCCGCTCAGTGTCCTCGACAACTATCTGTACGCCTGATAGCACGATTCCGACCCTGAAGTGGCCAACGGCATCTTGACCCCATGTTACATATGGAATGCGAAAGCGTGAAAGTATGTGGCATGGCTGATAGCGGTCGGTACCATCCGCGAGCTGGTATCATGCTTGTGGAGCTGTGCGTTTGTAAGGTTTCTTTGACGGGTGTTCTCTTTTCTGTTCAATAAAGCCCACTCTTTTCGCTTGACATGCGGAAGACAATCAAACGCCGGCGAAATCATGCTTGGTACTCTGATCTTCGTGTTGAGCGAGAAGGGAAAACGTATTCCTTTACTATTACAGGACGGGTAAGTGAAGCGTCAAATTCCTTTTCATGACACAAAATCCTTTCAAGCGCATGTTGACGGTTCTGGTCTCGAGCTGGCAGCTCTCAGACCTCACCGTCATTTCTTCAGATATCCACCACCGAAACCGATCACCCCGGTTAAACCTAACCATCCGCCCGGACCGCTGCTTGTGGAATCTGCACCAAATGAGAACACCTCGCTTGGAGGCGCTGCCAATCCTGCACGGGAGCACTATGTGAGGTTATCGGTCTTCCAGCTACGCAGAATATTCAACGGTGCAGCCAGGTCTCAATAATGGTAAGACTGCGGTCTTCATCATTGGCCGGAATAGCACGCCGAATGCTGAGGACGACCTGGACCTCTGACAGCTACTTCATCGCGATGGGAGCCATTACCCAGCGAACAAGGACTGAGTTACCCTGCGGGACCGCAATCCGCTCGGGAAGTGCTCAGGTGGCAATCGTCGCTCCACGTTCGCCGCCGATCTTGGGCTTCAGGGGACTGAATGGTATCCCACGTATTGCTACCCGCCGCGCGCTTCTAGGCACGAGGTCATATATATTTCCTCAATTTCCCTACACTTTTGGGTCACATTACTATACCTCTTTTTCATCCCCTCCATATATTTACCTCTCGATCATCTCGCCACAGCTGAGTAAGGCTAAAAAGTGAGATGATCAATCAACGACCCTGTCCCAGGACGAAAGGCCGCCGAGCCAAGGAAATCAGCAAACCGCTCTTCACACAAACACACATTTTCAAGCATTCTGACTTTTATCGACCAGACCATCCGCTCAAAATGCTGAGCATAATCCTCGCCTTCTCTCCAGCATTTGTAACAGCATTCTGACGTTTACCGACCAGACCATCATTCAAAATGCTGAGCTCCATCCTCGCCTTCTCTCCGGAGATGTTCTTGTGTTTGTTTTTTGCCACTGTGGCCGCCGCAGTTGCGGCCCAGTGTGCCGGTGCGAAATTTATGTCTCATGTGGTGGCCTTGGCTGCCATCCCCTTTGTGAGTCAATCTCAGACCTTTTACTTCTTATCGCATGAGCTTCTCAAGATCTCTTCTCTCATACGCATATGCTTCTGCTTTCCTATGACCTGGCCTTGTTGGCCTTTGGTGCTGCCACTTGAGGTTGATCTGTTTCCGTTTGGCATCGGTGACACGATGTGAGCTGATTGGCTGCCACTGATGCACAATGTGCCTCATCTTGTCGTCTTTGGCCATCATGTCAAACTCTCATGTCTGCTGGTACCTAGTCTCGCACTCAGAATCCTGGACAAAGAAGCCTTACTCCTCTGCCCAACATTCAACCTATTAACCTGCATAAATACGTCCTTACATCCCTCTTCACGCTCCGAGCTTCACTTCGCCCTCTCTTTTCAGCTTGAGATCTGTGGAGGACGAGTTAGGGCCATTCTCGAAAAAGTAAATAATGACTTGGTCCTGCGGAATCTGGGCCTCTCTGGGAAGATTTTGGAAGAAGCACCAAGCGTACAAGATACCCAGGCGACTGGTATTATTGCATCGACAAAAAGGAACCCAACCATCTGTTCGGTGTGTGAAGTGGGAGCTGAGTGGGCGACCAACGAAATTGTCATCGCGACTGGGAACATGGATTCTGCTGGGCCAAAATCGAGTCTCAACACCTTGATTGCTCACTGCCATCAAGCCGGCATCTAGAGGGTTGTCGTTGCCGGATCACGTCAGAAGATGGTTGCCGCCGCAAACCACAATGGTAAGGTCAGCAACAACAAAGCGATTGCGTCAATTGTGAGGCTCACAGTTGTGCGGTCTCCTGATATACGTAACGTGAAGCTGACTCATTAATAGAATTGCGGAACCCGGTTTGCTGCCGCTCTCCCTCAAGTATACCCTCAAGTGCCTGCTCGCCTTTGCCGTCCGAACTACATAAACCGACTCCAGCCATCTACCATCGGCGCACCCCTGTTTCCGGCACGCGGTCTTTCTCTACGTCGACTTCGAGTCGATGGAAAACGTGAAGAGCGTCACGAGAATGGGCGTCGCCACCCTCGACACCACAGATGTTCGAGAGACGCCTCCAGGTCGCAACAGCATGAACTGGTACAAATATAACCATGATCAAGTAGAGGGCCTCGAAACCCGGCACTTCTTACCAGACCTTCGCCGGTCGTCGCGGGGCTAGGGTCATGGCACAGCGGCGTGCGAAACTGGGATCGAAGCAGGCCACCGCGCTGAGCAACGGGCCCGTATCTGCTATAACCAGCAGGCAAAGTCCGATTACAACCTCATTCACAGACATTGAGTACGTCGCACTGAACAGCGCCGTCAACCAAGCGGGTACGCGCGGCAGGTTCTCAACGAACTGAAGCGTATCGTGGATTCGGGCATCGGGCAGCGATACGTTGGCCCTCAGAAGTCATCAAACTAGTCGACTAGGGTAGCTTCCATCCCCTGCCAAGAACAAAATGAGGTTGACGGGGCCTTTGAGCTACGAATTCCAGCCCGAAGGAACCCGCACCACCCGCGACCAAAGAAAGCCCTCCATCGCCAGCCCGAAGCGCCACTACCAACGAAGAAGCCAAAGACACCCACGATAACCCGACTCACCACAGCCGACAAGGAACAGCTGATGAAATATGAAACCGCCCTCTTCGCTTCGCTGTTCCTCTACCATGGGGACTACAGGGCGAGGAGCCGACTAAGTTCACCAACTCGGCAGGTAATGGCTTCCGAACACATGTGGTCACAGAGATACCATCTTTGGCACAGGGTTCACCAATACCTGACTTGCCGTCCGCAACGAAGAAGGTCAAGCTTATATATATTTCTGTCTTGAGCTCGTCTGGTCTTGTGTCCTGGTATGCTCCTGTAGTTGTTGAGCTCGCAGCGCAAACTAGCCAATCACCTGGCATGTCGACCAAGGAGCTCAAGGAGCTACTAAGCAGCACGACCCTCTGAACGATCCACGGCGACCTCGACCGGGCCTGTCTGGCGGCGGCAGGCTTTCATTGATGTTTCTTGGCATACATACTACCTCATTGCAGGATGTGCAGTGATTGGCTAACCAAGTCTAGTGCTTGGGGGCTTGGCTCTTTTCTTGCCAATTTAGCAGCTGGAGTAGTCTTCGGGGCCCTTGGGGCCATCCAAAGCTGGGCTTCTTCGAAGTATGAAAAAGTGCCAAGGCCACGTGAGCAGGAGGTGCCGAAGCGGACGCGGCCAAGAAGACACGCCTTGCATGATGGATCTCGCGATGGTCGAGGCGGCCCTGCTCCGAGGGCGAGGCAGGCGGGACCCGGCGCTTCTCCAACCCCCCCGAAGACATCGACTCAAACACTGCCGTCGACCAACCACGCGGCGTTCCTCTTTTGGATACGCTGCAGTACGCCGAACTCAATGGTTCCTTCCTTTCGGAACATGGCCTGAGCCAGGCTGCAATCCATCAGCGGATCTGGTTCCTACTACAGCGGTTGACGTACGATGATGTCCGCCGTGTTGATGCAAGGACCGGGCCAGCTGGCGATCGTCATCGTGGCCCTCAGCCGACGACAACCGCGGTGCAGACTAAGCAGCGCACGCACTGTTCGACGTCGCGGACATCAGGTGGGGTACTTGCTCAAAGACTGCTTCGCTGCATCATCCGGGATAAGGCGCACCTCGCGCAAAACCTCAGCTACCCGAGACGGGTAAGTCGACTGTCAAGCGCCGTTCCATACATCCGAGGTATATTGCGCTACACAAGGGCGACCCACCCGTCACGCGCTTCATGTCTACAGGAAACAGAAAACAAGAAACACTATTGGAGCCGTTAAAGACGATGCCCGTTTATCTGGTAGCCACACCGAAACCTGCGAGTGCGTCATAGTCGGATATGAACGTCGGATGATTGCCAAGCTCAGGAATCTGGGCGTCTTTGTGGTACGAGACGGCGCTGTTCTCGTTTGCATGACTGTGGCGGGTGTTCTGACTCCATGTCTACATATGTGACGCAGCTTAGCTAAGGTGAGGGACGCTGCTCTTATTTGTCGCACTCGTCTTATCTTCAGTTCGTCGCCGTGACACTGAAGCCCCCAAGAGGAATCAGCCAAATATGCTCGTCACAGAAGAGGTCATTGTCTCTAATCCTACAAGCAGCAATACAAAACTCAACCGCAGGGTAAATACTACCTCAATATGGAATCACAGGCACATACGAGCAGACTGGAAATACCAACCGCGAAGGGAAATCGCATGCACAGTCTTTCAACGCTGTTGGACGGTGGAATTCAAAGAAGAGATGATCAAGAAGGAGAACTCAAAATACTCCATGTGCCAACAGACACAAGAGTCTTGTACCAACATTGGTGCAATATCGACAACGGAGTCATGCCGTTGTACAGACTGGTCTCTTATACGAAAAGGAACACGACACATAAGTAAGAGGTCATGTCCGCCGCACTGTATCGTTAACATTGGCTTGCCTCGTCTTCGTGCGCCACCTTATCCGGGCTCGCCGCTCTGAAGTTTCTGGTGTCTTTTGCGCAACCACCGGGCATCCTTAACGACCAGGTGCCGCTTCAGGAGTTAGGTGACGACGAGAGAAAAAATGTGTCGGTTTGGCGGGGTCTACTATCCAGAGTAGACCCTAAATTTTGTAAAATCTGCTCTACGGCTCATGCCAATGGCAGTGACCTTTGTGCGGCTGCGAAGCCCGGTGCGCCGATAGCTCACCGTCAAAGACTCGCATCCCGTGCCATCCCAAGGCGGAGTGCTAGCGAGGACTCGCGGCATGTCCAAGATCTCGGTGTCGGACGCTATAGCCATGTTTTACCAATGGCTCGTCGCACAGAGAGACAGATGAATTTACCGTGAATAGCCATTGGGGCCAGAGTACTTCCCCGTGGCAGTCATGGGATACAAACATTCGGTTCAACATGTCCAACGAGCCTTGGACGGCATACTGCGCAAGTGCGAGTTCGCTATGGAATTCGTCAACGACATCACGATCTTCTCGCGGACACTGGAAGAATACCTCGTCCACTTGGACAAAGTGCTCAACAAACCGGACAGCGTAAGTCTCTCGATTACGCCTACGAAGACCTTCCTCGCGTGCTCGTTAGCATAGCTTCTCAGACAGAAAGTCGACGCCCTCGGGCTGGCCACGCTCGCCGCCATAACAAAGATCAATTTCCCGACGACAGCACAAGACCTCGAACACTAAATTGGCCTTACGGATCTCTGATGCTTCTCTTTTCTCTTGCCTGTAGCTCATGGCTAGACAAAGACTCCGACTCAAGCTGGGTAGCATCAACGCCAATTCTCTGATAAGCCCCGGACGCTTTGACGAAACTGTCACGTTTATGCTGATCCAGGAAATAGACATTCTCGTCCTTCTTGACTCCAGGCTCGACGAGGTACTCCTCGCACCAAACCCCTCATAAGGAGTGATTTATACTGAGGGATGGAGTATAGGAGGGTGGCCATACTGGGTTGAGTGTTCACCTATCCTACCCACACTTACTTGATGAAGACTGCATCGGGCCAAAGACACCAACCCCTTACAAAATTCATATCACACCATACGCCCGTCCTAGGGCATCATTGATACTGGATACTGTCAACATTTATCACGGAAACGAGCGTCTGTCCGCACGATACAACGTTGATCCCTGGGCTTGAAGACTCCTGTAGGCGCACAGACACCGTCTGGGACATGGAGACGGGGTGGCACTGCAGACAATCTGGCGCTACAGAGTGGCCAACGACACGACGGATGTCGTCATCACCAAATCGCTGAGCGACCGACGGCCTACCGAGGGCTACGGACGGTGATCGGATTGAGTTTCTCCCGGGTGACCCGGCCTTTTCTTTGACGCTGCTGGGCTCCCCAATGGGAGTGGTAGAGCACGAATGCTGAAGGAAATCCCAATATCATTTGGGCGGAGGACGGTTGCAAGTGTAAGCCACAATTGCAATTGGTCAAGTACGATACTGTCATTAACAGTCAATACATAGATACGAATCGTTAACCACAGAGAACGAGGGCACAGATAGATGGGGCAGGAAGCGCCTGGCATACTCTGCCATGCATGTATCCCAGACAGCAGAGAACATGGAACAAACAATACACTTCACATTCTCTGCGTTCTGACCTGCACAGTAGTCTTTGAGACTACAACTCCGCACTGCTATGGCTAGATTTCGTCGTTGAGCTCCTCACACTCATGTAGAGGGGTGCTTGAAGATGTACAAGAACGACATGCAGATCATTTACTGCGCGGCGGAAAGGCACCCCACCAACTACTATGCGTAGCAGTATGCTCGGACACTTACTATGTTTCTCGTGGGAAAATGGGATGACGGTCAACGCGAGCTTTTAGACTCATTAAACTGAACTCTATAATTATACGAGTGGTCGATTGCGTAACCGACTTAGCAGATAAAGGTACACCTGAGCTGCAAAGGATTCAAGTGGGTGCAGATATGAATAAAGAGCTTTTCGCTGATAGTAGTGTTTAGCGGTAATGGCATGGTATTTCTCACATAACTATGGAGCTGTTATACATTCCCTAACTTGAGATTTTAAGTCCCCCTAATTTCTGCAACACGGCCTTTGCTAGGGAGAAAAGGGTCTTAACCTTGGTTGAGGTCCTCTGCCATAAGCTGCACAGGCTTCTCTGAGCCAGTAAGGATTGCGTTCCATTGCTTGCCTGCGAACTGATCTTCCCGTAGCGTGACTTTAATCTCAACATCAGCATCTGGTGGCAATACAGTGGCCTGCATGCCAGCCTTATCTGTCGTCGGACGGACCCAGTCGCCGCTCACGGGCGTAATATCAAAGCGCAAGATCATCAACGCAACGAACGCAATGATCTCCGTACTAGCAAAGTCCCGACCGGGACAGAGCGTCGAGCCTCCGCCGAAGCCGCGGAAGGCGACGGGATTCAGACGTTTGCCCTCGGCACGCACGAATCGCTTGTAGTGGAACTCGGTGGCGTTGTCGCCGTATGCGACCGTCGAGCTGTGCTGCACCGGCGCAGGGATCATGAGCGTGCTGCCCTTCTTCAGCAGATACTTGCCGTCGAGAAGATGGTCCTGCTGCACCACCCTAACGGAAATGCCGGCGCCGTGGTGCCGCAGGACTTCTCGCAGCGTGGAGAGTAGGATTGGGCAGGAGGTCTTGACTTTGGTTATATCGAGGGTGACGGTGTCGTCTTCGATCTTGCACAGGCGGTGCAGCTCGTCTCTGCACTCTTCGAGTGCTGTAGAGTCGGAGACGACGTGCCACAGAACCCAGAATGCGCATGGCAGGGTGTTCATGAGAACCGCGGACGCACCTCCCAGCTCGAACCTTGCGATGTCTTCGATGGAGACGTTGTAGTCGGCACTGTGCTGGTATCGTGCGCGGACGAGTGCTGAGCCATGTTCGTGTCCGCCACTGGCGAAGTAGTCTGTAAATGCTTTAACCACCTGCTCGCGAGCCTGCAGGCTTTCTTTGGCCAAGATGGAGGGGAAGAGTTGGAGCAGGAGAATCACAATGCCAGGTTCGAATCTCCAGAATGCGGCCAGAATCTCGGAGTCTCGAAATGGGTTCTTGGGGCCATAGACAGCCTCGGTCGTGGCCCAGGCAATGTTTCTTCGCACCCAATCGTACATTTTCAGAGTCGTAGGGCTGTTGGAAGCCAGGGTGTCCAGAAACTCCGAGACCTTCTGAACCGCGACCCTATTCATAGCATCGAGATTGGCACCCGGTGTCACGGCATGATGGATTGCCTTGTCGAACTCAATCGCGTAGCTAAACTCACCCACGCCGTTGCGGTTCATGTGCAATATTTCTTTGCCGGCCGGCGTCGCGCCCATCACGTTCACCGCAGCTCTCGACTCGATGGGCGCGAAGTCCAGAACACGGACCTGACGCTGGACGACGGGTATGAGACTGGTTGCATTGACGACGTAGATCCTCGAGCCAGGAAGCCTCAGAGTGTAGATGGGCAGATTGTATTTGTCACTGCATGACTTAGCAGATTCCGGCTCGACCTCCGTTGCAGTTCGTCTTACCGCAGCTCCGTGTAAAATCTGGCCTTCTTGGCCATTCCGAGTATCGGGCTAAGGAACGGGATCTCGGTCGCAACAGCGACAGGCTCCTTTCCGTCATGGGTATAGGAAAGCAAGAGACGCAGAAAGACATAGGTCGTCACCAGGCTGGACAGCCCGATTACGAGACTGGACGCCATGGAGGATGCAATTTCAACGACAGAGAAGAAAGTAGAGACCGCGGTCGGCGAAACATCTAGATCTGGAGAACTGCAGATCTGTTTTTGAAACTGACGGGCGTAGTCTCACTTTCTATGTATAAACGGGTGCTGCAGGAGGCGAAGCAGAATCTCGAGAGTGACTGAGGCGCCGTCCAAGGCTGCACATGCAGGTGCAAACTGCAAACGCGCCCCCGCCCCGAACCTTGCATCTCCTGCGCGTTCCGAGGCATTTTATTACCTATCAAGAAAATTGGTGCGTGGTGTATTGACTCTGCCACCATGCATGTCAGCTTACCACAAGACTGGGAATTGAAACAATTGGAACAGCAGCGGGGAAGAGTGGCACAGCATGACGGCACGACGGCAACTTCCATCAACTCGACGCGCGCAAACTGAAGGATGCGTTTCACGATGCACTTAGCTGTGTGATCAATGTAGGCTGACCGCAACCGGCAGTCTCTGGGGATATTCGGTGTGAAGAGAATCGGTCATGGTATATATATCATGCCTTCGCCGTCCGAAGGGAGTCATGAGTGTAATAAGCTCAATCGAGAACAGCCGAAGCCACTATGGAGTTAATGGACGCCTCGGGTGCGCCGCAATTCGTGCCGGTTGAATTAACCTCGCCGCTGGTGTCTCTGAAGGGCTTCCATGTACGTCAAGTCTCACTCTCCGATGCTGGTCATTATGCTGACATTAAAAGATCATACTATGGACCGGATTCGCCGTCTGCACAATGACATGCGTGGGCCGTGTATACATACGATACATGTGTTTCCGCCGACTGCTCGTGGACGACTGGGTGATGATATTCGCTCTGAGCATGCTTCTCGCCATTGCGGCCCTGGGGCAGGTCTATCTCAAAGACGTCTACATGCTCATGGCCGTGTCGAACGGTCAAGTGATGCTTGACGCAGACTTTCCCGCAGAAGCCCAACGAGGCCTACGGGCTTTTGGAACCACAATGCTTCTCTCGTATCTCGGCATCTGGGCGATCAAGTTGAACTTCCTCTTGTTCTTCAGACGCCTGGGGAGACAGATCGTCAGCTATACCATTCTCTGGTGGGCAGTGCTCATCATCACTCTCGCATGCGGAGGGGTCAATCTTGGGATAATGCAGTTCAAGTGCATGTTCGGTCCCATCGAGCACATCATGACCGTTTGTCCTCAATACCCAACCTTGAAGCAGACCTACACGTTGTTCAAGTTATCTTGTATCCTGGATGTTGTCACGGACGTGTTGAGTGAGTCGATCAATCCTTGGAACATTGAATGAATCGAAGCTAACCAACTCAGTCATATGCTTTCCAATCATTATTCTTTGGAGGGTCAGAATCGACCCCAGGAAGAAGATCATCCTCTCTAGTATCTTCCTGCTCGTGACTTTCACCATTGCAGTTACCATTGTTAGAGGCAGCATTTTTGGTGGGGTTTACAAGACCCTTGAAGAAGCGCAGAGAAGGAATCTGAACGTGTCATGGATCTGGTTCTGGTTCTACATCGAGTTTACTGTTGGTGAGTTCCCAAAATTGCCCGCGGGCCGGTCATATCTTAACCCTTCACAGCATTCGTCATCGCTTCTCTGGTGTCTTTCCGAGCCTTGTTCGCTCAGCGAGAACAGCGGAGGGTACAGGCGTACCAAGACAAGAGGACACCCACCACGCCGGAGAAGAACGCCGGCTTCCGACGACGGGCACAGCACCTCCACGACACTCTGCTCTCGTCATTCAAGACGTCCGAAACAGTCAGCGACATGGGTCTGCCCATGCCGGTGTCGGGGAGACTCAGCACTTCATTCATCATGGACATTGAAGGCGAATATGCCTCCCGGACCGAACTGACTCCGCCTGTCAAACCAAAGGATTCGCACTCTAGTGAGCGGTGAATTGCTGAGATATATGATTTATTGCACTTCATGTATTTGGTGTTGAGATGGAGGAATTCAGACGCACTTGACGATTGAGACGAAAATGAGACTGTGGCGTGCTATATTAAATCCTAGTATAAGCAACATATAACGGTAGTTGACTCGCTTCCACTTATTTCTTAGCGCCTGTAGCCTCTTGAGTACTTGCTTGTTCAACGTTCTCATCTCAGAAAAAGGGCCATCTCTAAACAAGGGCCATCTCCGAATGACGGGCATATTTCTTAACAAGATATTGCAAGTCTTCAAAAGCACTGGAGCCTTTCAGTAACTGCAAAAGTCTATTCGGGTCCACTCACGTTTGTCGAACTATATCACCCTTGTGATGTGCGGCATGGATTAAATTCATCTTCACGCAATAGATCCTATTACGATCGTCCCACTCTACCGGTGGACTGGCCGGGCACTGGCTCCGATGCTCCTTCTGAACGCGGCATTGCTGATTCTGTGCCTGGCACACCGCCACATCCCGACTTCCATCTCGTTGTGAGCGTAATATGATCCTGCGTCGAAGATGTATATCTTGACTGAACCACGCTCTATGCCGATGTTGCCACCCCATAGGTCACCGTGGATCAGGCATGGCTTCACTTGGCGTCCTTCGCTCCCAAAGCACCGAT
>QQTW01000458.1_pt1 | contig 25473 bp, 35 predicted proteins | sample 1904831 | NCBI WGS metagenome assembly QQTW01 (sample SAMN09435610, study PRJNA476489) | Subsurface metagenome, whole genome shotgun sequencing project. | reverse complement strand
AAGCAGATTCAACACGCTGTCCATTACCATGTATCATGGATGGGACACCGCCACAGCACTTAGACAAATGCATTGGAGGATTTCGGTTCCACTCCTAAGACCTACCCTGTCAGACAGCACTGGATGACCCTCAGTGAGCAATCCTCGTAACAAATTGCTATCTGTCCGAAAAGATCCTCCACCTGTTCTATATCCCGTCGCTTGTCCTTGTCTGTTGGCGAAGGTCGCCAGCGGAGCTGCGTAATTGCTTTCAAAGAGCGTGATCTGCCCGGTCATTACGAGCAGGAAGGTAATTTTGGAGAACCACTTACCGATCTTCGAGTCTACAGGACGATTTGATTCCCATATTTCCTTGCTCCAAGAGATGGATGGATACGTCGCCAGTCTCGGTGGCCACTGCAAGCACTAGCATGGCCCGTACTGGACGACGAAGAATATCAACGGCGGTTACTGGTCCGGGTGCGCTGATCGTGTCTACTAGTTCACTGCCAGGCTTCTGCAAGTTCCAAATCTTGTATGTCTTATCTCTGCCTCCAGTGACAAAGATCTCTCCCACTTCGACCGGCGCCCAGCAGGCGCTGAGGATCATCCTTGAATGGGCTTTCGGATACTTTGCTTTCAGTAGGAACACCTGGGGGTTCGTGTCGGCCTTTTCGAATATACTCCATTGTCTATCGCGCCCCGTGCTTAAGAGATAGCGGTCGTCGCCACTGAATTGCATACTTGTGACAGTCAAGGAATGAGCTACTAGCGGCGGCTTGAGTTCTCTCCAACTCATGGTCTCGAAAACACGGATGACCGCGTGGTCCAAAGAGCTGGCTTTGCAGGCGGTTGCAATAAGTAAGCCATCATGACTGACGGCAACAGCAGAGATTTCGTATCCGTGCCCGTAGAGTTTTTCACTCTCTGGCCACAAGGTGTGTCTCGCCAGATCGTCTTCGAAAGGCGGATAACATGATCCCTGAATCGTATTGTCATCTGACAAAGCGGAGCGCAATGGAATATCGGTAGATGTTTGATCTCTTGGCTCTTGTTGGGGCTCAGCGGACCGCTCCAACGCCTTGTTCGACAGACCTAAGACAGGGATGTTGGCAGTCTCTGGAAGTGTCTCTTGATGGGCGCTTTTAGCACCGCAAAGCTGCGATAGGAGCTCGGCTGTGCCTTTGGGCTCATCAAACACTCTCAATAGTTTCTCATCTGCTCCCGATACAAATTGGAGGTCTCCGATCACGTCGATGCAGTTGAGGTCATAGCCATGGATCTGTGGTCGCGCAAATTCGTGCCAGGAGGAGGCCCCTTTGCTGATCCACTTTGCATGTAACCGTGTCGTCTGGTCCGAACTGGTCGAGAGGAGATAGGAACCGTCTCTTGCCCAAGCGATGTCCATGACAGATTTCGTGTGGCCAGTCACTCCAACGCCTTGCAACCAGCGCTCTCGGTCGCTATTATAAGTCCACACCCTCCAACTACCTGTTCTCCCAAGGCACGCTACACTCTGCCCATCAGGCGACCACAGCCCGATCCAGAATCCACCCATGCTTCCAGTCGCTGTCGTTGAACCTTTCTGTGCACTGATCTCCCCAAGCCGAGTGGTACAGACCAAAAGCCCGGACGCTGCGTCAGAGTCCCATATGGACAACGAGCTGTCAGCAGATGCCGACAGAAGTCGTAGTTTTCCGGCGATCCTTTGCCACGAAACCGTGTATATCCAATCGTCATGACCAAGAAGAAGGGCTTCAAAGGTCAAGGAAAATGATCCAGATACAGTCTCAATCCTATACGTCTTGTTTGAAAGAAGACTTTCGAAGTCAATGTTTCCGTCAAGCTGTTGGTCTTCTCCTGGTGTGGAGCCATGATTTCGGCGAAACCGCCAAAGCCGGATGTACTTGTCCTGACTTGCAGAAGCCAGTAAGAGGTCACTGCTGGGTTGAGCAGTCTCGGTGTCGATGGCGAGTGATCGGATCCATCCCTCGTGGCCGGTTAGTGTCGCCTGGTGGCTGAGATCGCGGTTTTTTTTCGAGGCATAGACATAGATATCTCCTTTGGTGCCGGCTGCCGCTAGCAACAAGTCTTCATCCCCAGCCACAGAGAAACACAGAGCAAGCGGAAGGAATTTTGGACTAGTGTGGATTGTTTGAAGCAAAGATGTCTTCCATCTGTGTTCACTAAACTCTAGGTGCCAGATCTTGATAGTTGCATCGGCTGCACCAGACGCTAGGACTTGACGTCCGGTTACCACGTCCAGACAATTGATTGAAGCTGTATGCCCTTCAAGTACGCCAACGGTGTTGTAAACCTTGTCGGCTGTTGGGTCAATCTGCCATATTCTAATTGTCTGATCAATTGAACCACTGAGTAACAGATGCGGCCAGTCTTCGGCGGGATAGAAGAATTTGACGACGTTCACATTATCAGTGTGGCCAGATAGCAATGCAGAAACGCCTTCATGACCTGCGTCCTTCATCCATCAGCACAAATGCCGCGGTTGTCGGCCCCTCGAACCTTACCAACGGCTTCCACAAGGCGACATTTATGTCACTCCCATAAGCTAGTAGCCCCGTGGTAGGATTCCAATCTGCTGCGGCAGGATGTCGATTGCCACCTGCAGCGATGTACTCAGTACGAAAGCCGACCATTCAAAATCGAATCGCAATGCTGACCTTCAGATTTAGAGTTGGAGTAGAGAAAGTCGGATTTCTCGGCAATTGTTCGCCGAGTGCATCGAGGGCTCTTTAGCGAGGGATTTCTTTGCCCTTGGCCTGTTGTATGCGATTCCTACTGGAAGAAGTTCAATCATACGTCCTACCGGATAACAATCGTGGATATCATCTCAATATGGGTACGCCGAATGCCGGCGAGAGTGTTCCGATTACAGTAGAATTTACGTGTGATATCTCGGACCTGTCCACCAATGTCGAATACTGATGGCTTACAGTGGTGGACTGGACATGCTCTTTTCCAACCAGCGAAAGCACTCAGTATCACTACCACCCACCGACGAGAACGGTAAGCCATCAAATATGGCGTATCTCGTGCGATATCTATGCAAATACCTTATGAAAGATCGAAGGAAAGAGTTTTTTGTCGTGGATGATATTGTGTTTGTCATTTCACCCCAGTCACCTGGCCGTTCCTAACATGATGCGAGTCGCCCTGGGATCCTTGTCCTCATCAACGATGCCGATTGGGAGCTTGAAGGCGAAGCCGAGTATGTTCTTCAGAAGGACGACAACATTCTCTTTGTCTCCACATTGCACGGAGGGTGAATCTATTGCACTTCTCCATTCGACGTTTGACCACGCTGCGTTCTCCGGCCATATCGGATCCAAAACGTTCTCGATTGATGCTAATCAAATACGCGCTTGCTCTAATCTCGAAGTGCCCTATCTACGAGAAGCAAAGAACCTTCGCCGGGTTCCTGAGGAGTTGAGCCGCCATTCGCTTGTGGCGTGACTGTTTTACGACTCCCGGGTGCAGTCCTGGCCAAACCCAAATTTATCGGCGAAGCAGTCCCACTCGGCGCTTCGCTGGGAGGGACCGGGATCTTGAGGTCTTCGGGTGACGACGGGATGATCTCGGGTGGCAGATCAGGGATCGGAATGCTTGACGATTCGTTGTTGTAACTCGCTGGAATAATCTCGATTATTTCGTTTCGAGGAAAGGACAGGCGTGGAATGTCGGTAGCATTGCAAGCCATGAGATAGCCATACAACACACGAAGGACACTTTCATGCGCGATTATTAAAAGATCGTCCTGCTGCCGCTCTAGCTCTAGGATGATCGGCTCCAGACGTACTGCTAGGTCATGGTATGACTGGGTATATTGTCAACAAATCAAAACACTACACGATCGCTCGCATGGACGCACCTCTGCCCTCGGATAGCGATGATGGTAAGGATCGGCTTCGTGCTTCGCGACTTCCTCTGGCATCTCCGCTCTAATCCGCCTCTCCGACATCCTTTCACATACACCTGGATTGAGTTGGCTCAATTGAGTTCGCTGGCGTACGCTGTACCCTTGCTCATACAGCCATGCGGCAGTCTCCACTGTCCTTCTGCGAGTTGACGTCCAGACTCTCAACGGCTTTAGAGGTATGTCTGGTCCGCCACGCTCAATTAATGCCAACCTTTCCCCATCTCTATGCCGCAACAGGGCCTGCCCCATCTTCTCAGCGTACAATTTCCCTTGATCGGAAAGACCAGCGTCTGTCTTGTACGAATCTTCATCTGATGTAGGCCCAGCCTGAGCATAACTCAGTAGGGTGGGGCAATTGTCGGTATAGAAGAACTCACTCGTACGAAATAAGTGTGCCTTGACTTGATGTGTAGATTGAGGAGGTAGAAGACGATCCGGTAGGACAAGTAGCCGAAGCTACAGTTGTTGATGGTGATTCGCTCTCCAGCGTTGAACATCTGCAAGTCAGCCACTTCTCGTCAGTTGTCTCCTCCAGTCAGAGTTCGTTTTCGGTGATCCTACCTTGATGTAATTCAACTCGGGTTCCTCCATGGTTTCGAAGTGTGGGATTTTTGCACTCATCCTTGACAAGTAATGTTTCACCGCATCCTCAGACGACCATCCAATGTACTATGGATTTCAGGAGATTGTAGTTCGATAAGGACATTAGAGCTCTTACGTCTGGAGAAGAAATTTTCACGCTCCGAACATTCTCCTCAATGATACGTTCGTCAGTACAAGCTGATTCGATGAACAGCGTCTATGAACCCGTCAACATTGGGCGAACTAGAAACTGGTTAATCCGATCAGAACTTACCTCGACGTCATGCTTTGCAAATTCCTTCGCGAGAGATCGTCTTCCCGCAGCAAGCGGATTCACCGCATCGTATATTGCAATTTGGCCGTTCTCATGATTGAGAAAGTGGTAGATGTCATCTCGGCATTTTTTCAGGATCTTTTGGCGGAGAAGTACAGAACTTGCAGAAGCTAGCATTTCAGGCATTAGCTCAAGATAGGCAGACGAAAGGCAGTCGAGACGTTCGGGCGCACCGTTGACGAAAAAGTAGTCTTCCGGTATGCTTTGACCTGGTCCAACATTTTCTCTTCGATAATCACCCAGATGGAAAACACGGGTCTTGACTCCAAGCCTTGCTCCATATAGATGAGTACTAGTTACGAAGCATGTTGTTCTTCATACTTACCATCGCAGATATCTCGCTAGTGCAACAGAAATATGCCTAGCAAACAGCTGGTGTCATTTGAGACGATAGGAGATATTTAGCCTTGACAAAGATTGAACTCACGTTTTGCCTCTTGCGGGCAGGCCAACAGTCGCTATTGCGATTCGACCAGAATGGAACAGTCGACCGGACTCGGTGCTATACAATTGAGCCGGGGCGAGCTCTTCTCTTGCTGGGAGATCATGTATTGCATCTACGTAGGTACTCGGCTTCCGCCTGAAACGAGGCGCGTTCGCTGCAACATCGGCAGTTCTGTATAGTATAATGAGTATATCTATGAGGCAGAAGCGCCCCTACCATCTTCCCCATAATAGTCCATATACCGATGTATCGGGGACACTCTGGAGCATGTAAACTTACAACAGCGTATCCATTTGAGACAAGAAAACTTCGGTAGAGCACCGGAAACCTTGTATGTCAGCTGATTCGTGGTCTCAACCAGCAAGCCATGATCCCAAGAACAGAATATAAGAAGTTCATCTGCAGTAGGACATTGGATTATCACAGTAGAGCAGATTCCCTACTCATGCCTCTTGGCTTATCGAGATAAGGCGAGATCGTTAGAATCGATTGGTCAATAGATAACGAAGAAAAAGCAAGCTACTAACTAGCCTCGTATTGATCATAAGGCTGACTTTGTGCTAGCTCCATGATTCGCTCCTAAAAATTGTACGGATATCATCATTTGTAGGTCGAAAAAGCGTCTTTGGGTCTCTATTTAAAGAACCACAACTCTCAACCGCCCCATCATTGCCATCCTCGGGAGCCCTACCGCCGCTAGACCTTGCATTACACCAGACAATATCTTTCGCGCCGTGGGCGCACCTCTTTAGCCATGGATGATGGGAAACTCGCCTCGATACCCACAGGGTTGGTCAACGATAATGCTCTCGTCTCCGCTGTACGGAACACATATCTGTCATTTCTAGAACGTCGAGACGCATTAGGCCTGTCAAATCCGGGCACGTTTGAGAACATCAATCGAGAGGTCTCAAGGGATGTCTTCCTCACCAACTTCATGTTCACTGGCCTGCGGGCCGAATGGAACAAACCGATCAGCAACTCCCCAATCTTTCAGCTCTCACATCAGTTATCCATGGGTGCTCAAGGCATGTCACCGTATACCTTCAGTGCTCTGTATGGCAGTTCAAAGGTGGGTCGATTCCTGAAGCTCGCTGTACGGCTTTCTGACCTCTATAGGTCTTCCTTCAGGGTACGATGGAGAGTGATGGTTCACTGGTGGCGAGATCAAACTACCGATGGAACGACTCGCTCATCACCAAGACCAACGCCCAGATACAGTCGTCCCAGAGCATGCTCTCCATTGAGAACGATTACAGTGGCAGGGATTTCACGGCTTCTCTCAAAGCCATGAATCCGTCGATCATTGAAGGAGGTGTCAAGGGCATATTCATTGCGAGCTATCTACAGTCCGTCACTCCCAGTCTCGCTCTTGGCATCGAAGCCGTCTGGCAACGAGTGGCGATGAATTCCGGCCCCGAGGCACTGCTCTCCTACGGCGCGAGATACAAGGGCTCAGACTGGATTGCAAGTTTGCAAATGCAGACGGAAGGACCGCAAGGAAGCGCTATCAGCTCGTCATATTGGCGAAAACTGACGGACAAAGTCTCGGTAGGAACGGACCTCAGTCTACAATTTGCACCAGGGTTGAGCGGTCAAGGAGGCCTGATGGGCGGAAGCCTACAAAAGGAGGGTTCGGCTTCTGCAGGCGCGAAGTACGAGTTCCGAGCTTCGACATTCAGGGCCCAAGTCGATAGCAAGGGGCGGCTCAGCTGTTTGTTGGAAAAGACCATCCTGCCTGCTGTGAGGGTGACGTTTGCTGGAGAAATGGACCACCTCAAGGTATGTTGATGTAGATCAGCAGCTTCCGAAGTCCATCTTCATCCAGGTGAGACGCCATTGCTGACTAATCGTGGAAATAGCAACAAGCCAAAGTCGGAGTCGGTGTCTCGGTCGAGGCCATGAGCGAAGATCTTATGGAACAAGCCGAGAAAGGGGGAGTGCAAGCTCCTGCAGTTCCTTTCTGAAAAGGGCATTCGATCAACGACGTGCGCGTGCCTTGACAGCCTTTCCACTCCAACCATCGACTTCCATTCTGTCTTATTAGAGGTCCGTCTTGCGGATGGACGTGTGGCAGAAATCCAGACATCCGCTCGATGCTACTATATAATTATGGATGGTGTACAGGCTATTGAGCCTTCCATTTACATATCGAGGCGAACCAAGTTGGGAGCACACGTCCGATGGGTCTTTCAGCGTTACTGTACAAACATCTAGTTGGATCGGTCAAGACTTGACTTGTAAATATTCAACTACTCTTACCGGTATCTCCACTCCTGCAGCGCACACCAATGCTAGGGAGATCATCGGTGTCTGATTAGGTACTCGATTTAGAGCAGACACATTGGATACCTTAGGTTTGGTCCATGTCGTCAAGCCCTATTGAATGCCTGAGGCGGCAGATGCAGCTGTTGATGGCTCTCTTATGCTATGTGTTCGGCCGATCCGCTCCACGATGACAGAATCCCGGTGCCCGTCGCCTACCATTGGGTCCTTGCAGTTCACGAGAGGTTTCCGCCGAGCAATAGATGGATAATGAATTTGACGCCCGTGTTTCCATACTGACTACTAAATACTGGGGGGCGTCAACTCACAGAATCAACGAGGAAGCCAAGAGGCAAATGCATGCTTGGCAGAATATGCCTAGAACAATGAATGCATGTTCGGTTTGGCTGCACCATGATGAGGGAATTGAATGATATTGGGGCGCGGGCCGTCGTCATGAGTTCCCACAAATCTTATGATCGTGACACCTTAAAACTGGCGATGCAGTTGCATGAAGCTCGGACCAGGCGTTCGTGATGCACGGGGGCACTATGGTCACACTATGATGGGGGTACGACGCTTTGTGCGGCTTACTATTGTCGACATCCCTTCACAGTCATTGTGACTGACTATCCTTGAACATCATTCAAATTTAACTCGAGGTCATGTGCCGCAGTGAAATTGGTTCGGATGAGGGTCTTGGGCCCAGATAGTAATCCTACCGCCGTTCATAGTGGAGAGGCAATTAGCTGAACGTCAGCTGAAGACCTAAGAGCCTCAGGAGCGACTAACGTAGCTTGCCGCTGTGGGTCATAACGAGCTAATTACAATTATGATGCAGCAACAAGAAATTGCCCGTCCTCTGTTATAGATAGGGGTTGGAGTAGTGACAGGACAGCGGTGGTCGGCCAACTTGACAGGATCCATTCTGGAAGCCAATAGACGCCGACCAGATGTCTGCTGCGTGTGCAGCCAACGAAGTCACAAGCTCTAATTTGTTGTAGCCATGCATGCAGACGAATTCGTCTTTGTCCGCCGCTTTTCTCTCGCGTCAACATGCCGAAGATTGCGGGACCTGTTGCCGGTTCAGAGCAGCAGTCATTTCTCTTAGCAGAAGCTTCTTCAGCTGCTACAGCGGAGATCCCATCTGCATCGCTCGATGGTCCCTGCGCATTGGACGGCGGACGGCAACTTTCGAAGAGGTACCGCATTGTTGGTGCAGAGGGTGGAGGCAAATGGGCGTTCCGTTATAGTCGCAATCGTTCGCCAAGTGCAGAGTGGATGCGCAATCGGCTACCTCACATATAAACTCTGTCGTAATTCGCTACGTGACCGAGCTGTGCGTAGGAGCTTCCAACACCACGGTGGACAGATTGATTCTTCCATCTCGCATGAGGATATTGGAAACCTAACTTTCAGCTGGAGAATATAATGCACGACATTAGTTACCTCGCCGCTCGATTGGACAGGCCCTGGCACCCGCACATGGGTTGGGAGAGCGGAGCCTGTTTGCAAGCGGGAAACGACGATCTGTTGGCGAGAGGCTGGACGCACGGGAGGGCAGACCCACGGCCAGATGATGATGGAAATAAGTGTTCTTGGTCTCTTGGTTACTTTCTCCATCCGTCTGGGGTGGGACGGACGATTGGGTCCTTATGGGGCAGTTTGATGGATCGAGTTGGATCAAGCTTCTGGTGCAAGGCACTCCTCAACCCGTACCTGATCGATGATGCGATACCGCTACAACTGTACCGTAGTTGTCGCAGCAAAATAAACTCAAGTTAGTGGATTATAGAAAGGCATTAAGGCGACTAGACGTGCCTGTTTTTAATGTAGCCTAGCAAAGTGTCCCCATGACCTCCTGCTCCAAGCCTCTGGCTGGCGATGTCAAGTAAACTAACCGAGAACCTCTTCCCCCTCAAACTCAAAGTCCCCAGATGCACGCTCCTTGGGATTTCTTTGCTGAAAATAAACCACCTGGTTTGTCCCTTATCACCTTCATACATACTACCGCTACCTAGGTCATCTTTCACTCCTTTCTACGGAGCCGGCTGATTGTCGCTTCCCACTCGATCGAATCCTCCACCAAGCTCTACCTTTATCCTCCGACACCACCAGCACGACGCACTTGGTGCTCGAGTAAATCTCTATCGCGCAGCACTCAGCTCTTTAATCTTCGGCGGGCCAGCCTTGCCTTCAAAGTCTCCTTTACAGTCATTCGAGTGGCCCTACTACCTTCTACAGAACCCTTGCTACCGCCCACTCTCCACGAACATCCCATTCAATCTTCCGTGGTTCGAATTGCATTCTCAACACCTTCCTTGCAGGCGTTGTGGAGATATAGAGTGGAGAAAGGCAGTCGCATTTGGGAAATAGGCGCCGTGCTGTGGCAGCGATTACAAGGGCGGTTTGCATGGTTGCATCTCGGGGTCTCTGAAATACTACGGAATCCGCCCATTGTGTTTTCCGACTAAGTCATTGGGCCTCATTCCTGGAGTTGAATTCCTGTGGAGACATCGAAGAACAAGCCTAGTCAAAGATCCATTCGCCCGGCAGCGCCTCCGTCAGGCCCAGTATATCTCGACTACATCTTTACCCTTTGCGTATTCGGCGCACCGAGTTGCAACCTCAATCTCATATCTGCGGGTCAAGAGTTGCATGGTTGTAATCTATTGGCAAGGCATCTAAACAGTATTAGCCTCCACACGCTTTTTGCTGCTACGTCGCCCTCGCCATAGATATCTGTCAGACCTTTCAGACTCGGGCTTCTCCAGGCAGAATTTTTTGGCCCAAGACTCATTGACACCCCTATCAGAACCTCCTTCGGGGAAGGACGAGTACGCTCGGCTTTCCATTAGCAACAAAGCTGTTACATTTTCTCGTGATCTTCTTCACACGCAACTTCCCCTCATCTCCTCTTCTTGACCATTCCAAGCTTCATCTCTATCGGCGGGCAAGACGTCGCCCACTACGGATTCTCTTCGGACCTCCAAGCCACCCGATCCTGCACCATCGAGCTCGAGGACCATCCCGAGAATCGTAGATCATCGATAGCAAAGAGAGGCGTCAATTTGGTCACCGCCGAAATGTCTTCCAGCCGCCCAAGCGGGTTTTCAGGTTTACGCCTCGGCGGTAGGCACTCATTCTTGACGTAACACTTACTACTACTACTGACAGCAGAGCAGAAGTCGTTCGCGAAAAAGTCCAAGATGGTCTGACCGGTGAAGTCAAGGAGATGCAATATACTCAATGCAAGATTGTCGGCAACGGTTCCTTCGGCGTAGTCTTCCAGACCAAGCTTTCTCCGACCGGCGAAGACGCTGCCATCAAGCGTGTTCTTCAGGATAAGCGATTCAAGGTAGACCGGTGTGGTCGAATCGCATTAGGTGTCATGATCTAATACTTTAACAGAATCGTGAACTGCAGATCATGCGCATCGTCCGCCATCCCAACATCGTTGAATTGAAGGCATTTTACTACTCCAATGGAGATCGTGTAAGCAAAAGGAGACGGCCAAAAGACTGAAAAGCAAAATACTGACAGGTCATGGTAAATAGAAGGAAGAGGTATATCTAAACCTAGTCCTCGAGTTCGTCCCAGAGACTGTGTACCGCGCTTCTCGCTTCTTTAACAAGATGAAGACGACAATGCCGATCTTGGAGATCAAGATATACATCTACCAGCTCTTCCGTTCACTTGCCTACATTCATTCGCAGGGTATTTGTCACCGTGATATCAAGCCTCAAAACCTCTTGCTTGATCCTAATACCGGGGTCTTAAAGCTGTGTGATTTCGGCAGCGCTAAGATCTTGGTTGAGAACGAACCAAACGTTTCTTACATCTGTTCCCGTTACTATCGCGCACCGGAGTTGATCTTCGGTGCGACGAATTATACCACAAAGATCGGTAAGCAGGTCTCTATCAGAATGAAATGTTGATATACTTAACTGACGATATCTAGACGTCTGGTCGACCGGCTGCGTAATGGCCGAACTGATGTTGGGGCAGCCACTGTTCCCTGGGGAGTCTGGCATCGATCAACTTGTGGAGATCATCAAAGTGCTGGGCACGCCTACCCGGGAACAGATTCGTACGATGAACCCCAATTATATGGAGCACAAGTTTCCGCAGATCAAGCCCCACCCGTTCAACAAGGTTGGTTCCTCACTTGTTCTTGCCGGCAAGACATGGAGGGCGCATCTAACCGGATCGCAGGTCTTCCGCAAGGCATCAAATGATGCCATTGAATTGATCGCCGCGCTTCTGGAGTACACTCCTACGCAACGGCTCTCTGCCATTGACGCCATGTGTCACCCATTCTTTGACGAGCTGCGTGATCCCCAATGCCGGTTCCCGGACTCGCGTCATCCGAACGGAGGATCGAAAGAAATGCCGAGATTATTTGACTTTTCGCGACATGGTAAGTTCGGCCCCGTCATGTGGAGGGACAGCTGACTCAGACTTCATCAGAGCTGTCAATCGCCCCAGAAAAGAACCACATCTTGGTGCCGGCGCACGCCCGCCAAGAGCTTCGACATAAGGGCGTCGATCTTGATAACTTCACGCCGATGACCAGGGATGAGATGATGGCACGTCTAGACTGACGGTTGCCGTGACATATATGCATCACACAGCCAACGGCATCACGTTGTGCCCTTTAGCACGGCGTTGGCCGTCACCAGCCTTTCCTCAGCCGTTCAATTTGCGCTCAATGGCACTTGGAAGCACGAGTGCATACAGGAAAAAGTCCTTTTTCTAACGGATTGATGGCAGAACCGCTCACACATTCTGCATAATGTTACGGCTAAAAGCGAGGAGGGAAGTAGCAATGCATGGCAGGAATAGAATTTCTCATGAATGATGATGGAGCTAGCAGGCTGTGGGGATGCAGCTCGAAGAAACGAAGCACGGAAAAAGCAACCAGCAAATGTGTTGTGGCTTACCAAGATGATGGCGGGTCATCTGGAGGAGCTTTTACTTTCATGCTCGCTACCTTAGCCTTCAGATTATTCCCATTGAGCGACTACATATGAATTACATCTACGCTGCTTTAGATTTTTTCAAGACTAGCCGTTACATACCAATTTAAGAATTTATAGTAGCCAGACGTTTCGTGGACGGCCAGCCGGGTGTGGGATCGGGTGTTGTCTTACGACAAATAACTGTTAAGTCTTGATACATGAGCAGTAGGCGCCAATATACTGGCAAGTTACATAAATCATAGTCATCAAGACGTCGAAGGACTGGAGATAAATAAAGTTGTGCGAATTGACGCGGTTCGGCGACAACCGCGCTTACGGTGGACCTCGTCGGCGTCTACGTGGTACTCATCGCGAGCCTGGATTCAAGAGGTCATCAGCAGTCTGCCCATCATGGGGGAATACGACCGACGGAATGGTGGCCACCGCGGGGGCCACAACAATCGCAAGAGACGTTTCAGAGGTGATCAGCGCCATGTTCCCCTTCTTTACTGTAACCTCAGGACTGACCCTGTTGTCTCACAGAGGACGATGACTTCGATCGCCGGCCTCCTCGCCGCCAATATCAAGAGCCTGCGCATGTAAAACTTCGCAAGCAGTTGCTTGCTATTGCTGAATCGGTATCCTTCACAGGCTAATGAGACATACCTCCCATACTGACCAGCTCCAGCCCCTCAAGAAGATCGACGAAGTTCAAGAGATTGCTAGCATTGTCGCGGACAATTATGAGGATGAGGAAGTCCGCGCTAACTTCCTCGATTTGGCTCTGCAAATGTATGTCCCTAGTTTCATGTGCGATCGGAATCAACCGAATAACCTGATCCTAGGGTTGTCGAACAAGCTCTTAAGATTCCTTTCCTCGCCGCCGTCATACTTGCAGTCAACGAAAAGAAGCCAGAGCTCGCGCAAGAAGTCATTACAAGATCGTCGGCAGCTCTCAATGAGCACTTCAACGCTGGAGCATGGCGCGAGGTGAAGCTTCTATTGCGATTCCTTGGCTGTATGCAAGCTATTCTGGACGATCAAGGCATCTTTCCCGTGCTAGAGGAGCTTTTCTCCAGAGCAGTCGATTTGCAGACCGCCTCTTCGGATGATGTGAGCTCGTCCACCTGGTCACACAACCGATGCTGATCCATCCACAGGGCCTTGGGCTAGAGATTGTCAAAATTATCTTGCTGACAATACCATATATCATGGCTTCGTCTGCATCAGGTCTAGAAGCATATGCAAGCGCTCTTCTTGAAAAGACAGACATCATTGCATCTACACCTCATCCATTGGAAGCTCTTGTCGACCCGTTTCCTGGCAGTGAGGACGACGACAGCAGCCATCAAGCACAGAGCATCATCAGCCTTCTGCAAAGACAACTTCAGACCGAAGCCGGTCAATCGTGGGAGCTAGCCTGCATACCTCGCCCGTGGCGAACCTCGCCGGTTGACGATGCGATCGAGCCAAAAGTCCCAGTAAAACATGCGCTACCTCCCATCTTCGTCCCTTCTTCAGTATCTCCCGGAGCGCGACCTCAGCTGCCGGAGATGTACTTTTCTGTCTATGCCGACCAAGACGTTGAGACCGTTCCACCAACATCGAACATCGCATCTTCGATCCTTAGAGACGCCCTTGTTGACACCATTAGCATCCTTGACTACAACCGTAACGCAACCGCCAAGTTCCTAATCGATTTAGACTGCTATTTTGCCCCAGAGACCTTCGTCAAACGGGCCACGCCGTTCGACCGACTCCGGGAGGTTGACGAAGGCAAATCTACCTGGAAGCCCGAAGACGTTGCTGTGGACGCTGTCTTTTCTCAATTACTACAACTGCCGGCCCCTGAGCACAAGCTAGTCTACTACCATGCGGTATTGACGGAATCCTGTAAGATTGCACCAGCGGCCATTGCGCCTAGTTTAGGGCGCGCTATACGCTTCCTTTATCGAAGCGTGGATGCCATGGACTTGGAGTTAGAGTACAGATTTCTGGATTGGTTTTCTCACCATCTCAGTAACTTTGGGTTCACCTGGAAGTGGACCGAATGGTGATCATTCCGTCGACCAGCTTTTAAGTTTTTGCTGCTGACTTTTGGCAGGGTCGATGATGTTGAACTTCCATTAGCCAAGCCGAAGAAGGCCTTTATCGTTGGCGCTCTGGAGAAAGAAATCCGCCTCAGCTTCGCTCAACGAATACGAGGGACCCTCCCCGAACCTTATCAAGCTTTGATAACGGAAGCCAAGGAGAAAGACACTCCTGACTTCAAGTACAATTCGGACCGTAAGTAATCTCCCCCGCTATCCTTTCTGTCATCCCATAGTCTCAACCAAACGCCGCAGAAACACCATACGCCCCTCAAGCTCGCGAAGTCCTTCGCCTCCTCCGAGCCAAAGCGCCCGACTCCGACCTCGAACCCCACCTCTCATCCATCGAATCGCAAGCGGCCGAACTCGGCGTCGCCGACCCTCTCGTCCCATCCACAGACGCCTACATGACGGCCATCTGCTTCATCGGCAGCAAATCCCTCTCGCACGTATTAAGCTGCATCGAACGCTGCAAGGAGCGCCTCTTGGTACTGGGCCCCCGTTCCGAAGCAGCAAGAGGACAAATCATCACCTCGGTGATGGAATACTGGGCTGAAAAACCAGGCGTGGGCGTCAATGTCGTGGACAAACTTCTCAATTATACCATTCTTACTCCGTTGAGCGTGATCAATTGGGCGCTTACGGATAATATCGGTAAAGGACATATTCTCACCCAGGCGCATATTTATGAAATGGTCGCGGGGACGATGCATAAAGTCACGAATCGGGTGCGGCAGATTGTGATTGCAAGGAATCAGGTGGATTTACCGATGGAGCAAAGGATGTTGCTGGATGAGACGTTGGAGAAGGAGAGATTGCAGATGAGGGAGTTGTTTGTCACGGTGGAGGATTCGTTAGTTGGGGTGGCGAGTGGGGTGGTGGATGGGATGGCGGAGTCGAGGGATCAGGATGAGGAAGGGGAGATGTTGTTGAGGGGGTGGGGGGAGAGGTGGTTGAGGGTTTTTCGGCGGAAGATGGCGGTGGAGGAGGCGTGGATTGGGGAGATGTTGGCGAAGCGGGAGGAGGAGGTTGTTATGGATGGGGTTCTAGATGGAGGGCTGGGAGAAGAGGTGGAGGGGAATGGCATTGTGAAGGTTCAAGAGGATGGGGATGGGGATGGTGAGGAGGATAACATCTTGTGAGGGACATTCCGGTAAAGACCTTGGCTTGGCTTGATGATGTCTGGATGGAAGGGATGTTTGGTGCTGCTATGGAGGGTTATATGGTATACCCATTACTACAGCATGGGGCTCCTTCTCCGAGGGTATTGGCTGCGGTGGATCGCATCTGCCACCGCTGTGTACTTATATAGGTCTTGCGGTGTACTATTGTTGTGTTGTATGGCGATAGTTCCAACAAGCTTCAAAAGGGGTATATTATATGATTATCATTAGGCATATTATATCTGTTTGGCGTATCATACAGTGATGGCGTCACTCGCAAGCGCTGTTTCCGCATCCTCGAGTTGTCGAACTCAGTACTACGGCATGTCGATTCTCCCCCATTTGGCCATCTAGGCCAAGGTAACCGCCCCGTGCTCCAGCTCTCGGAATGTAGGCATTCTAGCCAGTCCAGCCTACCACCCCAGCAGCCAGCGCTTTCATCTTGCTCTTCCTTCTTTTCTCACCAGCAAACCCTCTCACATAACCTTCTTCTGCAATCTCCGCGCCTCATCGCCATAATTCCTATCGTCATCGCCCTCCACCTGCTTCTGCACCGATTCCATCTCCTTGCACTGCCGCTCCCATTCCCGCTTACTCATCTTGGACTCGCGCCTGAACAGTTCGTCGTTGGGTTTGCGGTAGGAGCCACCGAAACGATCCCAGATGGTGGTGAATTGCCCGTAATTGTAGTTGAAGTAGAGATGATGCATGGTGTGGCAGGCGGCGCCGTTGATGATGCTGGAGTTGGCGACGTATTCTCCGTCGTCTATATCCGTTTATCGTCAGTCAGGCAGTCAGTCGGCGCTCAGAAGGAAGTATTGCAGGAGGGGGGTTTTTTGAGCGCGTGGAGTGATTAGGATCGAACAAGGGAAGGATACTTACGGATGAAGACGGTCCAGATATTAATAAAGGCAAAGAGTAGGATATAAGCTATCTTGTTGAGGGGAAAGATGAAGGGGAAAACGTGATAGGGTACGCTCTGGACGAAACCATCGATTGGATGAAAGGCATGGCTCGCGTAGGGGGTGGGCATTATCCATTTGTGGTGAGGTTTATGCAGGGTCTTGTACACCCTGGGATGATGCAGGCCTCGGTGGATCCAATAGATGAAGAAGTCGGTGAAGCAAAGGAAGAAGGGGAATTGGATTATGTTGTATAACCAGAAAGGGGCATCAGCCGGCGCATCGTACAGCTTGGCGTATCCTTGGACCTCGAATACGAAGAACGGGACGGTGAAGATGGCCATAATAGGGAGAGCGATGGATGCCTGCTTTATTTCCAGCGAGACCTGGTTTTTGAGGTATTTGGGGTGGGTGAAGGTGGCATGGTCGAAGATGAAAAGGTAGGAAAGAGTGGCACAGATGAAATAAACGACGAGGCCAAAGAGCCTGAGTGGTGGGTCAGCTCAACTTTCGCGAATAGGATCTTGCAGCTTCTCACTCACCAAGTGACGAGGTATAAGCTGAGAGTCTGCCTCCAGATGTTATCCCTCGGCCATGCGCTCAAAACAGCATACTGAGAAGGTTCCAGATTCCAGAATTGGTTCAGTGAGCGCACGGCAGTTGGAAGCTCGCGCATACTGGAAAAGGTGGCAGTGGCATCTTTGATCACCTCATGGCTACCACCAACAGTCGTCAAAGAGCGTGGTAGAAGGGTAGCATACAGACGGTCGAACAGGTAGGTGTCGAAAACATCGAGAACAAGATCCATTGTAGGCGCGATGGGTGTGTGGGGGATATCAGTTGCTGACACAGGGCGGGAACGGACGATTGGAGAAAAGACTTGGATCAATCAATTGGAGCAATTGAAAGCATCGCCTGTTGTATTACTATTATTGAAGAGGTGTTGAGACATTTACCCCAACACCCTTGATTATTGTGCAAAACGTCGTCAACCGACATAGGGAGAAAATGTAACCAATTGAATCCAAGTACCTTGCAGAAAATATCGTCCACTAAACAATTGCTACCAGGGGTCAAATTGTGTGGCGGAACGGTTCCATGTAGAAAACCCCCCACACCAGTGCCTGGGGTACGGTCTATCGGTCGATGGGTCGATGGGTCGATGGGAGCCAAACAGATGAAAAGGTAGCCGTTCTGAGAAATACCCGAAGCGTGAATAACGTTACCTAGAGGCCGCTTCAACTTTAGCATATTCGAACGCTTGAAGCCGTTGATGACAACAATCATACCGATATAAAAAATTTGATATCCCGTTCATTTTATACTTGTAGAGAAACATGTCGCTACTAGGTCCCTCGTAGTCCTTCCGATCCAAAGTATGTACAATGCTCAACAACGAATTTAGATGGCTCGCTTGGTTATTCCATGCTGGCCGTGGTTTATGGGTTTCCAGGCCTATGGGAACTGGGTACGTACCCGAGACTTCGGCCATCTCATGGATTGCTTCCCTTCGGAAGCAGCCGGCTCTTCTCCCTTTTGCGCCTTCGATAACTCGGAACGGGACGAGATATTTCTGCCTGCTTTTCTTGTCCTGCGGAGCTACACCTCGTTGGGCTCCCCTGGTCGATTACGGAGATCCTTCGATCCTTCCCACGTCCTTTAATGCCTTTGTTGCTATGCTTGTACAGCGTTGCAAAATATTCCCACAACTCCTTGTCTGTCGCCGATACAGTGTCTCCTTCTTGCATCGACGTAAATCTGAAGTTCAGGTCGCCGAGCGTGGACGCATGGAACCGGTTCTGATGTGACTGCCCCCACCGGTTAGCATCCATGTAGCAGCCTCAAAGAGCAAGCAGGACGGGTTAAAATACCTTGAGGTTCCCAAGCTGGGTGAACCGCTTGCCACACTGCTCTAGTTGGCAAGAAAATGGTTTGATCCCCGCATGAACGATTTTGTGGGCCCGTACGTTCCCACGTTGAGCAAATCTTTTTCCACATTCCTCGCAAGAATACGGCCTTTCGCCAGTATGTCGTCGCTCATGTGTCTAGACACATCTTGTTAATACGCAATACCGTCAAGTTCAATATATTTTTACCTTCAGATTCCCAAGCTGCGAGAAACGTTGACCACATGTTGCCTCCTTACAAAGCTACAGACCATGGTATCAGCGTAAATTGCCCTGGCGTGGGACGTGGAACAAACTCAACGTACAAAAGGCTTGTATCCGCTATGTGCTCGTATGTGGATTTCAAGATGAGTCTTCTGATGGAATGTTTTCGTGCACGAGGCAACGTTGCATCGATGGATCTTCCTTGCTCTCCGGCAATGGTGGTTATATTGGTGCTGCTCTGGTTCTGGTGTTTTAGCTTCTGAAGAGGATCGTGACATCATAGAGTCCGAGGACGAGCATGAAGACAGACTTGGAAGACGACGCTTCGATTTCAACTGGATTGTTTGCACCAACGAGTCGACACTTGAAGAGCTGCGCAGATCCGGCCTCGAATAATACCTGGAATTGCCGTCGCTGAGGTAGCCGTCCTCAGCCTTAATATTTACAAGACAGTGTGGGTTGACAATGGTATCGCCACCAGAACGAGCCGTTTGTAATTGAGGATTTACTGAAAAGGGGATCAGATCATCAGGTAAGTTGTGGGGAGCAGCGTCGTCGGTTCGGCCAGGCCAAGGTAAGGTCGTATGATTGATCTGGTAGCCAAGGCCTGCAAGAGCCGAATCCGCTGAGTACAAATGAAGAGGAGTTGCAAGAAGGTCAAGACTGCAATTGAACATCAATGATGCTGCATGTGGAGGCTGGTCTGGCATCTGCGGTAGAGCAACGTCCTGCGGACCAGGAGCGATGAACGACATCTCTCTTTGGCTGTCAGTCGCCGATAGCCTACGCGAAGGTGTGCGTATCACAATCTACTAGATCTCCACGTACCGTCTCTCTGTCAAGCCGTCCTGCACATCAAGGTACCGATGTGATGTCGTTGGGGAAGATGGGAGTAGCAGCTAGGCCTGGTGGTGTATTGCTAGGTATCCGCAGTTTTCCTAAAGACCGCTAAGTGGATTTGCTGCTCCTTTGATTAAGTATCAGACGTGCTGAATGGGAGCTGTGACTGGTAATCCATGATGGAGAACAGTAAAATTGCCCAAGGGAAAATGAATAATCAAAGCACAAATAGACAATCACCCTGAACAGGCGTACATATCCTCAAGACGACTTCCATATAGGAATGAAAAGGTTAATTGTGGAAACATTTGGGAGCGATGTATGAAATGATATAGATAAACAGACAGAGAAGGAGATTGAAATACCCCATGATAGCGTGATGGTAGGTAAGATGTCATGACGGTCTGAGCATGGCATCTGCCATGGTGCTATCAGCCCCCAAAGGCCGGCCATGACTTGACAGAATTCGCACTGAAAATACGCAAATGTGGCCGAAGCGGGATGGAAAGGTAGCTGCAGGGTATGAAGTCATTAAATCTATTGAGCCACAATCGTCGCCGTGGAACAAATGTCCGACGATAGGGTGCTCGAGGGAAGTATTATGCAATCCGCAGACGAGGCTGGACCTACCTATGTTAGCCTCGACGACGATCAGTGACTATGACGGGACGAAAGATAGAGTGATAGTGCTGAGGGTGGGACAACTAAGGACAACCAATCAAACACTAACGAGCTCTTATCAGTTCATTCGATAGGGCTGCAATTAATGTGTGCGGGGGTGTTGAGGGTGATCTACGACTACAGCCTTATACAGCTAATAATGGCACACTGGCACTTGTCTTTTCCACGGAGATTTCGCAACCTTTGGTATCTAGCATAGCAGGTCTTGCTACCTGACCAATGAATGGTTGAGCGAAAGGACTCTAAAGCTACGTCTTGGCGGAAAGGAATATTGTAATACATTTGCATCCAAGTGCTCTCTCTTCAGCCGAAGTATCATAAATGATGCTTACACTAAGTCTGCGTGTCAACAACTTACTCGGTCAGGTTTTTCTGCTACTCTACCCATATTATTTGACTGATTAGAACGTTCCAACCGTTCAAATTCGAGGATAAGGGGGTGGAAGAAAAGGGGGCTGTTTGTTTATTTTGCTTAATGCCGCCAAAATTAGGATTATTCATCATTTGTTCCCTCGTGAAAAATCCGAATGAGTACTATTGATCCATTTGCCATATCGATATTATCTACTCTTAGAAATCCCCAACTGCATTGTGTTCGGGGAGAGGAGACTACACGCTTTAACCTGACCGCCGGAGGGAATCCATAGCCCGCCATCTCCACATACCTTACCCGTGACGCCCCGGACATGCCACTTCCTCTCAACCTTCACTGCCAAGCTCCATATCTAAAGCCGCCACGGATTAGCCCATGCCCCTAATTTGATCAGCAGGGAAGCGATACTGACCTCCAGATACGTGCTGCCTTGTCTCCGCTGCCCGTGGCGAAGAGTTCACCTTGAGGGCTGGGAGCGACGGATATGACTGATGTAGAAAGTCATTAGTACCGCCCCGTACATCATGAAGAAGGTCATTTCATACCGGAATTCTTGTGTCCTTGGAGCATCAATTGTGTGTCCCCAGTCCGAGGGTCCCAGAACTGCACACCCCGATCTTTGGAACCGCTGAGAACCCAGCGGCCATCCGGGGTGAGAGCAACGCTCAGGACGAAATCCTACATGCCGTCAGCCCCGACAACGATTGCTTGCTTCCCAACCTGCTCCTATGCTCACCTTGTGACCTTCAAAAGTCTTGACGCACTTGCTGCCCATCCTGTCTCTCGACGCCAGACCGGGAGCCATCATTCCACGGTTGTCGACAAGTTCCCACATCTTGATCGTCTTGTCCAGACTGCCACTGACAAGCGATCTCCCGTTTGGTGCGAAAGCAACCGAGTAGACGCTGTCTTTATGCCCTTCAGGGCCGTCAAGTCTATCGACCAAATTGCCGTTGCGCGCATCCCAAACTCGGACGCTCTTGTCGAGAGACCCTGCTGCCACATACTCACCACCCGGAGAGATGGCGACGGTCGTCACGCCGTCTTCGATCGCCAGGTTCAACACCTCGCGGCCAGTTTCGATGTCCCACAACCGCACGGTGCGATCTCCACTTCCCGACGCAATATGCTTGCCATCACGCGCAAAATCGAGAGAGTAGATGTCCTGCTCATGCCCGGAGAACGTATTTCTGATGGTACGGGAAGATATATCCCAGACCTGAGGGCTCCGTCAGCTGAATCTGTAAGGAATGTTCCCGTCAACGAACCCTGATTTGTTTGTCTTCGGCGCCAGTTGCGAGATATTTGCCATCGGGACTGAAACAAACACTACGTATGTAGAGATCACCGTCTTTATCCACACTCTCGTCCTGTAATTTGGTAACCTGTTGCCCGTTCGCTACGTCAAATATCTGTGCGGAGCGGTTGCAACCAGTGGCAACATATCGACCATCATGACTGAACCTGACACAACACACAACGCTATCGTGGTTCAAAGTGTGTTTAAGATCCACATCGAGCACGCGCGGGATTCGTGGATTGAAGATGGCAAACCAATCGGCTCCTTCGCGCTTTTGTTCGGGACGCATATTTTCTATTTCGAGGTCAGCGAGATTGTTGATGATCTGATGGCCCTGATGGGGAGGCAATGGAGACGGCGGCCTGCCCAGTTGTGGTGAAGGACGCGCGTCTGGGTAGGCGCTTGATGGGGCTTGGTGTGGCGTAGTCGGTCCCGGAGGACCTCGGTTGACGCGACCTTTTCCAGGGCCGGGAGATGCTGTTGTCTGCGGAGGCTGTGGGTTGTAGCCTTTATTTGAATGAGTAATCCGCCCGTGTTAAGAACCCAGTTTGACCACAACTGCGGGTTGCTTACCTCCATTCATACCGTGACTAGGAGGATATCCTCCAAAAGTGCCTTGTTGCAGTCCTTGCGAAGCTCCCATCGGATGTGGAGGAGGTACCTGTTGTTGCTGTTGGTCCTGTGTGGGTGGGACCAGACCTGGAGCTCCTTGTCCGGGCGGGTTTGCCATGATGCCTCCAAACAGGTTACTGGGGCCGTGGCCGATGGCAGGTGGTTGGGGCTGAGATATTCCAGCATGCGGAGGCAGACCACTGATGTTGGCATGCGATGGCGGCCCTCCACGAGCCTCGAGCTCATGACGAAGCCGTGCAATATCTTCTTCGTAGCTTTTCACAATCGTAGGTTAGTTGTGGCACCATGCAAGAGCAGGCGAGTGTAAAACGTACCGCTGCTTAATGGCAATCTGATTTTGCTCCAAGTTGTAGACCTTCTGCCTGACTAGCTCCATCTCCGAAACCTGTTGGGCCACTAGATAATCCATCAGCGTTTGTATTTGTATCGTTGGCAACTGGCTTCCAAGAATTCGGCCTTTGGTGGGATGACAGGACCGCAGCACAAAGGAGAAAGAGACTTTGTTTGCAAAGCGGTGTGCAACGGACACGATGAGTATAGTACATAGAGGGCGGCTTCATGCAGCTAGGGCTAAGATAACATGACCGCCAGCACAAGACAAACATACTATTCGATTCATATTCCCCAGTCCGATTTTGCTGGCTGTCGAACTCTTGACGGACCTGGTCCAGTAACTCGTTTAAGCGGCTGTTGGGTGCCGGTACCATCCCACGATGTGCGTTATACATTATGAGGGAAACTTTCGAGTCGTGCTGATGGTCCAAGCTATTCTTCAAGCTGTTTTGCCGCTCGATCCCTAACCGCAACGATATGGAGAGATCAAAGGTGAATAAAGATTTTTTCCGTCGGGGAAAGTGGCGCGTGCAAAGTGTGATTATGTCTGTCGGACTTTGACCGCACGGACAGCCCAAGAGATAGTCTAGCGCATAGGTGAATGGGGTTGGTCAAGATCGTGGACGAGCTTCAGCCTTGAGCTGCCTTCCACTTCCGGCACCGAATTTGACGCAAGAGCGTGGAGGTTGCTTGGAGCGCAGGGTCTAAAATAGAACAGCATGCGCCGGGACGCTGCGATAAGGTTGCCGGTGAACACCTAACCGCAGCCAGGGTGGCAGAGGGTGAAGCGAAGAAAGAGCGGCGTGGCCCTTGGCTGGATGGTGAGCGAGGAGAATTGAGGCTCACAAGACGCGAGACAACAAACGAGCGAACCCTCGGAAGAGCAGGGAAAGATGACCAACGGAAACTGCGATTGAGCTTTTATTGGTTATTGGGGGAATGGGGGAGGGGATGGGATGGGATCACCCAACGGGATGATGTTTGATGGCATTAAAAGACCGCCAGTCTCGATGAGTACTGGCTTACCCGTGCCGTGCCGGATCTCGAGGCGAGCGAATCTGAGTAGCGCCAAACATGGATCGTGCCTCTCTTAGGCGTTTGTATTACTACTATATCGTCAAGTTTGGAAGTGTAACAGGTGTGCTTGAATCCGCTTGGCTGTTTCGCCCCTTGTATCACAGCTCTCTACGGGCAGCTATCCGACACAGTATTACCCACTTCCTTATGCTGTTCTTCGATCCGTCGCTTCTTCTAAAACATGACTTGGTTTTGAAGCCCACATTCGAGCAAGAAGACCAGACGTTTAACCAAACATCCTTGGCATAGATCCCTTCACCTTCTCGTACACTAGAAATGTGATCCAAGTGCTGGGCAGCACGCGCACTAGGTTCGGTCCCAAGCCTTTGTAAAAACCCCGAGGGCCTTCTTGTTTCCACGTTTGGGCGATAGCGTCTCTAGCACCCTTGTATGTCTGCTCTGCTTCATACATCTGTAGCCTTGATCTCACCACCTGGTATGGATAAGTTATACTCCCGGCCAACACCTTGGATGCACCACTGAGCCACAGATAGTCGACTGTACCCAAATCTGCCCCCCTCCCTTCGAGCTGGGAGGCGCGGTATCGTTTGAGTTGCTCGTAGGCCATGAATTGTAATGCACCGTGAGATACTCCAATCAGTGACGGTAACAGACCGCGGTAGAAGCCTCGAACACCTTCTGCTCGGTAGATCTCTTGAGCACCGTGACTGATTGACCGATAAGCACCTGGGTGATGAGATGCGGTTGATAGCATTCGAGTTTTGATGACCCAGATAGGATTGGTGCAAACTGCCGTCAACGCCCCTGTGAATGGTCGTTCAATATTCCTCAGACCGGTCCATTTGGAATTATAGGCAGCATACCAGCAATACCAGAGGCAAGAAAGAAATCATGGTATGATAACCCATTGGCGCTGGCGTGATAGGCCTGTAGGCCCGCTTTGATCTCACTGTACCATAAGAAATACAAGGCCCAGCTTATGGAATTCCCTGCCAGATTGGGAGACAGTCCTCGGTAGAAACCATTTGCAATTCCTTCATTCTTGAGGATGCCTTGCACAAGTCGTAATGAGGTGCCTGCTTGGGACGATGATGATCGGTCAACTAAGGCAGGTTATCTTCTGTCGATTTGTTACGGGCTGCGCGCACTATATCTACCTTGCAGACGTGTCTTGAGAACATCAAGTGGATGCGCTACCAATGTTGAAGCGACTCCAGCAAGGAAACCAGCTATAGTTTCGATGAGTGCATGTGGTAGCTGGGTGGCGCTTGTCATTAAGCTATAATGTGGCAGACCAAAATTCTGATTTGCTTGAAGTAATGCGTAAATCTAACACTAATGGAGATTTGCCTCGAAGTACACCCTATGCTACACCTACCCGGGACAACCGAGTTCAAAAAATTTCATCCACGCTATGCCATGAAACCTTCTCAAGGAATGGGTCGCCTTTGCACTTTGATGTAGAAGGATCCCAATTCCGGTCAAGTTTTGAGCCTCCGCCCTTAT
>QQTW01000457.1_pt1 | contig 25479 bp, 30 predicted proteins | sample 1904831 | NCBI WGS metagenome assembly QQTW01 (sample SAMN09435610, study PRJNA476489) | Subsurface metagenome, whole genome shotgun sequencing project. | reverse complement strand
GTGAGCTCACGTTTTGCCCGTTAGGGTCTTCACAAAGCTGGTTGTGGAAGTCAGTCATCGTAACGCCACCGTGTGATTTGGTGGGAAGCGTACATTTGCACTAAAGCGTAACAGATAGATGTCAGTAGAGCTCTTCAAGCATCAACATAGCAGCGTCACTCACTTTTGGCGAGAGCCGGTTATCTGAGCAATATTCCGGAATCGTTGAAGTTGAAGTGGTGTCAATGTCCTGAAGTTTCAAGTGTGCGGAGCCTCGCTTGGCTGAAGAGACGGCACTAGGCTTAACGTGGTTAGCGTATACTCACTTGCAGTGGCTCAACAACATCTGACCTCAATTTCCGACATTCAAGGTCCTACGCAGGTCGACGAGTCAAGATCACGCGGTTGACCTATTGTCTACATGACGATGAGATGGCAGGTTTCCATACACATCCCAGTTTTACGGACTCTAGAACTATGTCTCATGCTTTCGTAGACCGTTCCATTCGCATCGGCTACCCCGCTGTAAATAAGAGAAAGTTTCTACTGCAAGTCAAATGTCCGAAGAATCGAGATTTAGCCCTCTGGGCAAAGAGCACGCTTTTCTGCGTCTTCTCTTTTCTTTGTTTCTTTCCAGCGCTCCAACTTCGTTTCTGTAAGAAAGACTGCCTTTACCAAAGACTGCACAGACAACCCAACCAAATCCGCTGTTGCTTCGAAAAAGACTTTGGCATCACCACTGAGCTCCTCGGCATTACGGTACAGCTTGTTGTGACTTCCCGGACGGATGATTTCCGTGTCAGATTCAGACATCTCCATATCTGTAACGGGCTGTCTTGTGAGTAGAGCCTGTTGTACGGCCTTGACCTGGGAAATCTTCGCTGCGTCTACAGCTGTCTGGTTCCGCCTTCTTACTGGTGAGCGGTCGTTGTTCCGCTTTGAAGTGGGAAACATTTCAAGCAAGGTCTTTGAAAATTCGCCCTTCTTATCATTTGCACCCTTCTCCACCCAGTTCTTCTCGTACCAGTCAAGGTAGTCATCCAGTTGTTGGTCGTTCAAAGAAAAGACGTCGTCCTCTAACGTATCTTGTGCACCCTTTGTGTCCAATCGACCCGGTGTATCGAACAGTTTGTGATATTCGGCATTTGCTCGAGTCCAGGCAGCCCAATCCACTGCGGCAACGGCCGGCTCCGTGGTCGTGGCCGGATATCGAATCTTGCCGTCGAATGGCCACAGAATTTTGACAGCGACAACGACGAGGGCGACCAACTGGGCTTCTGGATAGTTGATTATCCTTAGGCGTTTAGTTGTGTTGGGTCGAGGAAACACAAATTTGTACGAGACCAAGTGGGCCAACCGAGCCACAACCGGGTATACCTCCAGCGGCAAAGCGAGCTCCTTCAAATATTTCAACAGGAGTGACGGCACGTTCAAGGGCGGGAAATGCATGTCAAAGTCATGCTCGTACGCAATGGCCAACTTCATCACTGATGTATGCAAGGCATCTGGCCTCAACAACAGATGAGGCTCCAAAGCTTCGTGATACTCGGACGGCAATCTCTCTCTCATCGAGGCAGAGATCTCTCTGATGGCTCCGTAGTAAATCAAATCTTCGGAGTTCACCCATCGATGGATGTCACCAACGCTTACAGGCAGTCGGAGAAGCAGCAAGCCCAGGTAACACAGTGACAGTGTGTCGATCAATCTGGGGGCTGAAGCCAGACTTTTCCCGCGCCTGGTCTTCTTGAGTCCATCGTGATCGGTGTCTGTGGCGGTATCTTCCTGAGAACTGAACATCTGCGACTGAGTCTCGGAATCGAAGTCATCCTTGACCTTGTGCGCGAACTTTTGTAATCGAAATGTCCATAGGTCGCGGATAATCACCTTTGGTTCATTATCAAGTCGCTCATTCTATGACTTATGTAAAGTACTAACCTCGACTTCCTTGGGAAATCCCTTACTATGAATCAGCCAGTAGGACTGCTTCCATAGTAACAGCTGGTAGCATTGTAGATACAGCTCGAATCCTCTGTGACCTTGAAACTCTGTATATAGGATTAGTACTGCATCTTGAGTGAAGCGAAGGATGCTCACGCTGATGGACTTTTTCACGCTCCTCTTTTTGCTTCCTCGCTGTCCTTCCCTCCGTCCCGAATGCATCTTCGTCCTCCCCCGTAGCCAAGGGTGCCTGCTCGATGATCAATCCTAACCCACCGGGAACCAGCACCTAGCGCCATACCTCCCGACGATGGCTGTTCTGGCAGTAGAGGTATCCATCTGGGTCGAGGGTATACCATTTTGAGGGACAATTTTCGAAGCCGCAACGATCACGCTTTACACGCTCTCCGATGTTGAGTGACATGATTATTGGAAGAGGGCGAGATGGCAAAGTTGATGTATGGACGAGCACGGTAAAGCTTCATCACTCTGGCCATTCACCACTGATACATCTGTAAGCCATAGCAGTGAATCAGACTTCCACTCTAGTTCACTGCGGGAAGCTGCAGCTCATGGCAACCTAGAGCTCGAGGAACAGAGCTTTTTCACTTACTCGTCGCTTGTATCATGCTGCATCCCGAGACAGCCTTCAACGGTTACCACTGACATCATCGAGGCAAAGTGGTTTACACACAACCACATTCATATTATGCGCTCTCCTACAACCATCCTGTTTTTGAAGAACACGGTTAATCTTAGAATTGGTCATCACGAGTTGGTCACAGCAATGATGCGTGTATAGTAAATGGCAAAAGATCATTCGCTCGTCGCTTAGCCTGAAGAGTCTATTGATGCGTGAAGTTTTGGCAACTATTTTCATAGGATGGACTCTGACCCAACCGACTGCTAAGAATCAGTCCATAATCTGGCCCATCCCTTCACAAGCCGCATAGAACGTCAAGTCCGCCAACAGAACATGTGAAACGTGACGAAGACACAACACGCAACTCCCCCGCGTTGGTTATCTACGCTGTGAATAATCCTCAGCTCAGATCCCCAGTGTGAGCCGGTCTCTAGCCAGAACGAGGAGCTTCCTTCGCATCGATGGCAACTTCTTCGCCCATGGCAGTGAGCACGATCACATCTACCAATATAAGCTTCTATAAATACCAGACGACGGTCGCGACTCACTGGTATCTTTGCCCTCCTCAGTGTAGAGCTTGGTGATCTTTTCACCAACCTCACTGTCAGGGAGCTTGACATCGTCCTTGGTGGAGCCGTCATCCGACATGAGGGAGAGAAAGCCGTCATCGGTGATGTCAAGCTGTATAGTGCGCGTCAGTTCCGTTTGCAATACCCTGCAGAGTTTGAACGTACAAGCTGGTATTCCTTGCGGTTGACGTTGGGCACGTCCATGTTGTGGGTGGAAGGGCACAAGTCTTCCAGCTTCTTGCCGGTGAAGATGTCGATGGCAACAAGATGGACCTTGGCGTGACCGTGCTTTCCGGTCTTGGAAGTGGACATGTCGACGATCTTGCAGGGACGACTCTTGATGACGACGAAGCCGTTCTTCCTCAGGGCAGAGCATTGCATGGGGTACGTGGTCGAGGCGCCGGCGTCGGCGCTCTCGAAGGTATGCTCATGCTATGAGAGAGCAGAGATTAGCTACGTCGCCCCGGACATTGGATGCGAGGGCTCGACGGTGGACGATGTGGAAGCCTTGAAAGGCGCAACTAGTGGGGAAATGCGGGGGTCAATTACCTGCGCGTCGTTGTTCTCCGCCATCTTGAAACGAGCGAAGGTCAACAAGTGTGTATTGTAAAGATGAAGGCGGGCGGGAAGAAGAGATGGACGGGCTAGACAGGAGAAAGGCTTCGTGCAAACTCTCTGACACAGAGAGGTGGGCTCTTTAAATCGAGTTTGGAAGCAGTGGAAGAAAAGCCCCGCAAATTTGTCCACCAGTCACTGTGGCGGCGGAACCGGCATTACTTTAAAGCGAAAGCTTGTGCTCCGCATCAAGCGCAGCAGCTTTCCGAGGTTCTTGTCTCGTCTTCAAACAGTTTCATTGGGAGAATCTACGCATCTCTGAAAGACTCTGAGCCCAATGAGCAATATCAGCTCTGCTTTCTCATATGGCACATAATGCTCGATTCGACCGCCTCTCTGCGCATCCATCGCCCTCAGCTACGCCTCCTCCGCAAGGTCGCTCCAACTCACCCGGTCCTCGGAAATGGACTCAACATGGATCTCCTTCACTCCTAGCTCGGCCCAGTCTGAATCCGCGGTCGTCGTCGCTATCACTTGCGTCAAACGCATCGACTACGAGCCTACCAGGCACTGCCCGTGTCGTCAATGGCTCCAGCCTCAGAAACCAAGTCAATCTCGCGCCGCCCGACGACGGTGGGGAGGCGGTGACGGTGCTTGAACAGATTGTCGGCAAGCGCGTTATGAGACGGGGAAGCACGAAAGTCAATGGCAACAGAGAGAGCCTACAGGAGATCTTCCATGGCGCTGCAGAGATAGATTTCGGAGACATGAGCTTGCAAGCTTTCGTCGACTCCGACAACGCTCTAGAATCACTGTCTTTAGCCGTAGACACACCGATCACCTATTCAATCGAGCAATGTATGTCTGTTTCGTCTGGACTTTGCGCATTGAAGCTCATGTTTCGAGGGTGTAGACGATGAGGACAGGGAAAAATTTGAGGATTTGCATCGCTCCATCTTGGTATAGCGCCTGATCTACATTCGAATGTAGTACTAATTCTGCATATATAGGCATGCGACGAAGTCCTCAAATCTGTTGAACAGTCCCTGGCTAGCTTTCAGGCAGATCTGGGTGCCGTATCGGCCGAAATCGAGAGCCTTCAGGCTCGGTCAATGGCACTGAACACGAAGCTGGAAACCCGAAAAGTAGTCGAAAACCGGCTCAGACCTGCAGTGGAGGATCTCTTTCTATCGCCAGCTGTCGTGAAGAAGATTTCTGAAGAACCGATTGATGATGCCTGGTTCACGGCTCTAGAAGAACTGGACAAACGTTCTGCAGCACTATTATCGAAAGATGGGAAGCACACCAAGGCCATTGAGGACCTTAGGCCGTTGTTGGAGAATCTCGAGAAAAAGGTATATCGCTCGGCACTTTCCAAGGAGGTTTACTGAGTGACTGCTGCAGGCTGTGGAACGTATCAGGGATTACCTGGTCGGACAAATAAAAGCAATCCGTTCGCCCGGCGTCAATGCGCAATTCATCCAACGACAGGCATTCGTGAGGAGTAAAAGTTTATATGCGTTTCTCACACGGCATGAGTCGCAAGTCTCGGAAGGAATTCTTCAAGCTTATGTTAATACCATGCGATGGTACTACCTGCACAACTTCTCCCGATACGAAGCTGCTCTCCGAAAGTTGAGGATAAATATCGTCGACAAGCAAGACAGGCTTGGAAGCGAGGAGCCTCGACGTGGGTCTATGTTGGGGAACGCCAGAAACGCTTCGTCCTCATACGATCCATTTTCCCTGGGACGACGCAATGACATGCTAAAGCATCCCTCTCACACACCGCCGTCGGCATATATCGCTGAAGATGACAAATCAAGCCACTTCCTCGAGGTTCCGTTTCGGGCCTTCAACATGGTCCTTGTCGACAATGCATGCTGGGAATATAGCGTACTCTCCAGTTTCATCGGCAGCGCGCACCGCCAACCTCAAGCTCTTATTTCACGAACCTTTACCCAGATATTTGAGCCAACTTTCGGAATTGGTCAGACGCTTACAAAAAGTCTCATCGACTCCAATTTCGATGCTCTTGGAGTCCTCCTGTGCGTGCGCCTGACTCAGTACTTTGCTTTCAGCCTGCAGCGGCGGCGTGTCCCTGTGGTCGATGGCTACATCAACTCGACCAGCATGATCCTGTGGCCCAGGCTCCAGCAACTGATTGACCATCACTGCGAAAGCGTGAGACAAGTGACATCGCAACTGCCATCGCGGCCTGCCGCCTCTTCTCTCTTGGGTTCTGGACCATCATCCGCCGGCCAATCCGCTGCACCACATCCACTCACTCAGCGGTTCGCGCAATTTGCCGCGAGTGTGGCCACTTTGTCGGCCGAAGCCGGGGACGACGAGCCTCTCGCACGTAGCTTGGGACGCCTGAGAGCAGACTTCGGGGCCTGCCTGCTGAAGCTCAGCCGGGGCATTGGAGACTCGCGCAGACGAGAAAGGTTTTTGGATAACAACTACGCTCTGGTGATTACGGTCTTGGACGGAATCGAAGGTAAACTCGCGGAGGAGATGAGAAACCACTTTAAGGAAAACCGGAGTGCATCGGCAGATTAGGCAGTATTGGTATTGAAACAATCGAATACATCACACAGCTTCGTAAAAGAAAGCTACCTTCTCGTCGTTAGCATTTCACAGACCATTACCTTTTACGCGATTTCGACAATACCTACATAACAGGCCTCTGTTGCCGGCAAGCGGCTATTGTATTACCGCCATAACTCAGCGCCATATGATTCGCGTAGCCCAAACCCCAGAGTCGACGTCTCTGCCGCATATTGTGCAGTCCACTCAGTATGTGTATTTTCTAGTCATGAAGATCGATAAGACAAGAGTAATGAATGAGGCTCACGGCCGTTAATTTAGGGCAGACTGCTTGTATGGTCCATGTGCAAACTAGTGACGGTAGAGGCCTCGATTTTGTGTATTGGTGTTTAGGCACAGACAACTTCGTGGTCTCAGTTGCGAGCTCGCAGAGGTCACTGCCCCAGGGGCAGAGAAGCACAGACGACCCCCAGCCGGGTCTCAAACAGATCATGTTTACGGAAAACAGGGCAACGGCGATGCTTGAGGTAGAGAGTTCCGTCCTACACCCATGGCAGGATATCCGGGCGTGTTGAGTGCTTTTCATACCTTCGGGCACGTTCTGACGCGCTCAAGATGAGTCCAACGCTTGTATCTGTAATGATTCTGAGCCGCACATCCAAAATCGGAATGAGGGGTACGTGCTCCCGTCGCCAGCTGTGAATGCGGGAGAAGTGCTTTCTTTTGGATAGTTCAGACGCTCATCATCTAATCGTAACGGGTAGTAATGCCGATATCCTTCCCGTCTCTGATATAAAGATTGCTGGAAAGAAGTGCGCCGATCAGCGAGTTGGTCACCAAAAAATAGAAGAAAAAAGAATCGTCTTCTCCCTGTCAGGGAAATCTTATTCAAGTAGTATTTTAGCAACGAAGCGCAAGACCATGAACAATCTTGGAAATTTGACTGGTGTTCGTTAACCACCTGCGTGAAGGTCTTGGTATGTCGAATTCTCACTCCAACGAAAATCATCCTTGTCGGTCTAGTGATATGATATCTGCTTGTCATCATTCGATGTTCAAGCGCAGGCGACCAGTTGATTATTTAACAGTGAATGTAGACTTCATAGTATCTCCTGAAGTGCATTCATTGAGTTTAGTCTTTTAGGCCTCAGGAGCTGGGGATGTTTCGCAACGTCGGACGTACAAAATCAGCGTTACTGCCTAGCCTCATGGCCTTCCGCTGGTGACAGTATGAGTGAGCTGGAGCCGGATTCCATTGTCAGGCACCTTATTGAGCCGCAGTTGGAGCTTGATTCAATGTAACATCACTATATTACTGTGTAGATGTTGCTGTTGATACCGCGGTGAATGCTTCTCGGAGATACTGCATGAAATGCTTAAAACACAGACCCTGCCAAGGTGTCCACACAGGATGGCGTCGGTAGCGAGCGGTACGTATTTGCCGGGATCGAGCGCCCTGAGGGAACCCCCCGTTACTGAGCTGGCTGTACATTGTCAACGACTTTTACCGATTCTCTCGACGATATCGCCTCTTTTGAGGGTTTATCATTCTCATCTCTATCCACATAACAGCCATTCGTTAGCACCCGATGTGTGGTGAGCCGCGGTGACGGGGCACAACCGCCGCCACTCGTTAGAAGTCTTCGTCGTTCCGCGATACTCTGCCCCATCCGACCGGATACTCGCACCTTCGCTTTGTCATCGCCGGCGCAAATCCGATTCACTTCAATCAGCCGTCTTGCCTTGAGCTCAGCTTCACACGTCAGCGAACTACCGACTATATCATTGCGAGGCTGGTTGAGGTGCACTCTGGGCGAGGAGGTGGATGAAACGTCGCTGGCCCAATGGACTCCCTAGGAACGTTTCCTGAGTCTCCGATGGAGCAGGAAGATGTTGTGTATCCTTGCAAAGGCTGCGGAGAGGTACAGTCTTGTCTATCAAAGGATCAGTCTGGATGTCTAACGTGCAATCTGGACAGATATTGGAGGAAGGCAAAGCATTCGAACTTGGTAAGGGTCCTTGTCCTCCATGCAGCCGGAGTTCTACACCATCATCGGTCGACGATGGCATCTACCGTCTCACAGGAACACACTGACAAGGCTTGTAGCGGGGAACCGATGGCACATCGACTGCTTCCGCTGCAATACATGCGGCACGCTGCTAGACTCCGATGCGAATCTCTTGTTGCTAGGGGACGGATCTCTCATCTGCAACAACTGCACTTACAGCTGCAGTGCCTGCGGCAACAAGATCGAGGACCTTGCCATACTCACGGGCGAACAGGCTTTCTGCGCGAGTTGCTTTCGATGTCGGAATTGCAAACGCAAGATCGAGAACCTCCGCTATGCACGTACCTCGCAAGGGATCTTCTGCATGTCCTGTCACGAATCGCTAATGGCACGACGCCGAAAGAAGTCAAAAGCCGCTCGACAAGCGAGCAGTCAACAGAACGGAGCTGGACTCGTCCTCGACAAATCGCTTCCTGCTCTGCCCCCAAGCGCTGCGACCCAGGCGGCTTCAGACCCCACCACAGACGTTGAGACACCCTCGGGTTCATACGATGGAACACCGCTCGATATGTCGCCATTACCGCGCCCTACAAAAGCCAAGAAGGAGGGACTGTCGGAAGACAATAACCGGATTGTCTCTCCTGCTTCGACCCAGGATTCTCACAAAAGTAAGGCCCATTCTTATAGCTCAGTGAACTTTCTGACTCGATCACAGAGAATCTCACACTTCCTGCGAGCACGTACAAGAACAACAGGCACTCCATGATACTCATGGATCGCGACAATCCTGGCGGTGGTGCGCAGGAGGGATTACTCGTGCCCTTTGCTCTGGACACGAATGCCACACCCGAACCATCACCGGGCGCGAGGGCTACCAAACCAGGAAAGTCTCTTGTGATCCCGGAATTCGGCAAGGTTGTGGATAGCAGACCCTCGGTGCAAGACTATTTTGACTCCGTGATGCGTACAAGCTCACGCCAAGACAGTCTTCGAGATTATCGCTCGGTCTCTTCTAGAACACCGTCGACCGAACGGGGAGGGCAAACCGTGCATACAAAACCGCCAGCTAGTCCGCACATTGCGTATCAAGAACGGGGCCACCAATCATCGCAGGACTCCTCGGATATCTCCCGGAAAGCAAGAGGACAGAGCGCAACCAGCTCGGTTGTCGCTTCTCCCGACATGGTCAAGGATCAAGATCAGTCGGCCGAGTCTCCATCATTCAACCTCAACTCATTCGGTAAAGGCGGTGGTTTCAAACTGCAAGAGGTTCCCAAGCAGAAGAAAGCTGGTACTCTGAGCTCAAGAGTCTTTTCAGAGAACAAGCAAGGAGCTGTTCCTTCGCCATCAGTGGATGCGGGCAAGTCACGGGGGCAGATCGAGCCCGCCAGGACTCCTTCGCCCACTTCAGGAGCGCACACGCCACCTTCTCACTCTCCTTATGAGAACAAGCGGTTCAGTGATTCTCCGAGTTCTTCGCACTTTGCTCGCTCAATCAAAGAGCCCACTCCTGCATTCGAAAAGCCTAAACGCGGAGACTCTTTGAACGCTCCGCCGCTCAAGCAAACATTGCAAACGAAGGATAATCCTCTGGAAACTACCCATGACGTGTCGACTCCAGTTGCACAGTCCAAACCAGGTCACGAGCGCACCTTGTCATCGCCATCTGCAGGTACCAACGAAATGTCTCGGCTCAACGGCGGCCGAACGATCTCGAAACCCATAGAGTCTCCAACTCTGCGGAGCCTGCTCGATGCGCCCATCCCACCGTCCCGTGCTTCAGGCCGTCAGACCGCTTCTGGAAACGCGTCTACGATGGACTCGTTCACAGCACCGAGAGCGCCGCCGCCACCACCGCCATCGAACATCGAGCGTCACAAAGCCAATGAATCGATCAGCACGCAGAGCGACCATTCCCGGGACTTGGCTCAGCCACATTCACCGTTAGGGACGCTTCCTCGCTACAGCGCGGGTGGAGAGTTTTCCATGGATGAAGACATGGCAAGAATCATGCGGGGAGAAGATACGTCCGAGAATGCCAGTTCGGTACTGCGGAGAGTCTCGAACGCTGTCTCGAAACACGGCAGAAGCTTCAGTGACAGAGGTTCACGATCGTCCACCTCGGCAAGATGGAAAGGACCGGCTACCGGCTCCATAGATATCACTAGCCCAACCTCTGCTTCGCCAGATTCGAAAGAAGAGGCTAGCCAACTGAGAAACCACCTCCGGCGGGCGCAACAACGCATTGCGGAGCTGGAAGCGGAGAAGAACGGGCTTCAGGAGAAAGTCAACAGCTCTGTCGACATCAAACATATGAACACGGAGCTCAAGGAGAAGCGGTCGACCGTAGCTTTCCTTGATACACAGAGAGAAATGGTTGTTCGCGAACTCGAGATCATGACAGACCATCTTGCGAAAGCGAAAGAAAGCAACAAACCTCTCGACTTTAGTGTGTTGAAATCCGAAATACTGCAGGACTTTGCCATGTCCCTTCAAAAGCTCAAAGACAGCCTCTCACACCAGCTGGAGGACCTCGTGCATAAGAGGAACGAGCTCACGGACGAGATATCCAGTCTGATACAGATGAAGGACAAGGGATTCCAGGAGTACGAGTCACTGACCACTAAGAACACGCAGTTGGCGGAGGTCCATGCACATCTGGTACACAATATCCAGGAGATGATGTACAAGGCTGGACGACATCCGAACGGAGGCTCTACCGACAGTGGCAGGCTTCCTGCGAATGGTCTCGGCATCTACTCTCACAGTCACGATGACAAGTCAGAGATTTCCATGGATCTGCGAGGCGTCCTCGGCAACGATGCGTCCTTGGCGAGCATGTTGCAGGATCACGACTCTGAGAACCACACCGTTTTGCCAGCACCGCAGGTCGTCAACATTCGAAAAGGTCAGCCAAAGAAGTTCAACTGGAAGAAGGGAGGGCACGTGGTGGCGAAAAACGTCACGAAAGGTCTCAATCGTGCTTTTGCATCCACTCAGTATCCCAGCCGCGAAGGGTCAAGCCGCGAAGGTCAACATGTGACCGAGGGCACCCCATATGGCTCGCTTCCCTCGGCCTCTGACAGCACAACTAGCGGTGGCTTCGGAAAGCCGAGCGGCGATCCTTCCAGGGCTGGCTTTGGGTTCTTCGCGCAGAAATCCAACAGCGGCAAGGCCAATCAAATCAAACAAATGTCGAACAACAGTAGCACCAATCTCAACAGCGGGGATAGCTCATGTAAGTCACAGTCCACGTCAGTCTGCTGGCATGTTGATCTGACACCGTCGCAGCATTGTTTGGATCCGAATTACATGTCCGATGCGACATTGAGAAGCGTGTCATTCCGACAATTGTTAGTCGCTGTATTGAAGAGGTTGAGTTACGAGGTAAGATTCCCGTTACGGACTTTGTTTGCTGGTTACTCATGTGCGTACAGGCATGGATATGGAAGGCATATATCGCAAGAGTGGCGGCGCCGGTCAGGTGAAGCTTGTGCAGGCGGGCTTCGAGAAGAACTTGGATCACGATATCTCGGACCCAGATCTCGACATTCATGCCGTCACCTCAGCTCTCAAGCAGTATTTCCGGAAGTTGCCGACGCCACTTATAACCTACGATGTGTATGATCAGCTACTGGAAGCGGCACGTAAGTCATGGCGATCGCCTTGCTTTCATGGTGTATCTCGGGAACTGACTTTTCGACAGGAGTTCAAGATCTGGACAGGCGAGTCCAAGCTCTCCGTGCCGCTATCGATGCACTCCCCCGAAGTCACCACGACTGCCTGGAGTTCCTCATATTCCACCTTGCGCGCGTGGTGGAGAACGAGTCAGATAACCTCGTGAGTTTCTTTGGTTTCCCATTTCGGGCTTGCGGCCATGCACTAGACATCTCTCTCGTTGAGCTTTTCCGCTGACGGCGCCGAAATAGATGACCCCTCTCAACCTCGCGGTGGTCTTTGCTCCTACTATCATGCGCCCTCTCTCCGTCGAACGCGAGATGGCCGACATGCAATGCCAACGAATGGCAGTTCAAGCAATTCTCGAAAACAACAAAGCCATCTTCGGCGCTTGAAGGCTTCTTTTCCCTCACTGATCACCTTTGGCGGGTCTCGATCTACTGCCACGAGATCCCCCAATTCTATCCTGCATACGGGTAGTCTGTCGGGACTATTCAAGAACCCGTCATACGACCAGATTACACCTCAATTCACTTCCACGCGGTCACGACCTTTCAGAGCGTTTCATCTTCCGGCGGTTCTCGTCGTCTTCGTCGTCTTCGTGGGGCAGCGGTGTTGATATACCCCCTCGATGTGGCGCAGATGCCTCGGCGAAAGCTTGACGTTTGTCTTGTGTACTCTGTAATGTGTGTGTGTGTCAAACTCTGTTTCTGCCTTGATCGCTTCCAGCAGCCCTGGAACGCTTTGGAGCGGCTGAATTCACTCTTGTTTTTCTCCACGGCGCTTGCCGGTGGTCCGCCTGAGAGAGGCGTGCGTGCATGCGGTGCTGAGCCTAGCAAGCGTCTTCTGCGATTGGAGATATGTACAATAGTAAAGTTGACTGTTGATCCAAGAACTTGGCCAGTTTAGGCTGTGACTTGATCGAAAAGTGCAAAGGTATGTGGACTCTTCAAAGGTAAAGAGTGTTGCCGACCCTGTTATTCCCATATCGCTCTACCGTTATATTATCTTACGTAGCTGCGAATTTGACGTTCGGGAGCGAAGGATGGTGACATCAAAGTCGAAGGACCCAAACATAAAGGGTCGCCGTCCACAGTAATTTTAGAAAGAAGCTGTCGCGAATTGCCGCGCGCGAAGATGAAAAACTTTTCAAGACCATTTCTCGATGCGCATGGCACCCAAGTTACTACACATACATTAAACGGAAGAAGTACTTTTCTACGCTCACACAATTACGCCGACCAACATCGCCAACTCCACTCCAACACAGCTCTCATGGCACAACGGCGCCTTTACTAACTTCCATGCTGGCCCTCCAGTTCACGCACGACCCTGCGCCACCGCCGCCTTCCTCGCGATGTAGTACGTGATGAGATTCAAATGCCGATCCTCGGCGCCAGCCAACGCCTTCCAAAACACCGCCGGCTCATGCCCAACGCGCTCATGCATCTCGACGCAGAAATCGAGCGCCGCTTTCCGCACGTCCGGGCTGACATCGCCGAGCGAGCGCGTCGCGGCGCGGCCGAGCCGCTGCGTGCGCGCCGGGTCCAGCGCGGCGGCGTCGCGGGTCGACGCGTGGCGCAGGAGGGAGGTCAGGGCTGAGAGGGCGGCGGCGGCGATGTGTGGGACCGTGCTGTTCTTGGGGGTTGATGGGGAGGGGGAGGGGTGTGAGGCGGTTGAGGAGGGGGTGGAGATCGGGGATGGGTGGGTGGAGTCGGTGGTTGAGAGGAGGTCGAGAACAGAGTCGATGCAGTCGGTCACATTGCCGTGACGCATGATTTCGTCGGCTGTCTTTTCTAGCTCGGCGGAGATGTGCGAGGTGGACTCTGCGTGGGCTTTTGCGTGGACGACGGCGCAGAGGGCTTTGGGGTAGTATGGAAGGGCTTCTTTGCGATACAGAACGAGCAGAGCTCGGGTCGTGACGAGAGTCTGACCCTTGAGGTTCTGCGTCTTCGCCGAGGCGGTCTTTCCGTTCTCTTCGGACGGCCACGGCGTCTCGAGCGAGTCGAGAAGCGCGAGTAGGAGCTCACTGAACTTGGAACTCCCATCCCAGATCTCCGGGGTGTTCTTAATCAAGTCTTGCAGACGGCGGAAGCCGTGGGTATCGAGAGTGCGCGCGCGAATGCGGTCGATGCCGCTTGCGAGGAGTCGGCGAGACCGAAGGATTTCCGTCTGATCTGTCCTTGTTGGGCTTGTGCCGTTGGTCATGCCGGATATAGTCTCATTGTTGGACAGCTTTGACGGGCTCCACTGTCGCTCTCGGCTTGACCTGACAAAGTCGTTGTTGCTCAAGGACGCGTCCGTGCCTGTATTGCTTCGTACCCTGTCCAGACTCTGTTCGTTTGCGGGCAGTTCTTCAAGCACGGGCTTCCTAGGCTCTTGGGCTTGCTTCGCGGTTGTTACTTCGTCCTCGACGAAAGGATCTTCGTAGACTTTGACCTTGTTTTCGCGTGCTTGCATATCCTCGGTGTCCTTGATTTCGTCTAAACCACCCGAGAGCATGACACGGGAGCTGTGGTTGCTATCAGATGACGTGGGCCGAGTGTCTTTGGCAAGTCCCGAGAGCAGATGTGGTTGCTCAGGACCGGCCTTGAACGGACTACGAAGGGGTGATGGTACTCGCTCCGCTCGGTTAGTGTTTTTTATATCAGGCATGATCATGGTAAACCCATCGTCTTCCGCAAAAGAAGATAGTCCACCATTAGGTGGGCCTAGCGGGCTTCTTCGGAACGGTACTTCGCTATGGGCGAGTAAACTCTGGCCGGCAGGGACTACCATTGTGAAGTTCTCGTGTTTCGAGGGACTGAGCGTGGAGCTGTCGCTCACAAAATCGTCCAGCAGAGACTGCGATTCGTCATGCGCCGGACCAGCTCTTGCCTTGTGTCTGATTGGACTGGCCGCTGGACTGAGCCTTGCCGGTGCAGGGGTACGTTCTTGTATCGGCCGAGTTCTCGCGGCGCTCTTCGGCGCGGTCAGCTTTGTCGACTTAGTTGAAACGTCCCGTTTGGGACTTTCAGCCGGACTTCTAGAAGGCGTTTCCGGCTTCAGCATCCTCCTTGATGCGTAAGGGTCTGCCGTGGCCGGTCTTGTAATCTCGGGCCTACGCGGACGCCGGACAGGTGCAGACATGAGCGAGCCTGCAACAGTGGCTGAAGTCTGTAAAGCTGGGCGAGTGGCTGAAGAAAGTGCCGAGGGAGGACGAGCGGGATGTGGAGGACCGGCGGTGAGTGCTGCACGACCACTCGACGAAGTAGAGGATGGCTGTCGTGTGGGCGAGAAACTAGATTGCGCAGAGCTGGGGCGGTCGGGCATTCGTCGTGCTGCTAATTGGGCTTTCTTCTGTGCCGCAATAGTTTCCTTGAGCGAAGACCGGGCGGGAGCTTTCGTCGCTTTTACCTTTGAGGTTGCGCTTGCAGCGCTAGAGACAGAGGCAGAGAAGGAGGCTGCATTGGGATTGCTGGAATCCTTTTCTAGCAGTTGTTGAGACTTGGCATCCAATGTAGCCATGATGCTATATTTTCAATTAGCATCAGACGTGTCAGGGAATTCACTAAAAGACTCACGCTTCAGCTCTTGATGGCCATGTTTGTGCGTACAGCCAGTACGTTCCTCTCATCCCTTCTCGAACCTTGGGATTGGCATCTGCAAGCCCCTTCTTGATACATTTCTCCGCAAGATCCAAGCCCCCCGAATGCTCAAATTGAGCCTTGTGACCGGCATTCCTGTTGATGAGCGTCTTAAGCCATCCAGGTGCATACATTCGCGGCTGAACGTTCTTGTCTTGACAAGCAAGCCATACGTGTTGCATCAGTCGAGTATGATAGCTTGCAGAAGAGAACAACACATCGACCGTCACGTTGCCGTTTTGCGAAGCTATGTTCTTAGTGTTGGCACTCATTTTGACAAAACTTTGCAGCAAAATCTCTATCATCGGGTCGAGAGCAGGACCGAGGGTTTTGGCCAGCTCTTGGACCAGCTGGCATCCGTTCGTGGAGGTTGTTGTTCGCAGGGAATTGGCCACCTTGAGGATTCCATCCAGGACACTCTTTATTCCGGCGGTAAAAGCGACATGCATGTCTTGCGGTGCATTGCCCTTGGTGAGCCGACGTAGCTTGAGAATGCTCTTGTCTCGAGCAACCCAATTCTGTTCCGACTCTTTGCCCTCGAAGTGAGGAAGCATGCCGTGAAAATGATCTTCCAGTTCTCTCTGCGTATGCACGTATAGTGGATCCATCTGCACTGTCTCTGTTGAAGGAGCTTGCTCAGACATGACACTGTTTCCAAGATTGGTGTCTGGGATGTGACGCTCCGTCGAAATTGTGGATACTGTTGAAGCTTTGAGGTCCACCTCGCTTGCATTAGGCAGGGAAAGCTGGGAGAAAATGTAGGTCGCTATGGTCTTGCGGACGTTGTGACTGCTCATTTGCTTCCTCAAGTCTGCCTTGGCGTGGTCCGCAGCATTGCTGGAAATAATCAGTCACAGATCCAGCTACTTGATATGGAAGGAAGGGTACCGGAAGAGTTCAACAACCGAAGTCTTCGCAATCTCTCTGACGGTGCCATCTGGATCCTCGAGCGACGCTACTAGGTGAGGCACAAAGCTGCGGAACTGCAAACCTTCCTCCTTGCTCATCTAGTCAAGGTAAGCCTTGTGTCCAGTCATGACGTAGCATTCACGAACCTTGACAACCCAATGCATGGTCTCGTCCTTTGCTCGAGCGTTGGTACCGGTCATCGCTCCATCGCGCAATAAGCGCTCAACCTCAGTCGGGTTGAACGCCCACAAGTCGGACAGCGACTGCGCCGCTGCATTGCGATGGTTCTCCCTTGGATCACCCAATCGGTCCAAGAGGGTCGGAAAAAGCTTGCTGCTCTGAGACGCGATGACAGCAGGCTGATCCTGCAAGCTCAGCCGCTTGATGAGATGGCCCAGGGTGCCGAAGCCAGCAGAGACCAAAGACGACGATGTTTGCGAGGCTATGGCGAGCTTGACGCATTCGAATATGGTCGCCTGGGCAGATTCCGGAACTCGCAGATGCTTGATGTTGGATTTCAGATTGTTGAAGAGCGCCAGCTTGGCCTCGACGGGCGTCGAGGACTTCCGCAGCGTGGCCAGCAGAGTTGCAGCTTGTTCATCCATGATGTCGAAGCGCGACGTGTCGTGACGTTGCTGGAGCTGAGTTCTTTGGGCTTTGAAGGTTGTTACCAAAACAAAAGCCACTCGCTTAGCGCCCGAATGGGATCCGCGGCGCGCGATACGCGGAACGCGCTAGTGTTGTCGATAACGGCGCCTCAATCGCGCTCCGTGCTTCAAGCTCTTGTGCGACTTTGAATAGACAAACTGGTAACACGAGCGAGTAGTCGATATATAGACATAATACACTTCTTTCCAGCAGTGACAAGATGCTTGTCATGGAGCAATCCCTCCAACAAACCGAGCTACCTACCAGGCCGCCCCGCTCACGGCATCCCAAGTATCCTAAACCGCTGCTCCGCCTCGAGCTCCGAGATCTGTCCCATAGCGGAACGCGCAAATTCCTCGCGAACATCGATGCCAGCACCGCTCTACTCGAAGCAGTCGAGTGCATCGTCGACCTACTCTACTCGCCGCATGGCCGCCTGCCACCCACGCGCTCCGTCACCCTTATCCTCCGCTCCATGTCCGGCGTTGCGTACACGACCGGCAAGGACATAGACGATGACCACAAGGAGATACACCTATCGACCGACTACCTCAACCACATTGACCTCTCACGATGTAAATCGGAGATGCTGGGTGTTCTGACACACGAGATGGTGCATTGCTGGCAGTGGGACGGCTGCAAGACTGCGCCGGGCGGTCTGGTCGAGGGCATTGCGGACTGGGTGCGGCTCCGGTGCGGCTTGGTGCCTCCGCACTGGAAGCAAGATGCGGATGGGGACTGGGATGCCGGATACCAGCATACGGCATATTTCTTGGAGTACCTGGAGCACAGATTCGGATGCGGGACGGTGATGGCTATCAACGAGCGGCTGTGCCACGGAGAGTATAGCGAAGAAACGTTCTGGAGAGAAATCACTGGGAAAGATGTGAAGACACTCTGGAAAGATTACGGGCGTCTCCTTCGTGGGAAAAAGCCTCCGAGCGACGGAGATGGTGACAAGAATGGCGACAAGAGTCCGGCAGAGGATGATTTATCCGCCACACCGAGTGGTCAAGATTCTGCTCAATCGCCAAAGACGGCCGAAAAGCATGCGAATGAAGAAGAACGTTTGTCAGGATATACCGAGCGGCCTGAAGCTACTGAAGAACAGCGCACCGAGCAAGTATATGCACCGAACGGCAACGAGTCTCAAAAATAAAGTTCTCTTTGAGCAGCACGTGAAGCAGCCCAAAAGACCGTCTCATTAAACATTATAATATTCGCGAGTCTAAGATCTACGTGATCCGACAGGTCCGGTAACAGCAGCGTGCGCCGCTCGCATGTCTCCATATGTACAATCCGAGCAAATATTACCAAGTTACCGAGGACATGCGGATTCACGTAGAAACGACATCATCTCTTTGAGAATGCCAGAAAACAGTCGTCCTGCGCTTGTCAGCTATGTCTCTTTCCAAATTGGCGTGCGACACTCACTTTTGGAAAGATGGTTGCGAACACTTTGATCTGCTCCGACAGCGGAGTGATGCGGTGTTCCCAATCAAGAAACATACTCGCTTTTCCGATCATGGCCATGAGATTGAGCACAGCGTATGTTTGACCAAGACAGTAGTGAGGCCCGGTGCCGAACACAAGCCAATTCTTAGCTTGGCTTTCCGCGTTTCCTGTGATCCATCGGTCAGGGTCGAAGGAATCCGGATTGGGGTACGCTTCAGGGTCGTGCAAGGCCATGTACGTCGTGGGGACCACCATCGAGCCTGCGTCTGTCAGATATACGAATTGTGGCAACGGCTGGGAGTCACATACCCTTGCGGATCGTGTAGTTGTCGGTTATTGGGAAGTCTTTCTTGACCATGTATGGCACCATGATTACTGGAGGGCGGTACCGGAGAGTCTCCTTGACCACGGCTTTGGTGTATTTCATCTTTTCAAGAAGATCCATGCTGAAAGGGACATTACGATCACCATTCCGGAGAGCCAGATTTTCTTCCCGTATCTTGTCAAGAATTTCGGGACGGTCAGCCGTGAACTGGAATAGCCACGTGCATGCACTGCTCGTTGCGTCTTGTGATGCGAACAGGAACGTGAAGATAGTCTGTGCGATCTCGAAGTCGGTAAAGTCGCGAATAAGCATTGCCGGCTTCTCCACCGTGTCAACGTCAACGCCCTTGGCGATTTTTTGGCGGTATTTCTCGCTCTCAAGCATCGATTTGACCCAGCCATCGAGGATGCATTGAATTTCACCGCCAGCAGCCATCCTGACTTTGCTCTTCGCAGCGCAGATTGTGAACTGTTCGAGAACCATGTTCGCGGCTTTCTGTCCATACCAAGTCTTCGTGAATGGTATGATGATGGGGAAATTGACGAGCTCCAACGCGGCGGTGATCAGATAATAGTCGTCGGCAATCTTCTGGACCGCATTCTGAGTCATGTAATGACCGACGAAAGTCCGGCAAGACACGGCACACATCAGCTCACGGAAGGTCGGCATGAAAGGTATCGGGTTGCCGCCATTCCGTTCGGTGATGTCCAGAAACTTTTGAAAGTACTTATTGTAGACATCTTCCTGCCCCGGAAGATAAAGCTCGAGCGCTTGTCGGGTGAAGAGGCCGTTGAGACCCTTGCGGTAGTCGACGTGGGCTTTGCCATCCAGGAAGACCCAATTCGTGGGACGAAGCAGCTTGTGGGCGATGTCCACAACACACGGTTTGACGTAACCGGGCGAGTTGAACACCTTGCGCGCCATATCCCGGGTCGAGGCAATCACGACAAATCTATACCCCCGTCAGTGCACTGACCGTATGCAGATGGCATATCGCATATCGTACTTGTGGAACACCGACACGCAGCTCAGAGGTGCGCTTATCCATTTCGCGTAGTATTTCTCGAACTTGGGGTTGACGGATTCAAGAAAGGGACCGATGAAAGGCGTCTTCCAGGTAGGCCCGACTATGGGTCCTTTGGACCAGATATACATGGCTATTTGCGAAAGTCAGAAACCGTTTCGCCCCATCATTCAATCGCTCGCGACGCCGCACCTTGATCATATGCCACCGCCAACAGAACGAGTGTAATCGCGACTGAAGAGACACTCATTCCGCTGACCAATGGCGCGATGATTGAGCCGACCAGATTCTGCTCTTCCGATGAAGCCATTCCGGCGTCCGCGAGCGGAGAGGTGAAGCTGGCGTTGGCTGCCATTTTGTTGCGATTGACAGAGGTTGCGTGTATTCCTTGCTTCGACTTTCGAGCCCAGCGACAGGGACGGAATGCTACGACTGTAACGAGGCGCGACGACTGCACAGACCGTACTCCGTATACAGCCCTCTAAATGAAGGAGGCAGACCCGCGAGAAGATTGAGAATCTGACGGCGTGGATGACGCCGCCTGTGGCGAAGCGGGGAGGGCAAGAAGGAGCGCGGCAGATGGCAAAAAGGAGTGACAGTGACAGAAGCGACGGTGGGAGTGATGCTTAAAAATCAACGAATGGAAAGGTCAACCCCGAGTCTAATGATCATATCATTCTCCGACTCTCGGCATCGGTTGGCTCCGGGGCCGGGGCCGGGGCTCGGGTTGCATTATCTCGCTTGCATTGCCGTTCGTGGAAGTTGTGTTTTCTCGTTCCTGCCAAGGCCGCGCCGCCTTCCAGATCTCGGCTATTCCTTCTTCGGGCGTTCACGTCAAGATCTTGCATCTGTTGGCGGCTCCTACGGCTTGACTTTGAACCAAGGCATGGCTCACCACCAATCAAATATCCAGGACATGTCCGTAAAATCGTCTCTGATCTGTCTTCTGCTTATTACTCATTCCTTTCCCTCAGCCAAGTTCATACCCGTACAGTACAGATGTAGACCCATGCATTACTGCCATTTCCCTGATCCTGCCGATAAACAAAACCCGTTCGCGGCGCCACGTACTGCAAAGGCAGCCTTCTGATAAGCCGCCGATCTCGCCTGCACCGCCGACACCATCCTCGGTTCATCACCACTACACGATAGGCAGTCTCACACGTTGCCCTTGCCGCCTCGGACGCGGCAGCATTGAGGTGCCCACCCGCGGACTGGTGGATCTCAAGCGCCTCCCACACTGGAGCGCAATACCAGGTTCTCAGGCGGAACCTATGCCCGCACTGATACCTCCGCCGAACAAAGAGACACATTTTGTTGATGTCACCAACTAGCAACTATAGGACTTGTCTTCATTGCTGCTTGTTCCTTTCATTAGTGGTTATAACCCCGTTGAAAGTGTAGGTGGCAGCTACCTATTCTGAGTTGTTTCCAAACAGTCTTTAAGAGACGAGGAAAAGTGCTGTGACGCCTGGGATCATTAGTAAGGCGCGGATGATTGGATAACTGTGGAAAGACGTACCTTCAAGGTTTCTTGCATCCACGCTCTGCGAGACCCGATTGCCAGGTTGGAGATGACGCTTTGCTCTTGACTTTGCAAGCGATTGAGAAGCAAATGGTGGCAGGTTTTGTTCTCGTGAGCCAGCTTGGCTGGTGAAGGTTCTCTCTAAATGCCAGGGCCAGGCCGAACCTCACGATGTCGGCCGGACGATGAGCACTAGTGCCCATCTAGCTATCCGTGAATCAACAAACGAGCCCTCCGGCGAGAGTAACCACCACACATGAAGTTCAACCAAGCTCTTTCAGGTGCTCGTACACCACATTTACATCGAGAGTTGCGAGCATGCTAGTCTCTTGAGAAGTCTTTCCGGCCATTCTTTGGACCAGAAATCATTCGACCATGAAGAGTTCCAGATGATGAAGTAGCCAGCTCCAGGCTCCGTTCAAAGAACCCGCGTTGCTCCGTAGCGAGTCCATCTTCAGCTGACATTGTTAGAGGGGCTTCTATATTGACCGCTGACAGAATCAATGCTAGATGTCGGTAAGGACCTTTGGTATTTCGATGCAGTGAGGTGTTTGGTTCTAGCATTGACGAAGAAGTTATCTGAAGAGTTTACATGCAACAATACAGGGCAGGGTCCAATGCTGACTTGTGGTTGAAAGAAGCTCATCCACGCTAACCTTTTTAGCGATAGCGCTGCCGCTTGGGCCATCCTTTGAGGCCTCGGGAGTCGGGAATATCTAAGGCGTCTCTGAAGCAACGAAGCTTTCTAGATACTGTCCCAACTCCCAAATCCTATTACCGGTTATTCACCTTCTAAATGTCAACATTTAGCTTGGCAACAACAAATCCAATTCTAGACCACGGAAGATAATGCCATGGCTCCAGCATCTGAAATGCCCGCCGAGAACGGGGAGGTTGGTCCTCATCCATCTTATATCGAGGTAGCAAAGCCCTATATAGTCGAGCAAAAGCTTCAAGAGTATATGCGAGCCATCGGAGTAAACGAAGCGCGAGAGGATAGTATGAGACTACAAGGTGTATCCTGGATAGACAATGTGCGCAAGTCGATGCAGCTGTACGTCTTGATGGCAAATGATGCATCAGATTCAACGTAATATATCGTCTTCTGACTGCATATGTAGGCCAGTCCGCACATACAACACGGCTGCAGTCTATTATCACAAGTTTCGCCTAGTTCATGCGGACCATGAGTACAACTACATCGTAAGAGAATGATCATGATGGAGGCAAAATCACTAATCGCTTTCCCAGGATGCAGCTGCAGCAGCGCTGTTCACGGCATGCAAAATCGAAGACACGCTGAAGAAATCAAGAGAGATCCTCTGCGCGTCCTACAATCTCAAACTACCTCAATCCGAGCATCTCAGCCCGGATGATCCAGTAAGCCAGCATTTCTCCTATATCAACAGGCATGTCACTCACTCTCTACAGCTCTTCGAACCGCACTCCAAGACTATCATCGGGCTGGAGCGCCTAATGCTCGAAGCAGCCGGCTTCGACTTCCGCAACCGATACCCCCAAAAGCTCCTAATCAAGCTAGTCAAGGCTTGCGCGCTGGATCGCGAGACCGTAGGCAAGACGGCCTACGACATTTCCCTCGATCTCTACAGGACCTTCGCACCGTTGAAGCAGTCCACCGCGACGATGGCGATTGCGTGCGTGGAGCTTGCTGCTCGGCTCTGCGGAGCAGACCTTCATACCGTCTGCGAGGGTGAGGGTATAGATTACAGGAAGTGGAGTACGACGCGCGCTGAAGTGATGGGTGAGAAGACCTACGAGACATTCAGTGAAGCCCTATCACTATATTAACAAGGAACTAATTCCCTCAATTCCTCCCACAGAAACAATCCTCGACCTCCTCGACCTCTACACGCACCACCGCCCAGCGACAATCGTCGGCCCTGACTACCCCCTCGACGCCTTCATATCGATCCGCATCCCGCTGAACCAAGAAGCCTCAGCCGCGTCGCTGCCGCGCTACACCGACTGGCACTCGTCTTCGCCGCCGCCGTCCGGGAAGTCGAAACCCGCGACCAATGGCACCCAGTCGCGGAACGGCGCGCCGCGACAGTCGCCGCGGAGTCCGGCGGACGCGTCGCCGGGCGTTGCGGGCACGCGGGGCCAGCATGGGACGGTGAGGTTTATGTTGGATGCTGGGCGGGCGATGGAGGAAACGAGGACGGTTGAGGAGTACTTTAAGGTCGAGGAGGAGGAGTATGAGGTGGAGGTTGAGCGGAGCCGGCGAGGGCGATGAGGTGGTGATACAGTAGTGTTTTTTCCGTGGTCACTTTTAGATTTGCGAGATCTCACCAGTGGCATGCATTGGTGCTCGGCGTTCTTCGATTTGTTTGATGGCCTGCCGTTTACAAGACCAACCTTAAGGGTTCAATGAAGAGGAAGACGCGGATTGGTCCATCAGATTTGCAATTATTGAGCACCTCTTCAGCGGGAATCGGCTCGCTAATTTCAATGCCGACTGTGCAGCGGCATCACAATCGTACCGGACTCGATGTCTCGATCAAAAAGGACTGCTACAAAAGGCGCACCAAGCGCATACTAAGAAATTATCTTACAGGTACAGATAGTTGCAAGTGGGAGAAAAGCCCGGTCAGGAGCGCATATCATCAATTTCCGTCCCAAGCAAGCCGGAAGCTGTTCGCGGAAGTGAAGTAGCAAAATCATCCCACAGCCATCCACCTATCGTCATCATCAGCAACGTCGTAGTCAACATCTGCTGTTTGGCGCGGCGCTTCAGCCGGAGGCGCGGTGCCATTACCCATGACCGTGTCAGTGGCCTTGGGAGTCGCCGGCTGTGCGGGCTGAGGAGTGCTTGACGAAGCGGGAGTCGTCACCCAAGATAGTTCGACGTGGCCGATGGACGGTATATCCGTTGACTGGGTAATGAACTAGAGCAGGATCAGCAATCTATTCCGTGGGTGAGCAGTGCAAACAGAACATTGGACTTACATTTTCCGCGACATAGCGCTCTTTGAAAGTAACGATCTGTGAGTCTTTTCGCTCCGGATGAGGATCGATGCTCTCGAACTCGAAGTTGTTCTGCTGCAAATGTCAGAAACCTGCAAACACGGGTAAACCCTGGGTTAAGGGACACATACGAAGAGATATTGCCTCAAAGCCTCGTCTTTGGTCGTTCCAAACTCCACACCGGACACTGCGACTCTCTTCGGCCTGTTGTCAAGTCGCTTTACAGCGCCGCCTCTTCCGATGCCAGGTGCGCCAAAGAAAGAACCCCGGCCGCGGAAAGAACCGCGGTACGGATCGAAGCCGCGCCCTCGGGGTGCGAAGCCGCCTCTGCCTCGATAACCGCCTCTGCCTCGTCCTCTGCCGTAGCCCGCATATGGTTCGTCTGGGTTGAGGCCGATGCTCTCGGCCTCTGCCTCGAGCTCCGCGAGTTTTGCTTTCAGAGCCTCGGTTTGAGAGCTGTTTTTGCGCTCGCTAGTACTCCCATTCAGACCTGCGTCAGCTGTAGTTTCTCCAGACGTCGCGGTTGCTGTCTTGCTTCCGGACTTGGCAGCCAGCTTCTCAAGCAATTTCTTTCGCTCTTCCGCCTGGGCTTTCATCTTCTTTTCTAACTCTTCACGCTTGCTTTCCGCCTCCTTGAGCTTCCTGGCTTTCTCTTCATGAGCCTTCTGCGCCTCGGCCTGCTTTCTCTCAATCTCAGCCACGTCGATCATTTCTTCCTCCGTGTTTTTGGCAGAGGTAGGGGAGCTAGCATTGCCCGCACCGTTGACAGGCGGTTTTGGCACACTATCGGGCTTGTACCAGTAGACCTTCACGAAACGGTTATCGAATATGACCTTGGGGCTCTCGTAGGCTCTTCTCGCAGATGAGTAGTGGTCGAACTTGACTATGGCAAGACGCTTGTAGGGCTGCATGGTGACCTCTTCGATGTTGCCGAATTGATTGAAGAAGTCTCTGACAGATTCCTCGTCGAACTTCTCCTCCGGGATTTGCTCAACAACGATTGTCGTAATGGATCGATCGTTAATGGGACCGATATGAGAGAACGGTGCACGATTTGTCCT
>QQTW01000456.1_pt1 | contig 25481 bp, 24 predicted proteins | sample 1904831 | NCBI WGS metagenome assembly QQTW01 (sample SAMN09435610, study PRJNA476489) | Subsurface metagenome, whole genome shotgun sequencing project. | reverse complement strand
TTAGGTTGCTCGACGAGGGCGAGTACGAAGGGCGTAGGTGCTGTACGTACATGTGCGTGGGTATGCTGAAGGAGCCGACGATGTATCTGGGTTAGCCGGCGATGGGGTGGGACGTAGCCGCCGAGGCCAAGCCCGATGTGGGATAGTCGGTGCTTGTAGTCGCTGATTGGGCGGCAACCGAAGGGCGGGATCGGCCGATGGTTGGCCACGGGGTCCGAGCCTGGCGATGGCGCTCAAGGAAACGGAGACGACGGCCTGTGACTGGAGCAACGGACCTGCAGAGTCGCAGCAGAAGCTCTGCAAGAGCAATACCGAAGGACTCTCCCTTGATTGGCAAGGAGCAGGCCCTCAGAACTCAGACTAGCTGATTCAGACGGGAGCCGAAAGAAACGAGGGGTGGTGTGAGTAACGATCCGTCAAAAGAAGGTTGTGCCCAAGGTTGGTACTGTAGTGTGAAGCCGGTGCGAGGCACACCCTAGAACGTTGGAAATCTTCGAGTTGAGCTCCAGCAAAGTACTGGTCGAGATGCAGTACTGTCGACTTGGGTGAGAGTAGGTATGGCTGAGAAGAAGAAGATGCCTTTGTTTCGCAAGACTAGCTTGCTCTTCGGCGGAGAAGATGGGATGGTGAATAGAACGGACTGATGGCAGCATTGGAAGGCGGAGCAGACTGCTCGTATATATACCCAGACTCGCAGCCGCTGTGGTTCCCACTCTGACCCCGCGCGCTTCCATGATCCGTCACTGTCGACATGATCCGTCAAGCCTGACCGATCATGTTCCTCAGAACGCAGCCAGAGAAGGCATCTCGAAAGATCTGTGGCTCCCGGTTGTGGCGCGCGCCAGACCAGACCAGCGGCTCGCCCCACGAGGATACGCCGTCTTCTCTGCGGCATACGCTGTGTTTACCTTGTCGGCCAGTGGTGATGATTCGAGTCCGTATCGGCCCCAGCTGGCGCCAGAAGACCGATACGGCGCCTGAAGTCGTCTACGAATTGCCCCGCTGAACCGGAGGGGGGTCTTGCAGCCAATCACAGTGGGCCCCACCACTAGCGTAGCGGGGCGGGAATGGCTCGGAAAGTATTTAAAGGAGAGCAAACGCATGAAACTCGAAATAGCCAGAGCTATTTTGAAACGGTCCAGCTTGAAACACGACTGCCAAGACGCGGACATCAACTCATTGTTTGATATCAGACGCCTGCCAATCCGATCAATGAATTCCTGTCCTCCATGATTGTTGGCCGAAAACGCCGCGTACAGGAGGCCGTTGTTTCGGAGGTGTTGACGGAGTCGGCGAAACAAACACTCTTGGATTGTGGAAAAGCAGATGCAAAGCAGAGGATCTCGTCTCCAGAACGACGCCACATCTCTGCTTCTAGCACGATCAATACATGACTCGAGACAGTACTCGTCCGTATCTGCATCTTCGTATGAGAACATGCAGAGAGAGCTATTCTGATATAATCCAACCAGTACTCCACATCGGGACACCAGGTCAAGCAGCTAAAATGACCGCCAACCGACAGCGGTAAGCCTCGGGGAGATTGACGATGTCGGCAATCATGACCGAATGCAGCTCGTTTCCGTGCTTGAGTCGTGCGGCTCAACAGCATGTATGATGGATCAAGGGCAGATAGGCCGGCAGAAGATCCAGAGACGTCAATCAGCCGTCTGTCTTTTCCTCCATTATGTGGACAACATCCCCAACTTGAATTGTAGGGTTCTGTGCGACCAGGCTGTGGGCGCTAACTGCAGAGACCAGACAGGCATGCTGACCGAAGAAGACCTTGCCTTGTTCGCGCCGTGTCTTCGCAAGCGTGACAAACGGCTCCTCTGTCTTTTCGGCTGTTTTCTGGTCAATGCATACCATTTGACATCGACGGCAGCGACCAAGCATCTCGTACGCTTGCTGTCCTATTCGGACGTATCGCCAGTGGTCCTCTGCATAAGGCTTTTCCGTGCCTGGACAAGATAGTGGGTCCACGGCCACGACGACGTTAGCTCGAAAGACCCCGGCATCCACTGCCTTGCCGCCGAGACTCTTGATTAGCTCGTTGAGTCGGTTGACGCTCGGCCTCGAGATGATAAGAATAGGGCTCTCGTTTGACAAAAGCATTGGCGCCGGTCTTCGTGGCTCCAATGGCACGGTCTCCGGGAAGGCTCCTGGCATTCTTACGCATCCACGACCCTCAGGTTGCAGCTCGTGCGTCTTGCTGTGCCTCGCGGATACAGTCGATCTCTCTGCGGGTGGAAATCTGGCCAACTGACAGGCTACCCCGAGAAATTCACTGAAGAACCCTGCAATATCGGGAGACAGGTATTTTCGTGTCGTGATCTGCTCTCCACAGACTCTCGTCGTCTGGCGATCCTGTCCGCCTGGACCGGAGTAATACTTTGGATCAGCGGAAAGAGGAACAGCTATAGTCTTCTCGATCGGTGTGTCTGCCTTGCCAAAATCTGCTCTGATGCGCAGGACACCCTCCGCAAGGTCTATGCTGGGCGTGATCAACGCCATGCGTGGGTAGCGCTTCTGACTGAGTGCTGCATTGGTGCCCTTGTGGACCAAGCACCACTCTCTGTCCCAGGCAAGACCTTCCCTGCGGACGCTCCAGGGCTTGTCTGGAGGAATCCTCCAGCCGGCGCAGCTCTTGATCGGGTAGATGGTCAGGCTTTCCACATGAAGCGGGGCAACAGGAGGCATCGTCACGCGAGCGTGCGGCGAGGTCAAGCCATCTGCATTGCTTTCCAGGAAAAATTCCTTGATGAACTCGACGAAGCGGTCAACGTCAGACCGTGTGCTCATCGCACCTAGGCTGACGCGGGCGATCCCGGTGGGTTTTCCATCCAAGACATCGTTTTCATCGCCGCATCTCTGCCCCGCGGAGAAGTTGCTCCTCATCTCCCAAGGGGCGAGCTCGAGGGACGAGGCGATGCCCCCAGGGTTGCACAGTCCCCCTGACCTGAGATGTATGCTTCTGACGGAAGCGAGCTTTTCGAGTTCGGAGTTGCTTACCCAGCCTGCGTGTCGACTGCGGATGTTAAAAGCCACAATTGGCCCCTGAGTTTTCGGGTCTGAGTATTCAGAATTGGAGTCCTTGTACACCTGACACACAGGCCTGCCGTTCTCATGTCGAAGCGCGACGAGCCTGTCAAAGAGCCTTTGAGCGAGGTAGGATGTGTGACGGGAGATACGCTCCAGATTTCCATACAGCTTGGTATGCACGTCCATGGCTGCACCCAGAGCAATTATGCTATGGACCGGTAGGGTGCCATCTTCGAGCTGGTCATGTAGACTTGTAGTCTTGCTCTCGTGCCACTGCTCCTTCAAGCAAACCACCATATCGACGGTTCCGCCGCCGAAGTAGCGTCGTTTCTGCAACACCTGTCCCGAAGCTTTTCGAACGATCAACGCGCCAAGGTCAGGAAAACCAAAGATCTTGTACAGACTCAATGGTATGAAGTCGGGAGCTGCGTCGGCATCGCTCAAGTCTAATGGCGAGGTCGAAACCAAGGACGCGGCGTCCAGCAAGACATACACGGGCGACTGCGTTGCCGATGTAGCTGATCGTATTCTATGGCTCCATCCTAAGGGCAGACGACGGCCGTTCATGTTCGACTGGGCAGGATACGCAAATAAGCGCAGTTGCTTGGCCTGAGATTCTGCGTTGCATGTCGACTCTGAGATCCAGGATTCGACAGTCGCATCGGAACCGAAACATTCTTGGTCATGCGCGAGTTCACGTACTCCTATCAAGCTCGTATGGCAGTCCTTATGATAGCCATACCAAAAGCCCTCCTGGCTGTCGCGGAAGGCCTCCATGACGAGTTTGATACTGGCAGTGGCGTTTGCTGTGAATATCAAGTCAAATTCATCAGGATCCGCATTGAACATCTGCAAGCAGCGAAGCCTGATCTCGTCGATTCGGCGTGTGGAGAGTTGAGATGAAGCCGAAGCGGAATGGGGATTGCCGTAGAGGTTAGACAGCATGTCGCTGGAGAAACGCTCGATGAGCGATCTGGCGTACAACGTCGTCCCAGCATGATCCAAGTATACGATGTCTGCCAAATGAGGACTCAGTGGTGATCGATTTCATGGTTGGGCCAGCTCAGTCCCATCACATACTCTTTAGCATCGGGTATTCTACGTTTCGCAACTCATCCACGCTCTCCATGTATGCATCGCCGAAATCTTCAGATGGCTCCATGCTGGTAATGTGCCGATTATCTCATCGTTTAGTCTGAATTAACATGCCGGACGAGTGGCAAATGACCGCCTCTACCCGCCTTGTCATTGACGAGCGTTTGCCGCATCATCCATTCACAAACCGCGATGGACCTCCTTTGACACTTGAGAGCGCCCATGTATTGCTGCCATTTCCAAGTTTAGCACCTTCGCAATGTGCATATTCTGGCATTGAGCTTTTAAAGTTTGTGATGATTGACGTTCGCTTCCCTTGGCGAGCTCGGATCCAACCCATTGTTATCCAAATTGGAAGAGACCGAGGGGACCGTTCGTTCATGGATCTGTGGAACCACGAATCAGCGGATCACGATAAATATGAGTCTTCATCGTTTGAACTTTCCCGGTGGTAGGAGCGTGAGCAGGTGGAGTTAACGCACTGAGCTCTGGGAACACTGAAGCCAATCAAACTCGTATCTCATTCAGAAGAAAGCCGAGGAACATGTGGATTTCATATAGCTTGATTGGCATCAACAGTTGTCACGACTACTCAGATTCCGTTCGGACGGTCAGATCCATTGAGCTAGGTCAATCCGCTCGATTCTCTTATAGCTATGTTACAACAACTCTCGTGGATACATACGAATGCTAGCGCGCATTCTTCTTCTTTTATGAGGGAACGAGTCGCCTACATAGAACAGCACCCATTCATCGAACCTGATCTGGCCATCTTACCAGCCAGTCTGCTTCTCGTCACTGACCACCAGCATCAGCGAAATGAGGCCATGTACAGAGCTCGGCCAAGTCGAACGGGGCGGGTTTCAAGTGGAACACCAGTTGGTGTCGGTTGCGCATACTTGCTATCAGAGAGCGTGGACTGGTCCGCCTTCGGAGGAGCAGCTTGGTGAGCTTGGGAAGCAGCCACGTTGCCCATGTAACTTGACCCGATACTAGGCTGCGCAATGACACTGTCACCTTCATTAGGCCCAAGACCGATACGGATTAGCAAGGAGTGAATACCTATGAGTCGCCGGCCCGGCGTATACTGGAGCCGTTCTGCTGGAGCCAAGTTCATTCAGAGTGGGTTTCATTTGTGCTTTGGACACGGGTGGTCGACGTGCTTCAGGGATTCCCACGGTATCAGCCGATCCTCCTATGCATAACCCCGCGAGATCTCCGAAAGCTGAAGGTGCGGCATTGGCCAGTGCAGCCTGTGCTTGTGATTCGTCGTCATCGAAGAGAATCAGGGGCGATGCTGGGCGAGTGGAAGACGGAGGTTTCTGCTCTGCGAAAGGCCCATGCTGAGCTGCAGTAGATTGAGACGATCCAGTTTTCTGCATTGTGTTGGCGACAGCGTGGTGCGAAGATTCGGCAGAGGCTTTTATCACTGCGTTTTCGCCAGTGGAGGTATCTGCTTTGGATGCTGGTGCCTGTGGCTCTATCTTCGCCTCCTCGGTATCTGCAGGGTCACCGACCATCCGTACGACAGCCTTTGCCTTTGCCCGGCGACGAGGTGGCTCGGTAGGCTCCAGGGGTGTTGCCAACATAACGGCAGGAACACGGCCTATTACGGTAAGAACCAATTCGAGATACGGTTTGAGGAAAGAGCCCACCATTGCCTCGTGTACCGCCTCGCGTACCGCCTCGCGTACCGCCACGCAGCGCATTCCCTCCACCTCTTTCGTGCTCCATCCTTGCACTCTGCATCGCGAATTTGTCCTGGTAGGCCTGACCTCTCGTGTCGGCTATTCCAGATCCCCGAGCACGCATTCCGTGGGGTCGTCCCTGCTGACCGCCACCTCTGCTGAGGAACCTCGAAGCTCCTCTATCGGGATGCGTAAACCTATGGACAGATGCGTTCTGTCCTGCAAAGTAGTGCTCAGAGCCAGCCTGCGGCTGTTGATACGCAGGTGGCGCATGACCTTGACGAGCAGCATTTCGCTGCGCAACAGCCTGACGGGTGTTGTAACGATGGCCTGGAGATGGCGTGCCTCTACCTCCAGCTGCTGCCCTCTGCGTCTTGCCCGAACCGCGCCCGGATGAAGAAGATGGCTGCGATGGTGGCGCATTGGCAGTCTGAGAACTGGCCGGCGGTGGGTTATTTTTTCTAGGCATCTTCAAAGCATCTCAAGATCTTGGAGTGAGAGACACCGTTCGAAGAGTAGATTTTAGAGACGCAAGTAACTTTAGAGACGCGAGTAACTTTTAGAGACGCGAGAGGTCGCGAAGAGGTGGTGAAGGTGAAGAAAAAACTGGACGCCAGTGTGTGAAAGAAATTAACACGCCTACGTGCGTGACGGTGGAGCAGAGCAGAAAGCCGTCGTGCATTGCTGCGTGCTTTACCCGGCACGTCCGCGGACGCTTAACCCGAGAATACTTCTGTTTGTACTTCCCCGTAAACACGTCCAAAGCAGAAAAAGTGAAGTTTTGGAAAGGCCGAGAACCAGCGTTCATACTGTGAGTGATGTGAGGAACTGACTACGTATTAGAAGCAATTTGCCTTGGTCAAAATATAGAAGCGCTCGCCTATCGGGGAAGCACGTCATGAGGTTTGCTGCGCCCATTTTGAGTGTGAGAGTGTGATGAACGGATAACAGCCCAGCCCTGCCCAGCGCCGGGCTGTCTCTTATATTCGGGAAATAGATCGTACAAGCATGATTGTTCGTCCGAAAGCAGTACCAACCCCCCCGGCCCTTTCGATCGTGACCCGACGTGTCAGGGTATTCATGCCCCAATCAGCAACTCAGAATGTAAGGCTTACCGGTATGTGGCGCATGCCGGTAGAGCTGGTATTCACATCATTGCTTCTTCTTGCCGTTTCCCCTTCTCTTCTCGTCCGCTATTCGATCCATCTCAGCGATTTCTGCGTCTTCTTTCTGTTGCGCATACCACTGTCCGGCTTGAAGAACGAGAACCCCTATCAGCACCAGGGCAAGGATCGTGTTGCTTGCCGCCAGGACCCTGAGACTATCCTCCCTGCCGATGATGTCGTCCGTCGCGCCGTTGATTTGCTTCTCAACCTCAGCATGCTGGTAAGCACCTTCGGTCACGACTCGCAAGCCCTTGACGATGTTGGCAATGTACACCGTGATCCCACACATGTAGAGAACAAGAGATGCTCCATCAAACAGCATGTTCGCTTCCGAAGGCTTGTACAGCTTCATGATGAAGCCAAGGAGACCTGTCCCTATCACGATGTGCAGGATTCGGGACACTATCGGCGGCGACGCATGGATGAACTTGAGATGATTCTCAAGTAGATCAAAGTAGGGTTCGCGGTTTGGAGGTGTCGCCCAGAGAACATTGTAGTCGTAAGGGAATGAGGAGAAGAGCATTCCGAGGAAGAAGCAAGTGGCTGGTCAGGCAATTGTCAGTCAAGCCTACGGCGCGCCGGAAGGGATGTACTTACGACCGATGATGAGGAATGTCGCAAAGGAACTCGCCTTGGACATTGTCGCTGTAGATGAACGAGCCATGACAGCACTCAAATGCGTGCTGAGGTCGCGTGCTCACTGCTCCCAGGCTCTTGACGCGCAAATGCGACTGATGGACAGACGGCTTCAGAACCTTGACTGGAATAAGGCGCGGATACACGGCAGGTTGCGATGTCGTTCGAGACTGAGGTAGAGGGAAGGGGCGCAATCTTATATCAAGGCGACGTTGGCCTTTTCTATCAGAGCCGTGGGATCGCCTTCATTACGGCTCGAGCCCGCCTAATTTGAATATTGGCGGGTGCCACGGTAATGGATACTTGGAGAGTGGGCTTGTCTAGGCCCACACGGCGGTACCATGGACACGACGTCGCGACCACGACTTCCATCACGCTCGGGCCGGCTGGCGCCTTCCCATAATGCTTCGCTATCGGCCGGTGATTCCACGCAGTGCACGTCTACCACCTGGGCACGGTGCCATGGCCGAAAGGATATTATGAGCCTGGTTGAGCGGATCAACCATGACCTTGGAAGGGTCTACCACAATCACTACTTCTTGGTCAACGCATCGAGCTCGGGTGTTCTCTCCGAACTGGATGCCGATAATGTGATTTCGGGGAAAGTTCGATTCTGGGGTTACAAGCACAGGCAGATACAATCAGGAGAAACCGTCCAGCACTTTGATGACATTGCTGATAACGGCGGTCGCACGCTGCTTATGGTCGCTTATCTTGCACATAGCTAAATTGGATTGATTACGAGAGTGAGATGGAGCGACTGAGTTCGGGTTTGCGGAGACGTCTCGATCGTTGCTGCACAGCGGAACTCACGAAAGATAGAAAATGAGCGCAGAGACCTACCGTGCCAAACCTACCGTGCCAAACCCATCTTTACAGGCCTGCCATCATTGCCCTCATGCATTACGCAGGACATGAAGTCCTCCCGCAAATCTTTGTCGCCGCCCACACCTGACTCAAGTCGGGCATTGCAGTATGGATTGAAGCAAGTCACCAATGGTTAAGCGGTCATCACCCAAGTGAAGCCTCCATCGTGTATCTGTGATCATGCTTGCAAGTCCATTGATAGGCCAGTTTCATACTTTAAGTACACTTCGTCTTAGCGTGGTTTTACCCAGCCGGTTTGATTCGGCGTTGAAATCAGCTTGATCGATCCATCTATCGAACGATACCCTCAAACCGGTTCTTGTACCACTTGATTGTCTCGGCTTGGTTGATTCTGTGAGAGGCGCCAATTCTGCTCTGGCATCTTCTGCGCTTGGCGATACGCTCTCCGGGACGGGTCCTGTTGAGATGGAGTCAGCATCTTGTACTTCAGACAAGTGGGAGAAACGTCGATGTAGGTTAATCTGTGGATCAAAGGTGACTGACATGCAACAGTAGAAGTCCATGCCATAGATACCGATGGCAGGGTCGTATTTGATGCCTTTCTTGTGTTAGCGAAGTTAACACGAAGCTTGACCAACGAGTCACACCAAGATCAATATGCTCGCTGATGCCAAAGCCGAAATTGCCCGTCTCCGAGAAGTTCTTCTTTTTGAGTTCGTATTCTTTGACTTTCAGGCCCCTCTCCAGAATCTCCTCCGCTTTCGGTCCACGAACGGTCACATGTACAGCAATCTTCTCGTTACGCCGGATGCCGAATGTTCTGACTGTATATCGTGCCTTGCCTGTGGAAGGGAGCATTAGTCTCAGGTTATGAAGCTATTTCGAAGAATGGGCAAGCATGCGTACTGTAGACGGGCGTTTGACCACTCAGTTGCTCCAACACCTTTGCCGCTCGCGTGAGTCTGTCACCGGATTCGCCGACTGAAATGTTGAGGACAAGCTTCTGGATTCGCAGCTCCCGCATGGGATTGCCGCTCTTGTCTTTCCCAGATTCCTGGCTGACCTGCTGGGTGGAAGTTTGTCCGCGAGCCTAGAAACGATTAGTATCGCTTTCGATAACAGCGTATAATACTATAACTGAGAGCACAAACCATCTTTGTGGAATCTTTTGACGTCGCCGGAAGGTTGTCGTGAAATGGAATTTTGAGGTGTGAGGTGTGCGAGAGCGGAAAATCACTTGGCGCTAATTGGCGACTGCAGGCGAGCACGCTAATTAGGCTAGAGCCTCACTTTCACTCCACAAACAGTCCCTACAGACCCACAACCAAGTATATTTGCCCTGTCGAGCCACGTCCTGGTACTTTCACTGCGTTCATTCCGAACGCGCAAATATCTTCAAGAGCATTTGATCTGCCAGCGGGCATTGAGTGCTTGCGGGCAAAGTTGCGACCATGGCGGCCGCTAACAAGCAAGGGAAAATGGTAAGCGGATTCGAGTAAACATCAAATGATGAACGTCGTTGACAGAGCTAGCTGACATGTGGGGTGTCAGCAAAATCTAGTAAGCCACTCTATCTTTGCGACATGCCCAAGTCAAGGATATGAGGAAGGCACTCTTGCGCTAACAATACGTAGATCAACTATCGGATGAGGGCCACTCTTAACGATGGACGACAGATGGCCGGACAAATGCTCGCTTTCGATAAAGTGCGTCGCCGCTCCTTTGTGATGGAGTTCGCGCTGACTCGAGATCATCAGCACATGAACCTTGTCCTTGCAGATACAGAAGAGTTTCGACGAGTGAGACGCAAGCCGGCGAAAGGTGCACAGGCTCCACCGGGCAGTGCTGCATCTAATGTTGTAGAGACGGAGGAAAAGCGCACCCTCGGGCTGACGATCGTGCGGGGGACGCATATTGTGTCTCTTTCCGTAGAGGGTCCCCCTCCAGCAGACCCTTCCGCTAGGTTAGGAGCGGGCGCGCCAGGTGGAACTGCGTCCTCGGCAACCCTGGCGGCAGGTCCTGGCATCAGCAGACCTGCTGGCAGAGGCTTGCCCGTGGGATTGACTGGACCTGCTGCTGGCATTGGGGGACCAGGCCCTGGAGGTTTTGGCGGCTTTCCTCCCCCGGGCGGGTTCCCTGGAGCGGCTCCTGGATTTCCTGGCAGAGGAGGCCCCCCCGGTGGACCTCGTAAGTCGTTCTTCTTGGGAGTCAGTGTTGACATGATACTTATGCATATGCGTCGCAGCTGGCTTTCCACCACCGCAAGGCTTTCCCGGAGGACCTTCCGGAGGACCTCGTAAGTGTTACGCAAGCGAATAACTGGCTCAGACGCTTATACTTTTCATAGCTGGCTTTCAGCCTCCGCCAGGCTTTCAAGGGCCTCCTGGACAGGGCCGGGGCTTTCCACCTGGGTTTGGAGGAAGATGATCACTACTTGCTCAGAAACTCTCTATGTGGTTCCAGAGTAGACCTGAAGGGTGTGACGGTGCAACGAGTGCCACCGCTGCACCAAGTGCCTTTAGCATTGTTGAAGGAGGAAAGCAATCCTGATGGCGTTTAGTGGTTGTGGGCTTGGATTTTATTCTGGCCGACCTCAAAAACCATACCAATGATACCAATATCAGCTTTGGCGCCCAAATTCCATCTACCTGTACTCCGTAGATCTATGTGATTCCGCTCATTGCTACAGATTTCGAGCGGACGTTTGCGCACGTGACATACAAATCCACCCAACCGTTATCGTGCCAAGCCCGAGAACGACCACTCATCGTGGCTCTGAAGTCAGAGCATGTTTAATGCTCACCACGACTTAGACAATGGCAGCCGCAGTAAAAGCCCTCAATGCGAGGATACGTGCAAATCCGGTGACGGATTACTTATGTTCTACCCGTACGTGATCTCTATTGATTTCAAACGCTGGTTTCTCTACGCCCGTCCGCGACAGAAATGTCTCAGATGTTGACTGCCGCGATTGAACGCAGATTTCTGGGGCCCGGTCTCTAACTTTGGAATCCCTCTCGCCGCAATCATGGACGCGCAAAAGGATCCGGAAATGTACGCTTCAGCTTCACTCTCAACAGACCCTGTTGCTGCGCCAGCGGTTGCTTACATTATCCATCAATCGCTAGCATATCTGGTCGAATGACAGCCGCGCTAGCTTGCTATTCTGCCGTCTTCATGCGCTATGCTGTTGCCGTGCAACCGAAGAATTACCTCTTGTTCGGATGCCATATCATCAACTTCTCATCACAGATTACGCAGGGCTATCGGTACCTGAACTATTGGAAGTACGTTACTTTTCTCCCGCCGGAACATACGGAGCTGCTCTGGCATGGCCGTGGCTTGTTCCTTGATAGTGTCATGTCCGCTGTCACGTCTGTGTGGTATGAACATGGCTAACAAATTTCGGTGGGACAGTTTCGGTGGCCGCGACAAGGCTTTACAGGCCAAGGCAAGAGAAGGGGTATCACAAGCGTTAGACAAGGCGGTGAATGTAGCGGACAAGGTTGTGAACCGAAAATAGGTTGAAAAGCATGCTACGAGAGCGAAGAGTGAGGAATGATGCATTTCAATTGGCAACGGTGGTCAAACTTGCGAGGACTATTCTTTTGGGTGTTCAACCGCCTTTGTACAGGACGAAAGCAAGGAGATTAGGGCAGGAGTTATGTTATAGGTCATATGCTCTGCAAAGGATCCACACTGGGCGTTGCACGTTTGGTGACCACAGGAACGACCATTGTATGCACTTCGTGCCATCTTGGCTATCCGTCAAGCATTGCGTTATGATCGCGACCTGAGAACAGCATCCCTACACGGGAGTCCTACATCAGACTTGTTCTGCCACCTACTTCATTGCTTCCCTCTCCATTGGGCATCTCGCCGTTTCGTCCGACCACGAATTCACGATATATTCTCGCCAAGCGCCGCCTTTCACCTTCTCCGATGGAGGCCCTCGTCGTTTCCAGTGCGGACTCGATGTGTCGCCATTGTAGCACCGGCTCTTTTGTGTCTGAACCGCTGTCTCCCAGACTTGTCGCATTCGCGCTGTCCGACAATCGGCGCTGGGCTTCTCCCGCTCTCGGCCGTTGACGATGTGCCTGAACGGCTTGTATTTGAGAGGCAATCGCAGCACGCTCGGCATAGTCAGCGTTGTCGCGAGGCATTTCACCAGTATGAGAGGACAGAGCTTGACCGACACGGAAGAAAGTAAAGTCGGGTGAGGTAGTAGACGGAGACGGTTGACTGGACGACCGCCTTGTATTTTGCTCTACATTTCCGATATCATGCACGAGTTCACCATTCGAGGCCACGCCAAGCACGTCGTGTATAGCTTCAAGCTGAGCGTTGTAGATCACAGCTTGCAGGTCTGCGCCTGAGTAGCCTTCGGTCCGTCGCGCGATTTCCTGCAATGTTCTGCTTCCCGCTTCGGCTCTCGTGATGGACTCGTCTAGCTTGACTTTATGACTCAATGCTCTCAGGATGTCAACTCGGTCTTCCACAGTGGGCATGTCACAAAGAAGGCTCTTATCCAGTCTACCCGGGCGCAAGAGCGCGGGGTCAATGAGGTCAGGGCGGGATGTCGCTGCAAGAACGTAAACGCCATTGAGACCTTCCGCACCATCCATCTGAGTCAAAAGCTGATTGACAACACGATCCGTGACGCCAGTGCTGTCGTGTCCGCGCTTAGGCGCGATGCTATCAAACTCGTCGAAGAACAGGACGGCTGGACGCGCGGCTTCGGCCCGGTCGAAGAGGTCGCGTACGGCCTTCTCGCTGGCGCCGATATACTTGTTGAGAATTTCTGGGCCCTTGACGCTGATAAAGTTTAGTCCGCACTCACCAGCAACCGCGCTGGCCAGGAGAGTTTTGCCGCAACCAGGGTATCCATAGAGCAGTAAGCCGGAGCGGAGCCTGAGAGGACACTGAGCGAATATGGGCGCATACGTAGTGGGATACTGCAAAGTCTCGAGGAGTATCCGTCTGGTCGAATGTAGCCCTCCTATGGAATCCCATCGGGTGCTGGAAGACTGTAGGTTGACGTTTCGGAGAGATGCGGGTGTGAAGCCTTCCAACGCCTTTGCGAAATCATCTCTTTGAAGCGAGATCGGCGCATCGGAAGTAGAGTGTGGGATTTCGCTGACCGACCGGATCAGAGCTTCACTTCTCGCTCGGGACACGAGTAGAGCCAAGTCGCCGGGTGTATAGCCGTCAGTCTGTCCAGCGATATCAAGCAGGTCAAGAGTCCTGTCTCCTGTCATGAATTCATGGCTTTCTGGCGTGTCTTGGTGGCCATCTGTGCTGGACTGGTGCCAATGCTCTGTTCGAGTTTGATCATCGGAATCCGATGATCGAGGGTCATTTCGTACAGCAGGAATTTGCTTGTCGGGGTTGACTAGCAGCTCCAGCACGCTCCGCCTGACATCTTTGGTTGGTGCTTTGAGTTCGACGATTTCCCTAAATGCGTGACCCCCTATCAATGTGTCATTCACCGCCTCTTTGCCCTGAGCTGTCGCAAGCAGTACGACTCCGGAGTCCATGGTGCAGAATTGTCTGATGAGCGAACATATACTCTCACTGATCTGACGGCTGCGACCGTTCTCATTTCCAACCTGAAGTTCCGTTTCCACTGGACAGAGCTTGTGCAGGTCATCAAGGATGATCAAACTTTGACCACCATACTGTGCGCCCCACGAGGCTGATATAAACACGCGACTCAAGGTTTCCTTGATGGTAGAGATTCGAGTATCCTCCGCGAACAAGGATCCGCAGGACAGGTAGTCGACATGGTAGAGAGATCCATCGCGCAGTTCGTGCGCAAGCAGTTCCGCAACGGACGTTTTACCAGCACCAATGCCGCCAGTAAGCAGCACTGAAGACGAGTGGGAAAGATAGAACGTCATCTGCTTCAATAACTTGTTGAGACCGATAACTTGAGGACGGCGATGAGATAGCGGTCGTCCCGGATACGCTGCGTGTGACGTATTGGTAGGGCTCGCAACTTCAGGCTGCATCTCGATGCTGATCTTCCGCTCCGACCCAAGCAACCACCTAATCGGCGCTTTTCCGTCAGCTCGCGGTCGGTCGAATCTGACAATACCACCTGGCCAGAATTGGTCCTCCACCTTCCGCGATGGTAAAAGCATGCCATCAGTCAAAGGCCCATTGAGCACACCAGCAGAGCCACTCCCGTCGAAAAGAGCTGTGAAAACTTGTTTGGCTCCGTCCCGATCTTGGCTCGATTGCCCTCCGAATTTGAGGCCATCGAGTTTCTGCGCATGTGGGTTCGAAAAGGGAAGAATCCTCAATACATCGTTGCTTGCAGCCGCATATGAATCCAGACGAGATGAGCGATCGAGCTTGGGTATCTGCGGAGGGGCGGCCTCAATACACACAAGCCCGCCAACGATGCCCTTACAGCCGAGCGACGCGCATAATAGGCTTGAAAGGGCGACAGTATGGTCATCTGGGGCGCAATCCCAAGCGTTAAGTTTTGCGATTACCTTGTCCGCCGCTTTCTCCGTTTGACTTTCATGCCGATTATCGACCGGCTCGCGCAGTTGCGAAGGTTTAAGTACGGACACCGATACGTACGTGACTCCCCGAAACGATCGCGTTGATAGCATCTCCCGTTCCACCCATAGCTGAAAACCTGCGTTTGGCTCATACTCATCCCCCTCAAACCAGTAACGGCAGACGTCACGATCCACGGGCCTGAGGTATAGTGCGCTTGTATGCGATTCGGTTTCCCGAGCGCTCTTTTGTCGAACAGTACTGGCGCCGCTTTTGCCACCCAGGCTCTTGCGATCATTGCTTATGACGCTCCTGCTCTCTCCGCTCGAAGGTCTGCCTGTATTAGATCGAATTTTTGGAGCAACTATCACCTCAGCATCGGGCGATATCTTAGCAAACGCTGTTGTCGCAGGTGGCGTAGGTGTGAGCGAGGTGACGATAACGCTTGCGCTGGATGTGGGAGACAAGTGAAGGGTGAGTGGGTGGCCTGATTGCTTCTGATCGCCCTCCGCCACTGCATGAGATGGGTTCGGCAGGGCGCGAATCTGAGATAGGAAATTGAGCTCTAGAAACTGCGCATGGAGTTCAATTACTGCCAGGATCAGTCAGAACCCATAGTATGGCATGGCAATGAAGGACATACTCTCCCAGTCCGCCAACGTCAGAGGCTCAATGTTGATTGTGTGTGCCAAAGGGGGGCTTGTATGGATTTGAATACCAACCTACTGCAGCGGATCAAAGTCTGCCTCCATCCAAGACCACGCATACCATTATTCATACTTTTTGTCCTTCGACCAAACCAAGTAATCGACCAAAAGTTGCGTCTACGTCAACGACTGGCACAGTCGACTCTTGTAAGCTTGCTGCAGTTCTCGGCCCAGATTTCCCGTTGGCGATGTGCGTAGCTGGACGCTTGCTCTGCATTCCCGTCCATCCCAGGAAAGCAGATTTGCGATCGACTTTTCCGTTGTGGTGTTCATTGCGTCGATTGGGCAGGCGCTCTTGATACTTTAGCTCGACGACAACATCCTGGACTACCTAGCTACCAGTGTTACCATCGCTATAGCCGCCAGACAAGCTTCAGGACTTACTGCATCCGCATTCGCAAGAACCGAGACTAACGCAGGCGGCAAGTTCGCAAGACAGCTCTTTAACGAGGGTACTAGGGCGACCTCGGCCTGAAAAGATGATCCAGACGGCTTGTTTGTATTTGTTGGCATTTCTGTAAGAGCCAGCTTAGATGGCGACTCGTAGGAGCATTGGAGCTTTGCCCGGTGCCAGCTGAGGGGCCCGTCAATCGTGTTGTAGGAATCTCTATCAGCGCATGAGATAGCCTCGGTCCAAGCAACGGTGGTGCATGCGGGCGGCTAGCCGTATTGGGACGTTGGATCTCGGCGCGTCTGAACGCGTCGCGCCATCCCGCCGGACCCGCCCTCGCTTCTTGTGCCATCGCATGCTAGCTACTGTGTAAGAGACAGACTTCGAACTTCCCTACAATCAAGCGCATCACCAACTCTTCTCTTGAGCTCATCTATTGCGATGGCGCTTCTCACATACCGAGCGCCGGTGAATTACGAAGAGCAACAAGGTCTGACGATTCTCTGACATTGCGCGCATTCGCTAACGATGTGCGTAGCTGCTTTCGAGGATTTCCTGAAGACATACAAGTCGACTTCGACGGAGGCTACAAGCGCTCTACAAGACCTGCGTCTCGATGGGGATGCGAACAGCGATGAGTACGACTTCATGGATGACTCCGAAAACGAGGGGGGGGGGGAGGGAAGACAGGGTCGCGCGGGACAGACACGAGGGCCCAAACTGAAGTACATGCAATTGCTTCAAGATGTCGCGGATAGGGTCACCTCTCACATCCTTATCGAGCTCGATGATCTTCAGGCGGTAAGCTCTCAGAAGCCCTCGCTGTAAAGCTGGCGCATATGCTGAGTCGGCTCCCTTCGATAGTACGAAAAGACGTTGGGTGAAAACGACTCCAGGCTGAACTTGGTCTCGTCGATTGAGAAGAATACAAACCATTACATCGACATCTTTTCCCGCGCAGTGGATAAAGCGATGCCAGAGCCCACCAGAGACACTACGTGAGTACCAGGATACGTCAGCCGTATGCCTGATTGCTAATCCACTACAGTTTCAAAGACGATGTGCTGGACATAATCATGACGCAGCGAACGAAGCGCAATCAGAAGGTGCAGGAGGCCATGGAACAGGGGACCCGATTGGATATTCCCGAGTCTATATTTCCTCCGGAATTGACGCGTCGATACACCCTAAACTTCAGACCCGTGACACCTTCAGGTTCCAGCACCGAACGAAGCGCAAAGGCGTTGGCGGTACGAAATGTCCGCGGAGAGCATCTTGGCAATCTCATCACGGTGCGAGGAATATCAACGCGTGTTTCGGACGTAAAACCTGCCGTTCAGGTCAACGCATATTCTTGCGACAGATGCGGCAGCGAAATCTTCCAGCCCGTGACCACGAAGCGTTATACCCCGCTGATTGAGTGCACCTCACCGGAATGCAAGGAAAACAGTGCCAAGGGCCAGTTGTTCCTGTCGACAAGAGCCTCGAAGTTTCTCCCTTTCCAGGAGGTGAAGATTCAAGAGATGGCGGATCAAGTCCCAGTTGGCCACATCCCGCGACAACTGACAGTATACTGTCATGGCGCACTTACGCGACAGATCAATCCTGGCGACGTCGTCGATATCTCCGGTATATTTATGCCTACGCCTTACACCGGGTTCAAAGCCATCCGCGCCGGGCTGCTGACCGATACCTATCTCGAGGCACAGCATATTTTGCAGCACAAGAAGGCTTATGATGACATTGTTTTAGCACAGCCGACTCTGCGCCGGATGAATGAGCTGGAACGATCAGGTCAGCTCTATGAGTATTTGTCTCGGTCCATCGCCCCTGAGATCTTCGGTCACCACGATGTCAAAAAGGCACTGTTGCTTCAGCTCATCGGAGGCGTTACCAAAGAAATGGGAGACGGGATGCGAATCCGCGGCGATATCAACGTTTGTCTTATGGGAGATCCTGGTGTGGCAAAGTCGCAGCTCCTGAAATACATCACCAAAGTCTCTCCGCGAGGTGTCTACACCACTGGCAGAGGCAGCAGCGGCGTTGGTCTCACCGCAGCAGTGATGAGAGATCCCGTGACGGACGAGATGGTGCTGGAAGGTGGCGCGCTCGTCCTAGCAGACAACGGGACTTGCTGCATCGACGAGTTCGATAAGATGGACGACTCCGACCGGACTGCGATACACGAAGTCATGGAGCAGCAGACGATCAGCATCAGCAAAGCCGGCATCACCACCACCCTCAACGCTCGCACCTCCATCCTCGCAGCCGCCAATCCCGTATACGGCCGCTACAACCCCCGCGTCTCGCCCGTGGAGAACATCAACCTCCCAGCCGCGCTCCTATCCCGATTCGACATCCTCTTCCTCCTCCTCGACACGCCAACCCGCGACGCCGACGAAGCGCTCGCGCGCCACGTCACCCACGTGCACATACACAACTGCCACCCAGCACACGAAGCCGGCGTGGTCTTCACCCCAGCCGAAGTGCGCCAGTGGGTCGCACGCGCGCGATCTTTCCGCCCTGTCGTGACGCAGGCCGTTTCCGACTACCTGGTAGGCGCTTACGTCAGGCTGCGTGGACACGCGGCGGCCGCCGAGCGTGCGAACAAGGCCTTCACGCACACGTCGCCGCGTACCCTGCTCGGCATTCTCCGACTGGCGCAGGCTCTCGCCCGCCTGCGCTTCGCGGACTCGGTCATCGTCGAAGATGTGGACGAGGCGCTTAGACTAATCGAGGTTAGCAAGGCGAGCCTGTACGCCGACGGCGACCGCAACAGAGGCGACCAGACGCCCAGTAGCAAGATCTATCATCTGATCCGCGCTATGGCGGCTAGCGGAGCTGCGGCGGTTGAGGATGGACGGAGGGGAGAACTGGATTTCAGGAGAGTGAGGGAGCGAGTGCTTGCGAAGGGTTTCACGGAGGACCAGTTTCAGAGCGCAATTGACGAGTACGCGATGCTTGATGTGAGTGACTTTGCCCTTTCTCCCTTTTATCCACACCATGGGTTGCCTCACCGTTCAAGTCTTTTTGCTTCGTGACTATGTTGCTAATCCGCATACAGGTGTGGCAAACTGCCGCAGACGGCACGCGGCTCGTGTTTATCGAAGCAGACGGTGACGATTTGAACATGGAAGACGACGCGTTTTGATTTCATGTACTGTCGTAGGAGTAGCTGTCATCATTTCAGGGCTGCAGGCGTTGTAAAGTTTATGTATGGTACCGGCATCTTTCGTGGGTGAAGACTCGTGTAGAGCTGTATTCATCTCACTATTGGGCAGTAGCCATCACACTTGGAGTTCTTAGCTCCCTTGTTTTGTTCTACAGTCAGGTCCATAACCATCGCTGGTGACCGAGTAAGATTTTGAAGTCTATACTCCGTCTGTACTCACGCCGTCTTCACACGGACTAGGGTGTTTTCGGTGCGATGCCCCATTGACATAAGAGGTCGATCGATGACCGAAGAGAATGAAATCAGCAACAAGTGCCTGCATGAACGCTTGCCGTCCTTGACTGCGGACAGTCCTCAAGCTTGCCGCCCACAAACAACTCTAGTCGGAGATGTAGCCCAAAACTCGGCTGGGTCATCACCCAAACCGCAAAAGAGAAGGAGAAGGAATTTATATACAGTGTCGAATGAATCAAGTAGCAATTGACGCAGCCAGTCTCATGGCCTATGTGCGCTTATGACTCTTGCCTTACTGCCCCGGCCGTTGCATCTGGTTGGATTGTGGCGTTGTGCTTCTGCTTGGGGCTGGCTGTCCGTTCATGGCAGGACTACCCGTTTGCTGGTTGCGCTGTTGCATAACTCGCTGATGCATCTGCTGCTGATACTGCTGCGTCGGGGAGGCCTGACGAGGGTGCTGGCTGTTTTGCGCGAAGCCATTTGCGTTGCTTGCCCCAAGAGCTGACGCTCCAGCGGCTGCATTCAGGGCGTTCTGCCGCGTCTGCTGGTAGAGGTGCCCTTTCAGTCGCTCGTTGGTGAGCTGACGTATCTGATCGGGCGAGAGGTGAGGGTTTTGTGCTTGAAGTTGGTGAGAAATATGGCTGACGGCGGGGATGTGGCCGCTCGAGAGTGTCTGTGGCTGGCCACCCTGTGGGATACTAAGTTGCGCCATTCGAGGAGAGCCAGAGGAGCCAACAGGACCTGAGACGCCCATCGACGCGCTCGATGCGCCATTCAGGTTCGGAGTTCCGAGTCCAGGTACGATCCCACCGCCTTGAGTGGCAACATGTGCGACTCCGGGTTGATTGAGATTGTGTTGTTGCGCTTGCTGCTGTTGTAACTGGAACTGCTGGTTCGACATCTGTATGGCACGCTGTTGCATTGCTATTCGCAGATTCTCTGTGCTGGCCTGGTTGGGGAGGCGCGGTTGGCCTTGCACATTCATCTGCATAGGTGCCTGAGGAATACTTTGCAGGCCCATTTGTGCGCCAGACATGACTCCATTCGCAATGCTGTTCTGGATAACGCCTTGTGGGGTGTGCGAACGGGCCTGAACAGAACCAGCTGGTGGGACTTGCGGCGGCTGAGAGGGAGAATTTCCGAGCGGTACGGGTGGATGACCGCCACCAGGCACATCGGGGCGTGGCTGTCCCGCTACGCCGTTAGGCACGGCTTGCTGTTGGGAGGATTGCTGGGCTGCACGCTGCATGGCCGCGTTCTACATCTTGTTAGCAAAGTTATCCAGTTCGAATTGGAAAGATGTACGGACTCTTTGCTGTGCGATGATCTTCTGTCGATGGAGCTCCATCTTACATTCCCTCTCGTACTTGAGCTGGCTGAACTGCTGGGGGGTATGCACCTGGCTTTTCGGCTGGGTCGCCTCGTGGGCTTTCCTGAGGGCAGCGGCCCTGGCAGCTGCACCGTGATTGCGCCGTCAGCTTAAGCTCTTCACCACGAGTCGCCAGGGGGGGAAGCCTGGGATGTACCGACTGTCTTACCTTCCGATTGTTTGTGCTGTGCCGTCTCCCGCCGCCGGGCCATTTTCCTCATACTATCAACCCAGCCTAGATACCTATTGTTTTTCCTCCTCTCAACCCTGATAGGTTGCGTTGTCCGCCGTCGTAGGGGTGTGCCAAGCTGCTGTCCAGGAGTCTGCCCTTGCTGTTGACTCTGTTGCAACTGCTGCTGTGCTGCTTGATGCTGCGCAGAGATTGTTCTCTGGGCAGCCTCTAACCTCGATTGATACGTCTTGAAGTATGGTGTCTTGGACATCTCAGCAGGCAGACCTTCCAATTGCACCCAGCGCTCGAAACATTCCCAGGGCGTGCGACGCTCCGCACCGGAGGTGAACATTGACGGTAGAGACAGGGATGCAGAGATGAGCGACCAGTTGTAAGAGTACTCCCTGACCAAACTTCGAAGTTTTTGATCCTCATCCCACAGCCATTGAGAAGATAGTCGTGATTCGAAGAAGCTTGTTGAAGGCATGTTGAACTCCGATGGCGGTCTGAAGGCATGTCCAGCATGGAGACGGTCCCTCACATGCTTGTTTTCGGGATTGAAGAGAGCGACTTCGGTCTGTTCCGGTGGAAGACCATACCAGTTCGACCGCCCACTTGATAGCATTGAATGCATTGAATGCATCGAGTGCATCGAGTGACTAGAGTCCACTCGTCTGTGGCGTCGACACTCCGTCTCTTCTTCCTCCTCGTACTCATATCTGCTCCTCTTTCGTTGCGCTGCCGTTGGCTTCGAAACCACTTTCCCCGTGACGTATTTGGATACAGGTATGATAGGTGCTTTCGCCCGGCGTGCGGATGGCGAATTGCCGTCGACTTCTCGAGTGGAGATAGCGGCTTCAAATGACGGTAGCTCTTCCAGCAAGCTTTCACTGGCCGGAGTCTTTTCCAGGTTGAAGACAACATCATCGTAGCCAAGAGAGAATAGCCTCGCAGGTGCAGGGCCTCGATCTAAGCGTCGGTGAAGCTCCTCCTCAGGCACACTTTCACTTCCAGACTCGTTTGTTCCAGGCTGAACCAATTCAGGCGTAATCTGCCTCACATCAAAGCCCTCATTCCGTAACACCGTGGAAGCTGTTGCATCATCCATTAGCTCTGCACCGAGAGAACGATTGACTTTCGAGGTTGGCTTGCTTTTGACCTGCAACGCAGCACGCTTGTCGGGGTCACTCGCAACCCATTGAGCGCACCACTCGGCCATATTTCTGGCCGCGGCCATTCTCCACTTTCTTTCCTCTCTGAAGTCTGTGCGCATCCACTTCACCTGGGCCATGAGGTTATCTAAAAACGTCGTCGGTCGAGGCGGCTCCTGCGCTCTTTCCAACTGGCGAAAAGACCATTTGTTCGCGTTCTGAAGCTGGTAAACTCGTTTGAGTATGCGGTAGTCGAGCTCTTCGCGCATGCTGGCGTACAGGTTGGAGGTGGAGAGAGTCTTGTTCGCGGTACTAAGTAGATGAATGAGAGGCACTGATCGCGGCGGCTGATGAGCTTGCCAGACAAACAGGCCGTGGAGATAATCCTTCTTCTCGTCTTGAGAAGCGCCGGTGAGGGCTGCATAATCTTCACCTAAATAATTCAGATAGTCTGTACGGGGTTTTTTGTTCTGCTTGGAGAAGATCACTGTAGATGGTCTTCTCCTTTCTTTGCGATCCAGATGTGAGGGCATTGATTCTGAAGCAGCTGTGAGCGGACCGGTCGTGCGTGGCGTAATGGATTCCAGACTTTGCGAAATCGCATTTGTCGGAATTGCGGAGACAATGTCGGCTTCTTCGTATTGTCTGGAATTGATGATTGACATTGTGCCTGATGGTACCGGCGCCATATTGTTCTCAGTCAGTCCTAGCGTGAGAGGGGGTCGTCTTCGCCCCAAAGTCGAGCTCGCCGGAACCACAGGCTCGGCCACTATATTCTGTTGCGAGGTACTTTGGTCTGAATCCTGCATGACAACATCTTTAGACTCAGAAGCACCCGAGACAAGGGGCTGAATCTCTAGGTCCATTCGAGAGCTGGCCGGATCAATACGCAACGATGTGGCTCGGTTGAGCGAGGCCGGTTCAGAGGGGTGTTCCTCCGTCTTGATCTGATGCAATTGATTTCGCCGTTGTCTCGAATCAGGAACATCCTCCTCCTTCTCCGAGGTGACCTTATTGTTAGATGTTGGCCCGTCGCTCTCGCTCTGGACGATAATTGGGACAGAGTAAGCGGATGTTCCGGAGCCAGTTGCGGGCTCCGTGTCCATTGGTTGTCCCACATCGTCAGTGGGCCATGCTGCGCCTGGCTTCTTTTCGTCCTGAGGAGACGCAGATCTGCCTTGCTTGCTTGCCTGCTCCTCTTCGAACCGCAACTGTGCATCCGGTGTCTCAGAGTCAGCTTCATCACCTCGATCCAAGTGAGGACCATTAAGGCTTGGCAGAGACATCTTCGGTTCAATCTGGGGAGCCTGGTGATCGGCAGTCGGATGAGCACGCTTTGGAGAGACGATATGCGTGCCATTAGGGAATGTCTCTTCGTCTGGACTCGTATCTGGCGAAGGTGGGTTGGGCCGAGGTGTGTGCGCAGAATTTGCGCCAGCCGTAGAAGATGGGGAAGAATGGGGCTCTGCAGGCACGCTGTGGCCTGCATGCTGAACAGCCTTGTCATCTTCTCGCTTGGTTCGACGAGCGACATGGTCTTGCGTCGTAACAAGCAAGTGTGTCTGTCCATTCTGGCGTATCCTCCGGTCCAAAGGTATCACGGGGGTCCGCTGAACATCCAGTGTATCGACTCCACCCTCAAACCCATCGACTGCTACCCGCGAGGACTCCAATCGAGGCGCAACAACAGAAGCACTTGATTGCCTGATGGTTGGCAATTCACTCTTGGAGGGCGAGCTTGCGCGATCGACTCGAGGTGAAAGGTTGAATCCCGACTCAGTTCGGGCGGGAACATCAAGCGCAATCTCCATCGAAGACTCTCCAGCACCGGCCTCATGATCCTCAGCGTCTTCCTTGACTGCTCCCCCATCATTCTCTTCTGAGCTCCGATTCTCAGCCAAAGCCTTCACTATCTCCTGCCGGGGCCCCGACTCTGTGACCGTCTTAGATTCGATGCCTTCAGGATTGTTCTCCGCCTGCGACGTGAGTGGACCATCTTCAGACCCGCCCACGGTAGCGAGTCGTGAGCCCGCATGTTCGGTGTTGGTCGATGAGAATTGCGACCAGATCGCATTCTGGGCAGGATAGGGTAAAGTGTCGTCGCGGAATGTTCGTCCTCTAATTGCAGATGAAATCGATTAGCGCAAATGAAAAAGTAGACGCATCTGAGTCTAGAGAAAAGTAACATAACTGACTTTGCAATGTCATTGTCGTCCAGGAAGCGTTGCTCGTCGGCGTTGGGTGAAGATTCGAGGTTCAGTTCGTAGAGGGTCGGGCCCGTACTGATTAGGGTGGTGATGGAGAACAACTCGCGCAGCTTGCGGAACCGGGCGGTCTCGCAGGCACTGGAATCATCTCAACAATCAGCAACACAGTCACAACGCGACAAATAAATCAAAGGGAGCGATTTTTCTGTATCGCACGAGCTCAAAGATCATTTTGAGCCAAAGTCCGACCGTAAAAGCGATCACGTACGCGATTTGGTCCTTTTTCGCCCTCGATATCGCATCGCGAACGTCGTCAAGGGACATATGAGGACAGAGCCCGATCGGACGACATCCGTCACCGGTGAATGGAGTGACGGCGACAATTATGGCCTGCTTGCGCTCGTTGCTGCGTGTGTTTGGGCGATGAAGTCTGGTGGTGAGGCAGGCGTGTTTGAATGCGGCGGCGTTTTCCTCTGGTTCGAGGGACGCCCGAGCAGTGAATGGAGAAGTCCCGGGCCTTGCAGCATTCCGTATCTAGCTTCCTTAAGCGAAGCGAACTTCCCTTGCACGTCAATTTGGCTTCACTTCCGCATATTTTCTGTATGGCCCTGCATGTGAAGCGAAACAGTAAAAATTCTCTTCACATCGCCGTACCGACACCATGAGCAAACGCAAGCGCGACAACAGGGATGGCGACAATGCGCAAGCTATCAGCATCAAGAGCTCGAAGGTCGCATTGGATTCCTCGCCCCAGAGCGTCCAGAGTCTCCAGGCGTTGACTCTTCAGATCATAACCGGCTCTTACGAACGAGCTCTTCATGGCATTACCGCGACAGTGCCTGTCGAGTGTGTCACAACTTCTTCATCAAGTGGCGATGGCGAAGAAGCGACCCAGATCATCTTCGCCGACAGTTTCCTCTTCAATGCCCATACCTCCGCCGTGCGTTGCGTAGCAGTTTCTCCAATCTCGGACACGGACGATTCGAGCTCCCAAAAGGTACTGCTGGCCACCGGCGGCACCGACGAGCGAGTAAACCTCTACCATCTCTCGAGCTCCCCGCCTGTACGAGGCAAAATCCCCTCGCAGCCTTCTCTTGCCGGCACGACCGTCGC
>QQTW01000455.1_pt1 | contig 25538 bp, 26 predicted proteins | sample 1904831 | NCBI WGS metagenome assembly QQTW01 (sample SAMN09435610, study PRJNA476489) | Subsurface metagenome, whole genome shotgun sequencing project. | reverse complement strand
AATTGGATCAGTTAATTGAGCAAACCCGCGATCGCCAAGCACCTCAAGAACAAGAATGGCTGCATCATCCAGATTGCTCTGATGCTGCGGCTATGAGCAATTTACAAAAAATTAGTTTGCGCGCCTTTAGTTTACCTTTAGCCCAAGCGCAAGTTGGGGTGTTTTTAGAAAATCGGCAGCCAGTAATAGATATTATCCAAGCGCGCGATCGCTTAGTTTCCGATTTAGCCCACGAACTAAAAACCCCCCTTACTTCTATTCGCTTGGTGGTAGAGACTTTGCAGCAGCAAATAGACTTTCCCAAGCGGCGATTAATTGATCGCTTACTCCCAGAAGTTGATCGCTTAATTAACTTAGTCCAAAATTGGCTAGAAATCAGCCATTTAGAGCTAGAACCTCATAAAAAATTAAATCTTCAACCTGTAGAATTACAAAGTTTGATTTCTTCAGTTTGGCAAAATCTCGAACCCATTGCCCAGGATAAGCATCTTCAGTTTTCTTACTCCCAACCCAATCCTGTCTGGATTAGGGCAGATAAATCGCGACTAACGCAAGTATTTTTAAATTTACTCCACAACAGTATTAAATATAGTCCTGCCGAAGCTACTATCTATGCGATCATTAATTTGCTCCCCACTAAAACTGCTCCCAAACAAGTGCAAATCAATTTTATTGATTGCGGAAAAGGTTTTCCGGCGGTAGATTTGCCTCATGTTTTCAATCGCCTATATCGCTGCGAACCCGACAGAACTAGGCATTCTCTTGAATCAATAAATTCATCGATAGTTAATGGTAGCGGCTTAGGTTTGGCGATCGCCCAGCAAATTATTCTCGCTCACGGCGGTACAATTAAAGCCAAAAATCACCCTGATACTGGCGGCGCATGGCTACAAATAGAATTACCCCAAGTTATCCCAGATTTGAATAACTAGAACTATATTAAACAAATAGGTCTGTAGCCGGTTGTAACCAAAAGCTAATAGTGAATAATGCCGTTTCCGATCGCAATTTTGAACGAGCGCACTTTCAACGCCGACTCCGGCGTTTAGAACGTGATATTTTACGCATGGGTGCTTTGGTAGAAAACTCTTTTCGCTTGAGTCACCAGGCTTTATTTGCTCGTAACTTAACGGCGGCGGAACAACTCCCTTTACTTGATAAACAAATCGATCAGTTTTATCGCCAAATTGAATTAGAGTGTGCGGCTTTAATTACTTTAGAAGGGCCAGTAGCTCAAGATTTGCGGCTTTTGAGCGCTTTTATGCAGTTAGTCCGAGATTTAGAACGTATTGGCGATTATGCGGAAGATTTAGGCGAAATTGCGCTGAAAATTTTTCCTTACCCTCCCCATCGCTGCGTCCCCCAAATTGAAAGTATGTCTCATCATGCTCAAGCAATGTTAGCTACAAGTTTAGTTGCCCTAGCAGATTTAGATGCCATTGCAGGGCGATCGGTGAAGCGTCTAGATGATGTGGTTGATACTGCTTACAAAACAGTTTATCAAACCTTAGCCAGCGAACGTGATATCAAAGGAGTTGTAGAGCCAATTTTACTATTAGCATTAGTTATCCGTCATTTAGAGCGCATGGCAGATCATGCTACGAACATTGGGCAAAGAGTGGCATATATAGTTACCGGGCAAAGAGGCTAAATAATTAACCTTTAATAAAGCCTTACCTATTCTTAATCTTACTGTTATAAAATGCGGCTAATCATTTATTAGCCAGCGCTGAAAAACCAATTTTAGAATTAAAAGTATTAAATTAGCCATGAAAGGCGTGATTACGCAAAGCGTAGCGCCAAGAACGATCGCATTACATTTTTAGAGTTCCTTTTATTTATCGTCCATCTTATACTTTTGGGCGATCGCGCAATGGTAAATGTATCAATAGCGATTTTAACCTATGACAATTTCAGCTTTGAATCCCACCTTGCCCTCCATGCTGACGCAGCGAATATTTAGCCGCCGCGAGATGATTCCACCACGCCCTGACATTTTATGGAGAATCGATCGCGGAGCAGTTCGTACTTATACTTGGAGCGAACAAGGTACATTAATCGCTTTAGGATACTGGGGAAAAGGAGATGTTGTCGGTCATTGCTTATCGCGGGTTAATCCTTACCAAATAGAATGTTTGACAAGTGTAGAGACAAGTTTGCTCCCCGTTAAGTTTTGGGATGAAGCCTTAGAAGCGATGCTGTCTCATATCCAGCAAACGGAGGAACTTTTAAGCATTATTCATCGCAAACCCGTCTCTCTAAGATTGTGGCAATTTTTAAACTGGCTGAGTCAAAAATTTGGTCGTCAGGTCGATAGTGGACAATTAATAGATATCACAATAACTCATCAAGAAATCGCTGAAGTTATCAACACAACGAGAGTTTCAGTAACAAGAATGTTGCAGCAGTTTGAACAGGAGGGCATCTTACTACGTCACCAAAGACAATTAATCATTCCTTTGGTAAATAATGAGAAAATAAAGTTTAGATAAAGCCTGAGAAATATGTATCTTTTTGTAGACATATTTAGGCAAAAGATTCCTATAATAGGGTTGAGGATAGTACGAAAGTAGCAAGACTGCAACTAGCAAAGTGCAATTTACTACAGTTATTTAAGGTGTGAGTGAGAGGAATATATGTCGAAAGTTTTTTGGAACGCGCTTAAACTAAGTCCAGTTTTATTAGGAGCTACCCTACTTGTAGCCAGCCGCGCCCAAGCTGCGGAAGTATCGGCGGCAGATTTAGCGCCAACTCCCAGCGCCAGCACAAACCAAGTAGTAGCAATCAATGCTCCCACAACTACTACAGAAGTTGCCCAAGTTAGCCCTGTAGTTCAAGAAGTTATCGAATCAGCGCCCGTAATTGTGAGCCAAAACGCTCCTGCTGACAGCAATCTAGCTCAAGTAACATCAGTTTCTCAGTTATCTGACGTACAGCCAACAGACTGGGCGTTTCAAGCGTTGCAGTCTTTAGTCGAGCGCTATGGTTGTATAGCTGGCTATCCTGATGGTACTTATCGTGGTAATCGCGCCTTAACTCGTTACGAGTTTGCCGCAGGTTTGAATGCTTGTTTAGATCGTGTTAACGAATTAATTGCCACTGCAACGGCTGACCTAGTAAGACGCGAAGACCTCGCCACCTTACAGCGTTTGCAAGAAGAATTCTCCGCCGAACTTGCTACCTTACGCGGTCGTGTAGATGCGGTAGAAGCCCGGACTGCTGAACTAGAAGCTAACCAATTCTCGACTACAACTAAGTTGACTGGAGAAGTTGTTGCGGCGGTTTCTGATGCCTTTGGTGACACAGCAGTTGGTGGTAGAGAATTAGACGTAGATACCAACACAACCCTTAGCGCTCGCGCTCGTTTAAATTTCAACACCAGTTTTACTGGTAGAGACTTACTCAGAACCCGTATACAAGCTGCAAATGTTGCTACCTTCAATACTGGCACTCCCATGACCCGCTTAGGGTTTGAAACCAATACTAATAACCAGTTTGAATTAGACGACTTTTTCTACCGTTTCCCCATCGGTGAGAGATTTCAAGCTCAATTTGACTTCACAAACGTAGAATTTAACGACAACGTCTATACCTTCAACCCAGCTTTTGAAAGTAGTGGACGTGGTGCAATCTCCCGCTTTGGACGCTTTAACCCAATTTATAGAGTGGGTAGCGGTGCTGGATTAACACTTAACTTCAACCCTAACGGCCCCATTGGCGCATCGGTAGGTTACATAGCAAATAATGCTAATAACCCCTCTGATGGTACAGGACTGTTTGATGGTTCTTTTGCGGCGCTTGGTCAAATTGCCTTTAGACCAAGCTCAAGAATCAACCTTGGTTTGACCTACGCTCGTACCTATGATAAGGGTAACGGTGGTACTTTGAATACCGATACTGGTCTTCTTCGTAGTGGTGGTGGTGGTGTTGCTGGTGCTAGCGGTACAAGCTTATTTGATGGTACGGGTAGCACTCTTGCTAACCAACCTTTTGGTAACGTGCCTACGGCGGCTAACCACTACGGTGTACAAGCTAGTTTCCGTCCTACTGACAAATTTATCATCTCTGGTTGGGCTGGTCTTACAGACGCTGAAGACAAGTTCCGTGCTGGTGACAATAGTGCGACTATCTTTAACTACGCAGTCACTCTAGCCCTTCAAGACATTGGACCTGAAGGTAGCCAACTTGGTTTAATCTTTGGTCAACCACCAAAAGTTACCGATAATGACTTCATTCAAACCAATGCTGCTGGGGTTAGGACTGGTGGTGGTGAAGATGAAGACACTTCCTACCATATCGAAGCGCTTTACCGTTTACAACTCAACGATAATATTGCTGTTACACCAGGCTTATTGGTGATTCTCAACCCAGAACACAATGATGCCAACGACACAATTTATGTAGGAACTTTGCGTACTACCTTCACATTCTAGAAACAGTGAAGAACTGATAAAAGACTCGCTCTAGCTTCTTTAGTTAGAGCGAGTTTTTTCGTAATAGAAAACTAGCAAGCAATTATGCAGATATCTGTAGACCAAAATACACAAATAGCGCCTAGGGAAATTAAACTACTCGTGTTAGATATTGATGGCACGATCGCCGGAGAATCTAATACAATTAATCCCCGTGTCAAGGAAGCTGTCAAAGCGGCTCAAAATTGCGGCGTACAAGTTGCGATCGCAACAGGGAGAATGTATCGCTCGGCTTTACGCTTCCATCAAGATATTGGCTCTACTTTGCCGCTACTGGCTTATCAAGGTGCTTGGATTCAAGATCCATTTACTGGACAAATTCACCGTCATTGGTGCGTGCCTCCTGCCACCGCCCACAAGCTTTTAGACTACTTCGAGCAACCCCAATTGCGAAGTCTCTTATCAGTACATTTTTACATCAACGATTGCTTGTATGTACGAGAGATTACCCCAGAAACAGAGATTTATGCCCAAAGATCGGAAATAGAAGCGATTTCTGTAGGAGATTTGCGCCGCGTTTTAAAGGATGCACCAACCAAAGTTTTAGCTTTAAGTGACGATACCAAGGTAATAGATCGCTTGTTAGACAATTTGCGATCGCAATACACCCCCGCAGAACTTTATTTGACTAAATCTGTAGCGACATTTTTTGAAGCTACAAATCCTCTTGTCAACAAAGGTACAGGTGTGCGGTATTTAACCGAAGAATTATTAAAAATAGACGCGGCTAATGTGATGACTATTGGGGATAACTTCAATGATGTAGAAATGCTAGAGTATGCAGGACTAGGTATAGCAATGGGCGATGCGCCTATGAGTGTCCAATCTGTTGCTCAGTGGGTTGCGCCCAGTGTAGAGCAAGACGGAGCCGCCGTAGCCATTGAAAAATTTTTACTAAACAATCATTAAAATCAGGAAGAATACCGACTCGCCGTGTTTTGTCTTCGCGTTTTTGCTATTTCGCTCCTCACTCGAAATAAAATTAGTTTGTCACCACTCTAAAGATGGATAGAGATACTAATTAGAGTTCTTGCGGTGCAAAAACTCCCAAGCGTTGTAATAGAGCTTTTATGACAACGTAAGTCCCTAAAACTAAACCTAACCGTGCTTGTGCTAACTTGGGATTTTGGGCGTTTGTTTTGCCAAAAATTCGGCAGTCACGGTAAAAATCGGCAAAAGCTTTGCTTAAATTTAAGGCAGTTTTAGCCCAGTAATCTAAATTTAGGTCACAACAGCAAAGTTCGTCTACGACTTTAACAAGCTGGATAATTAAAGCATATTCGCACTGATGACAAAATCGCAATTGCTGCGACGAAATCAACCAGGGTAAGGGCTGTGGCAAAGCGATAGTCAGAATACTAGCGTCTGGGGGCAAAAGGCTGAAGTCAGCAAATCTTGACTTAATTCTATTAACTGCTATTTCTTCTAAATTAATCAAACCCTCCTTTTGAGCCAACTGCATCAAACAACAACAACGTGCATGAGTGTATTGAATTGCGAACAAACTTGAATCATTCGTTAACGGATGAGAATATTTTGAGCGTGGCAAGTTATACAACCGTAGTGACAAAAATGGTAGGCATTGAAGCCAACTTGCTAGTTTAGGCTCAGTTAGTTTTAGTTGCAAAAAACCTGGCGCTACGGCAGCGAAAGTAAAATAATGCTCCGAATTGGGAGTTTGAGAATAAACATTAACAAAGTCTTTTGCTATTTCCAAAGGAGGAATATTTAAAAATTTACTTGATGTAAATGCTACGTTAGATACATACACTACTTGACAGCGATCGCCAGATCGGTAGGATGTATAAATAGAATAAGCTTGTTGCTTTGAATTTACAAAATAGTTATTTATAGCACTTTCTAATCTGCTAAAAGCTAGTTGCTTAATTGCAGGATAGGCAAGGAATAATTGACAGTGGTGATATTCTATACTCAAGCAAACCTGCTCGAAACAAAAACGATCAGTTAGATGACTTCAAGGGATGCGATCGCGCAATTAATTTATGCACATACTTATTCTACTATTTCACATCTAATTACTGATTTTTATCTGCCTGGATTGAATTACAATAGCTACAAATTTACAATCACTAACATTAACTAAATAATAAGTAAATACAACTACGATTATTTAGACAAATGTGTGAATATAGTAAGCTTGACAGCTTATAGCGCCCGATTCCTTTGTATAGACTCATTACAGAAAGTCGGTAACGCCTGTAACTAATGTAAGTTTTCGCGCTGTTAGTGCCATTTATTTTAAATTATGCAATCCTCATCTTTTTCAGAGCCATCACGACCTTTTTTAACTTGGCAACGGATTCTCGACTGGGCTAACGAGCATTACCGATGCCGCAGTTTTAGTAAAGATGAGCGAATCCCTGCTAGACCTGGATTGCTGTATTTAGTCCAACGAGGTGCTGTGCGACTTGTTGGGACTGCTCAACCTAGCACTACAGCAAGTCAATTAATGTCCCGGCGGATTCACCGTACTCCTGAAGAAGCTTTTTTGGGTTTTGTGGGGGCAGGACAGCCCTTTGAAATTGTTGCTCAATCTCCTTTTACACTCCAAAGTTACGCCCATGTAGACCAAACCTCAGTAGTATGGATGTACTGGCACGACTTAGATAACTGGCCCCACTTCCGTCGGGAAGTGCTTGATGCCTTTCGCTACCAACACCAGCGCAAGCTTTTATGGCTCAGTGCTTTGGGTCAAAGACGGACAATCGACAGGTTGTTAGGCTTTTTGACTTTGTTAGTGGAAGAATACGGCGAAGCTTCAGTAAGTGAGGAAGACCCCGAAACTCTACGCGGCTATTATTTGCCTTTTCCTCTGACCCATGCTCAAATTGGTAGCGCCATCGGCTCTACGCGCGTTACCGTCACTCGTTTAATGGGTAAGTTACGTCAAAAGGGTTTATTAGTTAATCAAGGAGATAACTTAATTTGTTTGCCTGCTGCTTCGATCAATTTAGTCCGACATTAAGGTTAGCGAATTCTCACAAATCCGCTTTGACTAATTAATTCTTGCCCTTGATTTGAGAGCAGAAAATTTATGTAAGCCTCCCCAGCCAACTGCTCGTCTTGACCATTTTGTTTGACGATCACAAATAAATTCCGAGTAAGGGGGTATGCGCCCGATTGAAAAGCCTCGGTATTTAATCGGTTACGTTGAGCGGGGCATTGAGACAACGACACAAAAGGTTGTTGATAGGGGGCAACTAATTCGTTAGCTTTGCGCCCTAAAGAGATAGGCTTAATTGTACACTGGGGGACGACTTCGGGGGCAGAAGCATAGTAAATTCCCCCAGGGCTACTAGCTAGTTTTTGCAAAGCTTGAGTAGTCGTACCTACAAATTGGACGTTGGCGGCAAACTTTTGACCACCCAAAACATCCTGGATAAAAAGCTCTACCGTACCACCATCATTAGCGGGGCGAGAATAAGGTTGAATAGGAATATTTGCGCCGCCCAGTTGTTGCCAGTTAGTAACTTTGCCTGTATAAATAGACCGGAGTTGATCAATGGTCAGGCCAGAGATAGCTAAATTGGGGTTTACAGCTACCGCCAAACCATCAATTGCAACAGGAGTTTGTTGCAGCTTAAATCCTCTAGCTTGAGCGCTGCTTAACTCCTCGTCTTGAAGACTTCGTGAGGATTGAGCAAAGTCTAGTTTCCCAGAAATTAACATTCTAATCCCCGTCGATGACCCCGGTGATTCCCCTGTAGGCGTAACGTACCGCAAACGAAATTCGGGACGCGCGGCTTGAATGGCTGAATCAACATTCAAACGGATAGGGGCCCAAGACGTACTACCACCATAATTAAATAAACCGCTAGGAACTTTAGGAATTGAGGCAAAATTGCGATCGCTATTTACGGATGAGGTAGAATTTGGTTGGTTATCGCTAACGGGTGGCGTAGAATCTGGTGCGTTATTGGTAGGACTAGGGCTATTATTAATCCCCCCACTTAAGTTAATACCAGATCGCATAAACCACCATAAACCGCCTCCTACTAGCCCTACAGTGATTAACAGTGCCACAATTAAGACGGGAGTGTCATTTTTTTGAGACATAAATTACTCTTACTAATATTTGAATAATTCCAGCATAAATTTAACCTTTTAACTCCAACAATTAGCGAATACTGACAAATCCAGCTTTAGCAATTAATTCTTGACCTTGAGATGTCAAAAGTAACTTAGCATAAGCTTCTCCTGCTTGCTGGTCAACAGATCCATCAAGCTTAATAATTACAAATAAGCGGCGAGTAATTGGGTAGTCACCGCTTTTAAAAGCTGAGGTATTTAATTGATTGCGCTGGTTAGGACATTGAGAAAGGGCTACAAATGGTTCTTGATAAGGCGCAACAAGTTCGGTCGCGTTACGACCCAAAGGTAAGGGTTTGACAGTGCATTGGCTGATAATTTCGGGAGCCGAGGCATAATAAATACCACCAGGGTTAGCAGCTACGGCTCTTAACGCTTGGGTAGTTGTGGAAATAAACTGAACATTGCTACCAAAATCCCTGCCTTCTAAGATATTTTCGGCAAAAAATTCAATCGTACCGCCTTCACTAATTCGACGTGAATAGGGAATAATTGGTAAATTTGTACCTCCTAGCTGTTGCCAATTAGTCAATTTACCTGTGTATATTTCTTTTAGTTGAACAATAGTCAGACCAGAAATATTTAAGTTTGGGTGAACAGCGATCGCAATGCCATCAATTGCTACGGGTATTTCTTTAAGCTGTAAGCCTCTGTTTTTGGCACGAGTTAACTCTTGATCGTTAATTGATCGAGAAGACTGTGCAAAGGCTAATTGACCATCTAATAACATTTTTATCCCACTACCTGAACCCGGTGAACCAGAAGTAGGATCGGTATAGCGCAGTCGAAACTGAGGATGGACAATTTCAATAGCTGGATCGACTATGCCTCGAATGGGAGCCCAAGTTGTACTACCACCATAATTAAATAACCCAAAAGGAAGATCGGTTACTTTGGCAAAAGTATTGATATTAACTTTATTGGTTGGCTCGGCTAGATTATTATTTAAAACCGTTAATCTAATACCGTTTTGAGTAACCCACCAGATCGCGCCAGCTACTAAACCTAATGTAGTTAGTAAAGCTAAAACCAAAATAGTGGTTTCCTTTCTTTCAGACATAAATGGGTAGCAACTATGGTTAGCGCATAAATTGAGAGAGTAATTTGTAAACCAATTGAAATAGTGCTGTTAAAGCGATCGCACCTATTGCCCCAAATACCGCTAATATTAATACCGCCTGCCAAGCCCCAATTCCTTGAATACCGATCACAATTTTGTGCAATCCGGGCAAGTACAATACCATCGCTAAGGTCATAGCAGTAATAATTAGTAAGTCTTTGCCTTCAATCCAGCGTCGCCACTGCACAAAACCTAGCCCAACTAACAATACTAACCACGCTCCCGTACTAATTAAAGTTGTACCTAAAAAACTCAATAGAGCGATCGCAATTAAACTCCCTTCAAAGCCAGTAAAAGCGCCGCTAGTTAATAATTGCCAAGTAGAAAAAGTGGGGCGCGACTGCTGCCTAACAGGGGAGGGAGTCGTAGCAATTGGTGCGGGGGTCGTAATAGGTGCTAATGGTTGGCTAGGGTTCGCTACAGGGTTAAGCGGTGGGTTAACTATTGCCAGGGCTTCTATTGCTGCTTGAGCCGATGAAAAGCGTTGATTTGGTGCAGCCTGGAGCATTTTATCTAATACATTTGCTAGCGTTGGACTAATAGTTACTTCCTGTTGCCAACTCCATTGATTGCTGTAACTATCAAACAATTGGGTTGCGTCTTTACCCGTTAGCAACATTACACAAGTAACCGCTAAAGCATATAAATCGGTAGATGGATAAACTTGTTTGCCAGACATCTGCTCTGGGGGTGCAAAACCCATGGAATAAATGCCCGTAGAAGCGCTATTTGTGGCGGTGCTGGCTACTTGCTTGACTGCGCCAAAATCTAACAAATACAAGCGCCCGTTTTTGTGACGCATGATATTTGAGGGTTTAATATCTCGATGAATTGAGCCGCTATTGTGGACAAATTTTAAGATTTTAAGGACTTCTGAAAGTACCTCCATCACCTTAGCTTCGGAAAACTTGCCTTGTTCTTGTAATTCCTGTTCGAGATTTTGACCATCAATGAATTCTTGAACTAAATAAAAAAACTGCTCTTGTTTGGGAGGTTGGAGACTGGGAACTGTTAAATCGAAAAAAGCAAATAAATCGGGAATTTGGTTATTTTGATTGCCAATAAGTTCTAACACCTCAGCTTCACGTTCAAATAGTTTTTGCGCCGTGTCTAATTGTTCTGTTGTTAGATCCCCGGAAGGTTTAAATTGCTTAACTACACACTTACGAAAACCTGGAGTGTAACGCGCTCGCGCCAAAAACGCCGCTCCAAATCCCCCTTTTCCTAACAATTTTGATGGTATGTATTGCTCCAACAAGAATAATGGCATCCCGCAAGTAGTACAATACTTTTGCTTTGTCGTCTTCAAAGTTGCCGGATCGTCTAAATCGGCAAAGTTATTTTGCGGATGGGGACAAGTCCAACGGGTGCAATAGACTTCCATAAATAGTTATTAGCTTGGCAGTGGCAATAAGCAAGTTATTTGTTTATAACTTATGCAGATTAACATTTAACTAAGTAGTGATTTGTTACGCTTGGGTAGAAATTGAGCGATTGCGCACATCTTCCTCAACTTCAGTAACTAAGGGTGGGACTGTTAAAACCTCCTGATTCCATCCTGGAGTGGCAAATTGGGGTAACACTTCTTTGCTAAACGCTTCCGCCGCTTTCGACCTGTAACGATTGGGATTAAAAATTAGCCATAGCGTCCGTTTAACTACTACTCCCTCAATGGGGGTGCAGTGCAGTACATCCATTTGTAACTCTTTGGCGATCGCACTCAACGACACAAAAGCCGCTCCTAACCCCGACTGCACGGCGTTTTTAATTGCTTCAATAGAATTAAGTTCCATTTCTATTTTCAAGCGGCGGGTGTCAATTTCACAGCGAGTTAAGACTTGATCGATCACTTTACGAATTGTCGATTGCGAATCAAGAGCAATAAATTGTAACTTGTACAGGTCGTCTCTTTGAATTGTGTCCAGTTTGGCAAAGGGATGAAACACAGGCAAAATTAGCGCCAATTCATCTTCAGCGTAGGGAATAACCTCTAAAGATTCTTGTAATTCTGCTGGTACTTCGCCGCCAATAATTGCTAAATCTACCTGCCCGTTGGCAACGCTCCAGGCTGTGCGCCGAGTAGAATGGACGTGTAACTGAACAGCAACATCGGGGTACTTTTGTCTAAATAAGCCAATCATTTGCGGCAATAGATAAGTCCCGGTAGTTTGGGATGCGCCGACAATTAAAGTCCCGCCTTGAAGATTCTGCAAGTCTTCAATCGCGCGGCAAGTTTCTTGACATAAAGTTAAGATTTTTTCGCCATAACTAAGCAAAAGATGACCAGCTTCAGTTAATTGCGCGCGTCGCCCACCACGATCAAATAAAGGTACATCCAATTGCCTTTCTAAGTTTTGAACTTGAAGACTGACGGCGGGTTGAGAAACGTACAAACTATCGGCGGCACGCTTGAAGCTTCCTTCCGCCGCGATCGCTTTCAGAATGCGTAACTGATCTAAAGTGAAAGGAAGGTCAGACATACAGCTACCAAGATTAAAAAAAGCGGAAAATCTGCTTTGAAGGTTTCTTTTGACAGATTACAAGAGAAAAGCAATAAACCCCTGCCGTTGCTAAGGTTTAGACTGTGGTTAGCTACCCAAGTCAAGAGATTACTCTAAAAACTGACACTAGCACAATGCTATTGACTTTAGTTTGGTATTGACAGCTTGGGTTGATAGTTCTGCGGAAACGGGCAAGAATAATCTTTTACTAGCTTATTACAAAGCCCGAACCAAAAATCGCTAATCATTCTTTAACTGCCAAAGGCGTATTCCGTTAAAATATGGCTGGATAAAAGAGAATAAATTAAATGTATTTAGTTACAGGCGCAAGTGGAGATATAGGACAAAGAGTTGTACGCATACTACGGCAAAAAGAAGCACCTGTGCGCTCTTTTGTCCGCCTAAATTCTCGCTATGGTGAACTAGAAAACCGAGGGAGTGAAATATTTATTGGTGACTTGATGGAGCCAAAAGATATTTCTAAAGCTTGTCTAGGAATAAAATATATTATCAGCGCTCATGGTAGCGGTGGCGATGCTTTAGCTTTAAACTATCGCGCCAATATTGAATTAATTGATCGCGCACTAGAATCGGGAGTAGAGCATTTTGTATTTATTTCGGTACTGGGAGCCGATCGCGGCTACGAAGATGCGCCAGTATTTAAGGCAAAGCGCGCCGTAGAAAAATACTTACAATCTAGCGGCTTAAATTACACTATTTTGCGCCCCGCAGGTTTGAGTTCAAATTTATTACCTTTAGCAGAGAGATTTCAGCAAACAGGCATATATTTACTAATAGGAGACTCCAAAATTCGCACTTCAATCGTTAGTACCGATGACTTAGCATGGATGGCGGTAGATGCGGTGAGTAATACCGCCGCTTGCAACCAAATATTCGCCGTCGGTGGCCCAGAGATTTTACAAAGAGCAGATATACCCCAGATTTTTAGTCGCATTTATCAGCGCGAAGCAATTATTATTAACCCACCGTTGGCTGTAGTTGATGGTGTGCGCGCCGCCCTTGGTTTATTTAATAGTGAGGCGGGGAAAGCCTTTGGCACTTTTCGCACGTTGCTTAACAACGAATTTTTCTGTACTCCGGCTGAAATTGAGCGTCTGGAACAAATATTTAAGCTCAAATTAGAAACTTTGGAGCTTTTTTTAAGGCGTGAACAATAATGTCGATTTTCCCCTAACTGGGATCGTCTTGGCCGGGGGTAAAAGTTCCCGCATGGGGACAGATAAGGCTTTGCTACTGGTTGACGGAGTGCCGATGTTACGCCTAGTGTGCGATCGCGCTCTTTCAATCTGCGATCGCCTGCTTGTGGTCACACCTTGGCAAGAGCGCTATCAGCCCTTACTGCTAGATAAATGTCAATTTATCCGCGAAGTACAGCCTCAAGGAGCAGCTACCGCTCCCATACTCGGCTTTGCTCAAGGACTTGCTCAAGTTAATACCGATTGGGTACTACTACTAGCTGTAGATTTACCAGCGTTGCCCAAGGAAGTATTGCTTTCTTGGGTAACGCAACTAAATAATTGCAACGCGATCGCCCTTTTACCTCGCCATAGCAAAGGTTGGGAGCCATTATGCGGTTTTTATCGCCGCGACTGTTTAAGCTCGCTGACAAGCTTCATTAACACTGGTGGGCGATCGTTTCAACACTGGCTTAAACCCCAAATCGTCCAAGTTTTAACTGTACCCGATGCTCAAATGCTTTCTAATTGCAATACCCCAGAGGATTTGGCAGCAATAAATAAAAAAGTAACTAAATGACACCATGATTTTTATCGTAGCTTTCTTAGCTTTTTACGTCGCTTGGAATCTAGGAGCGAACGACGTAGCAAATTCTATGGGAACATCAGTAGGTTCTAAAGCGGTTACTCTGCGTCAAGCCTTGGTAATAGCCGGAGTTTTAGAGTTTACAGGAGCGGTATTATTTGGGCAAGAAGTATCGCAAACCTTAGCCACCGAAATTGTTAATCCAGCTTTGTTTGCTGACGCACCGCAAGTATTACTCCTGGGGATGACTTCAGTTTTAATCGCCTGTGGCGTGTGGCTGCAAATTGCCACCAGTCGCGGCTTACCTGTAGCATCATCTCATGCTGTAGTTGGTGCGATCGCAGGCTTTAGTGTTTGCGCGGTAGGAATAAATGAGATCGCCTGGTCATCTATTGGTTTAATTACTTTAGGTTGGCTAATTACACCAATACTTAGCGCCGCCATCGCCGCTTTACTATACAAAACTATTAAATACTGGATTTTAGATCAAACTAACAAAATAACGCAGCTAGAGGAGTGGATTCCCTGGCTGAGTGTCGCTTTAGTAGGAATATTTGGCGTAATTGTTTTACCAACGATTACTAACACGCCCTTAATTGCTAATTTACCCATTCCTCGTCAAGATGTTGCTCTAGCAATTGGTGGATTTGCGGCTATGGGTATTACTTTCAATGCTTGGCGACAGTTAGCTGCCGATAACACCTCAAACGATACTGTGGTTGTCGAGCGCCAATTAGCCTTTTTTCAACTATTAAGTGCTTGCTTTGTCGCCTTCGCTCATGGTTCTAACGATGTCGGAAATGCGATCGCGCCATTAGCTGTAATTACCTATATCATCAATACTGGTAGCGTTCCCCAAGGTTTTTTAACTATCCCGTTGTGGATTTTGGTACTTGGCGGCGCAGGAATTGTAGCGGGTTTAGCTGTTTGGGGTGAAAAAGTTATTGCTACTATTGGCTCAAGTATTATTTCCTTGCAACCTAGCGGTGGTTTTTGTGCGGAACTTGCAACCGCGACAACAATCTTACTGGCTTCACGCTTAGGTTTACCCGTTTCTACTTCTCATGCTTTAGTTGGCGGTGTCGTGGGAATTGGCTTAGTACAGAACTATAAATCAATTCAATTTTCGACATTAAAAAACATTGCTAAAGCATGGATAGTTACCATCCCGATTAGCGCCGCCTTAAGTGCAGGTTTATTTAGCTTGGCAAAGTGGTTATTTTTGTAGAAGTGCTAAACGACGCACCTTGTTAGCAGATGAAGTAAAATCTTAGCGAGGATCGATAGCTGGAGATTGCGCTACCAGCCGAATCTGATTCTGCTTGACAATTGCCGTAATAATGGGGAGAGCGCGACGGGCTGGGCCTTTTAAAACTCGCCCCTGAGCATCGTACTGAGAGCCGTGACATGGGCAAACAAAGCGGTTTTCTGTAGATTGCCACGCTACTGTGCAGCCAAGATGCGTACAAATAGGTTTAATTGCATAAGGAGCAATTTGTTGTTTTTCGGTAATAACTAAGTAAGCGCGATCGCGGTTTGGTAATCCTTGGACTAAAACAGGTACATTTGGTTTAATTTGGGTGAGCAAAACATCAACTTGAATAGGTTTTTGTTGAGTATCTTGAGCTTGTACACCTGGTAAATAGTCTTTGCAACGTGAATTGAGTGGAAACCTTGAGCAGAGATATTCTAAGCTCAGTTCTCGACTTTTGGCAGAAGCTATAGAACCAAAGATCAGGCTACTAGATGCGCCGCCAGCAAGATAACGCAAAAAGCGGCGGCGCGATTGACTAATACTTTGAGTACGGGGCAAATGAATCATAGAACGGAACCCTGTGTAACTGCTTTAATAGTAAAGCTACGATCGCATTGTAGTGAACTGCCCTAAATGTTGCGTTATTGTAGGAAATAATCAACCTTTGCAGTAGCGCCTTTTATGGCAACGTATCTAGTTACAGGAGCCAATCGTGGCATCGGCTACGAATATTGCCGTCAGCTTCAAGCAAGAGGAGATACGGCGATCGCAGTTTGTCGGCAGACAACAGCAGACTTGAAGGCGCTAGGAATCCGAGTAGAAGAAAACGTTGAGATAACTTCTGATGATTCTGTCGCCAACTTGCACAAGAAGCTAAGAGAAACCCAGATTGATGCCTTAATTAATAACGCAGCAATCGCCAAAAGTATAGCATTACAACATCTTGACTTTGACAGTATCCGAGAACAGTTTGAAGTCAATGCCCTAGGCGCGTTGCGGGTGACTCAGGTATTACTTCCTCGCCTTAAAGCAGGTGGAAAGGTCGTAATGATGACGAGTCGCATGGGGTCAATAGCTGATAATACTTCTGGCAGTTCTTACGGCTATCGGATGTCTAAAGCCGCGCTATCTATGGCAGGTAAATCGCTCTCCCATGATCTCAAACCACAAGGTATTGCTGTAGCTATCTTGCATCCAGGCTTAGTACAAACTCGAATGACAAACTTTACAGCAAACGGCATCACACCAAAGGTATCGGTACAAGGATTATTAGCGCGAATTGATCAACTAACGCTAGAAAATACGGGTACTTTTTGGCACAGCAATGGAGAAGTGCTGCCTTGGTAATATGCTACTTTTCCCGTAGGCAGTGAGTAAAGAACCCATAATTTGTAAATGTTGTCCTACCTACAGCCAAATACCAATCTACGGGCGATTCCGGGTTTTGAGAATCAACTTCTCAGAGTAAGTAATATTCTTTGCCTATTGGCGATCGCAGTAACCACTCAGTTGTTTCATATCTTTGCAAGTTATCGTGGTATGTACTGTAAAACAGCAAATATTCTAAATTTCATAGAAAAGTTTATAGCTTGGTTTTTGTAGTAAATTCACGGAACATTCCGATTTTTAGCAATGACAGTTTTCACAGCATCTACAATTATTTCTGGCTGATCTACCCACACAAAATGGCTGCTTTTACTTGCGTCAACTTGCAAACAATTAGTTGATAATTTACCTAACTTACGGTGCATTTGATCTCGCAATTGATTAGCACCTTGCAAAGGAATAAAAAGAGTCCAAAAAGACGGCTTAAAGAAAGAACTAGATTTAATACTTACTATAGGCATTGTCCCCAGATGCTTTGTTTTACTGACTTGACGCGAACTGGTGTCTAAATTTACGATCTCTCGACTCATCGTAATCCAGTGTTTGGGTCGACAAAAGGAACGTTTTACTTTAGTCAGGGAATCAGGAGGACATTGGCGAAGCTGAGGCTTTATTATTTCAAAAACTCCGCATACTTTCAGCAATCTAATAATCCCAAGTGTTGAACCTATAGTTGACATCACAAAACCGGAAAGAAAAAAGAGAAGCAATGCTTGTAACAGCATGGACATCTCAAGCATTCCCTTTTCATGTAGCGCATCAGTAAGCACAATACCGATAACTTTTTCGGGAAACAAATGAGCATACAATCGCACATTGTAGCTGCCATAGGAATCTCCTACAAAAATATATGGTGGCTCAATTCCTGCTTTCGTCAGTAAAATGTCTAATTCCTTGATAATTTGATGGCTGGTGCGAGGATAAGGACTATGATCGCTCCAGCCATATCCTGCCCGATCGTAAATACATACTCGTCCAAGGAGTGCCAATTTATCAATTAAGAAATACCCTTCTACTCCTCCTAAGCTAGTCTCTACAACGATTGTTGGTTTAGCTTCTCCCTTTACGCAGAGATGTAGCCGATATCCACCCACATCAACCATTTGCCCAGGGGGTGGTTGCTTGTCTTCCAGCAGAACTGCGATCGCCTGATAAAGTGTTGTCGCAACTAACAATAAAACTTGGATTAATAGCATTTTTTCTGCTTATCGCAATATTACTGTTATTGATCGGTAACGTGCTTTTAGCGCTATACACTGTGCCAGTTTAGTAAGTCAATACTGACATCAGATTTTATAAAATCATCCAATCATAGCTTTTAGGGCTAAGGCTTTGATGTTTAGATTTCTACGGGCGTAATCGATCGCCCGTTTAATGATTCAATCGTGGGCTTATCCCCAGCTTTAATCCAAGCAATCTGTCCAATTCGCTGCCTACGGGCGTATTCGCGGATAGTGTCGCTGTTTCTTCCTTCTAACTCCATCTCTACTTGCACATGATGATGAGAACTTCTCAACTTCTGAGCGTAACTAAAAGCAGCAAAATAAGCATCGGGGTTTTCGGGAACTACTAGCCAATTACTAGCGGGTGTAAACTTGGGTAACTGATTGCTATCGAGCAACACTTGCTGTAATTGCTCAATATTGAGAGCAAAGCCAATTCCTGGGGATGACTCACCGTGGGGATGATAAAGACCTAATAAGCGATCGTAGCGTCCCCCCTGCCCTAATACATGAGTTTGGTTGCGATCGCTAACAACTTCAAAAACAATCCCCGTGTAGTAGTCCAAAGTTTGCACCAAACTTAAGTCTAAAATTAACGGAAACTGACTATTAGCTCCTTCATAGCATTGATCGAGCAAAGATATTAAAGATTTAAGGTGATGAACTGCCTCGATCTGCGATTCGTCCAAGTCTAGACTAGCAACGCGCTCTAGAACATCAGCAGGTTTACCGCGCAAGTCTAGCAATACTAGACTTCGGGCTTTTAAAGCATCGCTTAACGGCAAATTTTCTAAAGTTACTCGATCTAAAGAGGCGATCGCTTTTCTCACCGTAGCTTGCAATGAAACCGGAAAAGGAGATAATAAACTCCGCGCGATTCCCGCCTCTCCCAAAATCAACCGCCATCCAGTAGCTAATCCTAATTCTTGCAAACACTCCGCCACCAGCAATAATATTTCCGCATCCGCAAGTCCACCTCCACCGCCTAACAACTCTACCCCTGCTTGATAAAATTCTTGCACTCGATTGTGAGAACTGCCTTTGGTGCGGCGAAACACATTAGCTATGTAGTACAATCTCTGCCCATGAGTTACTCCCGCCATGCGAGTTACAGCCGCTCTAGCAATGGAGGCTGTAAGCTCAGGACGCAAACCCAATTCCTCCTCTAAGCCTTGCAACTGAATCACCGAGCGACGTTCAATTGCTCCCCCAGCCATCAGCGTATCTAATCGCTCTAAAGTTGAAGTAATAATTTGGTGGTAGCCGTAACGTTGAAATACTTGCTGCAACCGCTCCTCAATCCAGTGTTTTTGAGTAACATCTAGCGGTAATAAATCTCTTGCGCCCGTAGGTGGTTGATAGATCATTTGTTTTTCTTCCCACCAAACAAACCACCAAACAAACCACCTTTTGGTTTGTCTGCGCCTTCTCCCGCCTTGTTGGCTGGACTTGTTTGTCCTGGTATTTTTGGTACAGCTTCTGCTAATACTTGTTTGCTTCTTAATGCCATTGGTTCATTAGGATTTAATTGCAAAGCTTTGTTGATGTGAACCTTAGCCATTGTTAATTGATTCTGCTTTAAATAAACTATTCCTATTAAGCTATGAGCTATAGGATTATTAGGTTCTAATTTCAAAGCATCTTGTAACTCTACTCTAGCGTGAGGGAAGTTATTTTTTTCCATCAATTTTTCAGCGCGGCGTAAGTATTGTTCTACTAAAGTTTCTGGGGTTTGCTCCGGCGGTGATGACGTTTGTTTGGGTTGCTCCGGCGATTTTTGGGTGGTACTTGGAAATGGTTGCGATGTTGAAGCAAATGCTTTATTTGATTGACGCATCAAATACACTAAATTTAGTTCGCTAATTTCAGCAATAACTGTTTTAACTCGATCAAAGTCTTCATATTGATTGAGGGCAAGTTGCCGCAGCTTATTTTGATAAATCTGTTCTATATTGTTTGTTTTAGCTAATTCTTGAGATGATTCGTGCTGTAATGGCGGATTTTGGTCTTGCTTCACCCGTTTGCTAATATCTTTTAACAGCACAAGGTATTCCGCACGAGAATGTTCTGTCGTAAATTTTTCGTAAGCTGGATTGACTATTTTAGAAAATAAATCGTTGGCTTTTTGTTTTTCCCCAATCTCTTTAGCCGTCGTACTATCAGGATGTAAAAGACGAGCAATTTTTAAGTATCGTTGGCGAATATCCTTAAAATTTGCATCAATAGGTACTCCTAAAACTGCATGACAATCTGTAAAATCAAATTTGAATAGCCCAATATCAATATTTAAAGACATAAAACGCTGTTCGCTTGCCTGCCATAAAAGTTTATTTACGGGCGTTATACTCCCCTCTTAGCTAAGTCAAAACGGTAACATCTATTCCTGGCTATTTAGAAATTATATTGCTTATAGCTGATAAAGAAGGGACTTTTATTAGTTCCTGACTTAAACTATGGTGAATCAAGCCATTAGTAGCCAAAATTCGCCCAGACTCAATACTCAATAAACTTTCATCATAGGCTGTAACTTTGCCTCCGGCTTCTTGGAGTAAAATTACCCCAGCGCTGATATCCCAAGGGGCAATTCCCCGCTCCCAGTAACCATCTAAACGCCCACAAGCAACGTGCGCCATGTCCAGCGCCGCCGATCCACTGCGCCGCACTCCTTGGGTAATATGGGTAAGGTGACAAAATTCGGCGTAGTTATTATCTATTGTTTCGTGGCGATCGTAGGCAAACCCTGACACTAAAAGGCTTTCACTTAATTGATTTGTATTAGAAACCTGAATCGGACGACGATTTTTTGTCGCCCCAAGTCCTTTAGCAGCACGGAATAGTTCTTGATGAAAGGGATCGAAAATAACGCCAACTTCAGGTACTCCAGCAATTAGTAGCCCAATAGAAACGGCAAAAAAGGGGTATTGATGAGCGTAATTAGTTGTGCCATCAAGAGGATCTATTGCCCATAAATATTCACTTTCGGCTAATCCTAGTTTGCCTGATTCTTCTGCAAGAATTGCATGAGTAGGAAAGTGTCGCTGTAAAATTTCTAAAACGACAGCCTCCGATGCTTTGTCAGCTACAGTAACTAAGTCGCCGGGGCGACCTTTTTGAGTTGCCGTACCAATATTACCTAAATAACTTAGCAAAACTTTACCCGCAGCGATCGCGGCTTCGGTAGCTATTTCTAAAAAACCTGATAATTGTGATGTCATGATTAGCGATACCTAGCGCGAAACTCGGTGGGGGTCAAAGTCATTGGTTGCTTGGGGTTCCAAATTCCCTGTTCTTGAAGTCTAGCCCATTGTTGGGCGTGAACTAAGCGGGTATCATGTTTATGATTTGGCGATTTTACTGCAACTAATACTACTCCTTGTTTTACCAAATATTCGTTTACTAAAAAGTCGCTCCATACGTAAGCTAAAGATCGCCCAAATTCATCTTGTTTTTGGTCGTCAAGCTCTAAAATTACCTGTTTATCAACAATTAGCTGGGTTAAAAAAGCTTTGGCTGCTTGTCCGTGTGGCTGTTGTTGCAAGTCGGGCGCGTCAATGCCAATTAACCTAACTTGCATGGTTTTATCATTGCTGACTACTTCTATAGTTTGTCCGCTAATTACGCGCTTTACTTGTACTTTTAATCCTTGAGGTTGGGTTGGGTTTTGACACCCGTTGAGAAGTAATAGAATAAAAAGAAATTTATTCCTCATCTATTGGCAAGCCTACTTTAACTTTCCCTCTACCGAAGTATTGCCCAAACTGTAATTCGTATACTTCATCTTCGTCTTGGGTTTCTACTTCTAAGTCAGAACGGGCATAGCTTACACACAATAGAGCGTAGCCTTGCTTGCGTAATTCGTGGGATAGTCCCATCGCTTCGGGCTGATAAATTTCCCCAGATACCACCCGCACGGCGCAGACAGTACAAGCTCCATTGCGACACAAGTAAGGCAATTTTACCCCTTGATTCTCGGCATTTTGCAAAATGTAGCTAGTTTCCGGTACTTGGAGGGTGTGAACTTGGTTAGAAATGCGATCGCGTATTTTAACTGTGAAGTAACGAGTCATAATTAAAGCAAATATTTTCGGCTTTATTCAATTTAGCGTCTCATTGCGTGTACAATTAGAATTCGCGACATCTGGAGAGGTGGCCGAGTGGTTGAAGGCGCAGCACTGGAAATGCTGTGTAGGGTAACTTATCGAGGGTTCGAATCCCTCCCTCTCCGTTTTTAAAAGCCTAAAAATATCTATCAAGCGATCGCGCACTAGGTATCTAATTTGCTACTTTCTGATACAGCACCTAACTTTGCTTTTTTTAATCGATAAACATTCAAAGGACTATTACGAATGTCTGCTTCTAATAGAGCGATTGCTTCATCCAAGAGTAAATTGAGAGCATCAAACTGACGACAAACTTCGCGCATTTTCTCAATAGAGCGTCTTCTTGTTTCTGGATCGGGAATTCTTGGTTGGTTCATGACACATTCCAATTTCTCTTTGTATCTTGGACGCTAGCTTTAGCCGCCGCATTGGTAGCTTCTGCTTGCTCAACGGAATTTTCTAACAATTTTAAGATAGCAGAAGTAGCTAATGGTTGCGACTCATATCATATACTCTTAAAAGTAAAGTATGAAGTCGAGAGTAAGACGTTGTTGCCCTCTCTCTAACCGTTTGGAGTTGTTCGAGTTCAGGTATTGTTTCTTCATTTTCACCGAACTGCTCAAAAATAATTACTTCTGTAGCGGTGGCTTCATCAATACGCTCTAATAATTGCCTTTGCAAATCAAAAATTATTTTTACTGTAGAGTCTTTTAGCTTTGCCATATTTTGTTTGTGGTTGTGCGATCGCTCTAATTACCATATTGTGTTTGCAAGTAAGCAATTGAGAATTTTTACCTATAATTATATTTTTATAGAGAATAAGGGCTAATGTATGTCCTCAGTGCGTGCAACTAGCAAAAAAAATAATACTGCTCGGAATGTCGGCGATCGCTATCAGTCCTTATTTATCATGCTGGGCATTACTTTACTAATGTTTGGCGGTATTGGTGGTCGTTTGGCTTACTTGCAAATTGTTCGCGGTAGCCAGTATCGCCAACAAGCAGATAGCAACCGCATTCGCGTTATCCCTAAACAACCAGAACGGGGCAATATATTTGATCGCAATGGTAAAATTCTTGCTAGTAGTCGCCTTTCCCATGCAGTGTATGTATGGCCAATGGCTCCCAAAAATGTAGAATGGGCAGCAACAAAAGCTAAACTTGCTCAAATTCTTCATACTCCAGAAGCAGAGATTCAAAAACGTCTAGAAAAAGCTGGCTACAATTCCTCAACTTTAGTCCGAGTAGCGCGGGATTTAACTCCTACTCAAATTACCGCTTTAGCTGAATTTCATAACCAGTTAAAAGACGTAGAAGTTTATATAGAAGCAGTAAGAGAGTACCCTAATGGTGAATTAGCTTCCCATGTCCTTGGTTATACCGGAGAAATGAGCGATCGCGAATTAGTAAAAAAACGCTCTCAAGGCTACCGTTTAGGTGATGTCGTCGGACAAATGGGTGTAGAAGCAGCCTTTGAACAGCAGCTACGAGGAGAATGGGGAGGACAACAGGTAGAAGTAGATGGAAAAGGCAGAATAGTCAAAATATTAGGCGCAAAAGCAGCTAAAACCGGACAAAATGTTTATTTAACTATAGATATAAACTTGCAAAAAGCCGCAGAGAAGGCTTTAGGACTTCGCCAAGGAGCAATTGTCGCTCTAGATCCCCGTAACGGCGCGGTCTTGGCTATGGTTAGCCGTCCAGCCTTCGATCCAAATATATTTACAAAACGCATCGCCCCGCAAGCGTGGAAAAGCTTACAGAGTAAGGATCATCCTTTTGTCAACCGCGCTTTGCAAGGCTTTCCCCCGGCTAGTACCTTCAAAATTATTACTACTACCGCCGGAATTGAATCGGGTAAATTTGCCCCTACTACCGTACTCCCAACCTATGCTTGTATGAACATCGGCGGTACTACGTTTTGCGACTGGAATCGCGCCGGATTTGGGCCATTAGGATTTGCTGGCGCTTTGGCGTGGAGTAGCGATACATTCTTCTATCAAATTGGTAGAGGCGTTGGCGGGCCAACTTTAATTGATTGGACGCGCCGTTATGGTTTTGGTAAAAAAACCGGGATAGAATTAGTCGCCGAAGAAGCGCGGGGATTGGTTGCAGATGATAAATGGAAGCAAGCAAATCTTGACTTACCTTGGAGTGTAGGCGATACCGTTAATATGTCCATTGGTCAAGGGTTTTTGCAAGTGTCACCTCTGCAAACAGCGCGAATGTTTGCTGTACCCGCCAATGGCGGCTATCTAGTCCAACCCCACTTACTCAAAAACAACGAGACTGCAAAAACCTGGCGCAAGTCTTTAAACCTCAAACCAGACACCGTGCGAGTAATCCGTCAAGGATTGCGCCAAGTAGTCGATGGCGGCACAGGAACAGCGTTAAATTCTCCTAATATTCCCCCAGCTTCGGGCAAAAGTGGCACTGCCGAAGCTTTTGGACATAAATCTCATACTTGGTTTGGTGGCTACGCACCTAGTAGTAAGCCAGAAATTGTCGTTGTCGCCTTTGCGGAACATTCCGGCGGCGGTGGCGGCAAACTTTGCGCGCCGATGGTGCTTCAAGTGATGGAAGCATATTTTAAGAAAAAGTAGGAGTATTTGGCAGGCTAATAAGGCTGTGATAACATAGTAAATTGCTGCATTATCAAAATAATTAGAGTTTTTATGGCACTGACACAACAGCGCAAACAAGAATTAATTACTGGCTATCAAGTCCACGAGACTGATACTGGCTCATCGGAAGTTCAAATTGCCATGCTAACTGACCGGATTACCCGTCTTAGCGAACACTTACGCGCCAATCAACAAGACCACTCATCGCGCCGGGGATTGTTAAAAATAATCGGTCAACGCAAGCGGTTACTATCTTACGTGCAGAAGCAAAACCGCGAGAAGTATCAAGCTTTGATTGCGCGATTGGGAATTCGCGGTTAAGGATTAGTTATTATGGCTACCGAACCCGACGATCGCAAAGCTTTACCTTTTGAACCCAAAAAAACGCCCAAAGCCTCCCAATCTGCGGCTAACAAAAAACTAAAAAGTAACTATAAGCCCCAAAAAGCCCCAGGAAGTCCTAAACCGCCATTTACTAAAGAAGAAATGGCAGTGCCTAAAGTAGTAAGCGATCGCATGGCGCGGCGGATGGTAGTATTTTGCGGCGTACCCACAGTTTTAGGCATGGTGACTTTAATTGGTGGCTATGTGGGTATTAATTACGGGATTAAGCCGCCAGGAGTGTTAGTGCTACTAACAAGTATGGGTTTTTTAGGTTTAAGCGTCTTGGGACTAACCTATGGTATTCTCTCCGCCTCCTGGGATGAAGAAAACGCTGGGAGCAAGTTAGGGATACAAGAATTCGCCGTAAATTGGGGTCGAATGCTGGCCGCTTGGAAATCGACACGACAGAAAAACATCTAGCAATTCTGATATTAAGGGCGATCGCCAACTTGAAATAATTAAATCAAGTTCGCGTTTGCTCCCCTTTTGCTAAAACTATTTCTAAAATTAAATAACTACCTTCAACCGAGGAATGTTCCATGATTGTAGTCATGAAAGCTGGTTCGCCAGAAGTTGAAATTA